>TARA_B110001469_G_scaffold127556_1_pt1 | contig 16497 bp, 18 predicted proteins | sample TARA_B110001469 | Tara Oceans TARA_B110001469 (sample SAMEA4397034) | marine metagenome | biome: Polar Biome; feature: [SRF] surface water layer (ENVO:00010504); material: water (ENVO:00002006), including particulate matter (ENVO:01000060) such as... | depth 5 m
TTCATAATTTTATTTTTAATTTTCCTACTCGTTAGGTTTCGCAGTTACACCCCGTTTATTCAAGTGGTTGCTGGTCTCCACTTTTTTTATTGAAATATCTCAAACACGTGTTCAACACCCCCAAACATTGAGGCATATAAAATAAGACCTGAATACAGGTACTTTGTTATACAATAATTGAATGTTTAATTTTAGTTTAATTGGTTTTGTTGAGCCCGATTTTAACCAGAATCAATCATAAAGGTAGTGAAACTATACCTTTAAAAGAAATATATTACAATAATTATTGTTTCCCAGTTAATCTTTTGCGAGGTAGGTTCTTCTGGCAGTTCAACAGTTGTTACAGGAATTCCAATAGATTCAATTTGTTGCTCCAATAACTCCCGTCGGAGTCCATGCATGGTCACTCGATTATGATGTGTATTTATAGAGGTAAGCAATCTTTCAATCGAATAGATTCCTTCCCTTTGCATGTGATAAAATGCCAAAGAGGCATCTTTTCCAGAGCTCCAATTAAAATATGTTTTTAGCTTTTGAGTCATGGGGGTAGCGACCTAAAGTGATTTCGGTTTTTGGTGGTAGTGCCTACTGAATGTAAATAACGAAGCAATAGAGTAGATGGGCTATTCTATAATTTCGTAATCAATACTTAGTTTACGCAAAGCTCTTAAAGCAGAACCAGAGTTTTTATCGTCGACTTCAATGTCTACAGCGTCTCCTTCAAGGATTATACCTGTAAGTTCATTCGCTAAGGAGCCACTAATATCAGATGAAATTTCTGCAATACATTTGGCAATTGCTCTTCGATCGGGTCTTGGAGCATCACAAGATAATAAGTTTAATTTCATAATTTAATCTAACTTTTGATAGAGCACTAAATTACGTAATTATTTCTAATAGACGATTGACACTTGTTTGAACTATTGAAAAATTATTTTTTCTCACTCAATTCTTTCACTTTTTGAGCCCATCTATTTAATATGTTTTTTTGAGTTTCAAAATTAACCTTAGAATAAGGGCCACATACAATTTTTAATTCTGTAGATTTTGTTTGTTCATTATCCAGTAGTAAAAATTTTTCAACATATTGAGAATCGCCTAATTCAGAATCAATTTGAATGTAATGATTGCCATATAGATTGGCCGCAAATTCGGAAGTGGTTTTTCCTCCGTTCAAGAATTTGAAATTAACTTTTGAGGAAGCATTCCAATTCGGCCTAGGTGTTTTGTCTTCATCAAAAATAGCTTCCAAAGGTTTGAGATATTCGGGCTTGGTGAGTACGTCCCAAATTACATTTTGAGGGGCATCAATTTGGATAGATTGGGTTACAAAGCGGCTAGTGGGTAGCGATTCAATTTCAGCATCTGAAAGAAATCGAACCTCATTTAAGCGCGCACTTCCATTTCCACCATTTAAATATCTAAAACCTACAACAGAATCATTTGAAATTTTTATTGCTTGTATTACAATTATAAGTTCTTCTTTTTTTGAATTTTCATTGTAGAATCGCCCCAATTTAGGCATCTTCAGAACCAAAGGTTTTGCGTCTGGGAATTTTTTTTGATCAACAAAAATTAAGGAGGTTCCATTTTGAGTTTCTTCTTTGGTTGGTAGACGTCCATTTACAACAGCCACATTTTCCCAGTTGTGAATGTCTATTGCTGGAAACCCATTTAAATTATCAGGACAGTACCAGCCTCCATAATTGTGAGGTTCCTGCTTTACGGTAATCACTTTTTCTATCGTTTTTTTTACGTTATCGTTTTCAACAGTTTTGTTGTTTTTTAGACAAGACATAAAAATAGCAAGACAGAATAGGAGCAATGTTTTAATGGTATAGTTGTTCATGGGTTTATAATTGTGGGATTGATTCACTCCTAAAATACGTAATTATTTTCAAACCTGTTTGTAAGCTCTTTTATTTAACTTCCTCAATTAACCTAAGGTTATAGACCTCAATTTTAGTCAGAAATTCATCTACACTTTCATGTTGCGCTTGATACCACGCTTGTTTTTTAAAATACCTATCCATTTTAGCATCTTTCATAAAAACATATCCATACCGTGCATATATTTCGTTCTTCATTAGCATCAATTTCTTAGTGCTTATTTTTTCTATTTCGCTAACTTCTAATTTTTTAAATGAGGCTGTTTTGTATTTCCCAGGATAGCTATTTTCAAAGGTCATTTTTTTCCGTCTTCCGATTTCAAATTTACGATCATCGACCGAACTAGACCATGGATTGTCAATTTTTAAACTTTTATAGGACTTTCCATTCTCAGCTGTAAATATTACAAATTGTCCAGTATGTTGGTCGCTAGTGAATTTCCCTGTCTTGTCAATTTTAATAGTTTTTAAATTTTTAAAATTGAATTTCCGAACTCCAATATTTTCTTCCAAGTAGGTGCTCCTTACTTGACCGATCAAGTCGTCACCACAAAAGAATAAATTTAAGAAAGATTCACTTTCTCCTTCTCCAAAATCATAGGTTCCTTCATATTCAATTTCAAATTTTGGAACCCAGGGGGATATGTTAGATTCATTGATTTTTTGTCCTCCCCAATATTGTGCAAAAGCCAAATTGGAAATAAATAACAGGACTGCAAATGGTTTCATAAGTAGGTTTTTTTGACGTTTAATTGTAAGGTTTATAGGGCAAGTTCAGTTTGAGGCTGTACTTGCCTTTTTGTATGTGTAAGTGTTTTATTTTATTGATGAAAAAAGCACATCGCATGATAGAGTCCCCGTTCAAAAGTATTAGGAACTCTACGGAATTTAATATGTGATCCTATTTCGGCGTTATTCCAATGTGCATATTTAGGGCCTTTTAAAATTCTATTTAATAGTTTTAATGACAGTTGATATTCAACAAATGATTTAATTCCATTTGAGCTATCAACTAATTCAAATTCTGACCCATCAAAGTTTAATTTTACATAAAGATTTTCTTTTAGTTTAACGAGAACACTTGTTTTTGAAACAAAATTTATTTCATTTCTTTTGTCATTCATTCTTTTATTTGCTGCGGGAACTAGTTCTAATAGTTTTTCTATTTCAGGCTCATCGTCATATTCATAATCGAGTTTTCTTTTACTTAAAACATTTTTGATATACGCTTGTTTTTCGTTCCTATTTACAGGGCTATATTGTTCTGATTGTTTTTTTGTTTCTAAGTCAAAATACTCGTATGTATTTAGCAATACAGGCTTAGAGTCCTCTTGATTTATCAACGTTGAATTTAAGAAGTATTCTACGGCTTCATCGAGTTCTGGAACCCCTCTTTTATTTTGCAAAACGGATAACTTACCTGCTAGTGAGTAGGTTCCTGCAAAGGGCATGTAATACTTAGGGTTTACTAGCTTTATATACTTCTCTCCTTGGTTAAGGAATTGTAGTTTTTTGGATTCTTCAGCTTTTCGTCTTTTTTTGTCAGATAATTGAAAACACTGCGGATAAGGCCCAGCCCCTCCATAACCTACGAGTAAAAAATCAATAGTCTCATATTTTTTCACAACTACTTTCACAGCTTCTTTTGCTAAAGCGTATGGACAATCATTTAAATTTAGAACATTATTTTCACCGTCAGAAATTACAGCAAGGGAATCAATCTGTGTCGATTTAAATTTAGTTTCAATAATCCCACACCCCATGAATTTAGCACACAATTCAGGATTGCAATTATCCGCAGCGAGAATTTCTATTGTAACACCATTTTTTAAATCAAACTTTTGATTGTGAGGTAGCTCTGTAACTTTAAAACCTAATCTCTCAATATTCATTTTTAAAAATGGGCTTGCATATTGATGGATAAGAATCGGGATGTTTTTATTCAAAATATCAAATGTTTTTTTGCTGAAGTGATCGGGGTGAATATGAGAGATGTAGATATAATCGATACTATCAAAATAATCTTTACCAAAGTTTAGTTCTGGGTAATGACACCAAGATCCATAGTATTCCCCATCCACTAGCCATGGGTCTGTTAATATTTTAATATCTTTTGTTTCGATAGTTACGCAGGCTGATTTAATGTATCGTATTTTCATAGTTCTTTGTATTGGTCGCTACGCCGCGTTACACGGAGTGACGTTTTGGGGTTTAAAAATTAAGGTTTAGTATGATTGTGTCTTTAAGACAAGTAAAATGTAATTAATATTTGTTCTTCCTACTTCGTTTTATCACAAACTCTAAAAGATAAGAGTCGACGATTGATCACTAGGGGTATTTCATTGTTTTTTGAACATTTTTGTGTTAATTCTTTACACACAAAAACAGGGTCTCTAGATTGTTAGAGCGAATTAGTTTTATGCAAATTATAAAAAATTAAAAGGGATTTCCTCCCCGAAGGATTACTGTGGTTTTCCCGACTATTTTCTCTTAAATTGTATGGGTTCAGGACCGGCCATTAAATTAGAAATGACTTTAGTTTTCGGGAATTGCTCCAGTAGTATTTTGATAAATACAGTAATTGGGATGCAAAGGATCATTCCGGGGACACCCCATAGAAACCCCCAGAACATGAGCATCACCAAAATGGTAATCACATTAATAGAAAATGATTTACCCATTAAAATAGGTTCTAAAATACCACCCATGATGAGCTGAACAAGCGTTATTGTAATAATGAAAAACAATAACATGCCGGTTGGGTCTAATTCTATAAAAGCAAATAAGGACAAGCAGAATACTGAAATTAAAGAGCCTATCATTTGAATGAAATTAATTACAAACGCAAATAATCCCCAAAAAATCGGGAAACTCACATCAAAGGCATAGCAGGCAAGTGTAAAACCTAAACCTGTAAATAGGCTGATGATAAATTTAACTTTAATAAATTTTATCAAGTCTTTTTCAATTCGCATGAAAACCTTTACAGATGAAAATTGTTGACGAATTACAAGATTGTGTAATATTTTTTGAATATTCAATGATTCTGAGAGCAGTAATATTGCAAAGAAAAAGGTCATCAGAGTCATTGTAGTCGTGTTGCTAATTAATTCAATTGTGGAGCCAAATGTTTTACTTAAATCTATTTCCTGAAAATAATGTAAAATAACACTTTTGCCTTCAACACGTTCAATCCCAAAATAATTTTCTAGAGGAAAAATTAAGTGTTCTAACTTCGATTCTGCATTTTCAATCCAATTGTTTTGGGGTGCTAAAATTTCTTGACTCGAGAGTTGAATGACTTCAACGGACATTTTAATGAACACGCTAATAATCAGGATAACGATCAAAATACTAATCGTCTTAGGTGTGTTTTTCTTTCGTAACCAGCGTACTAGAGGCCAAAAAAGCAATGCTATAAACATCGAAAAAACAAGAGGGATGAATATAAAAGACAATAGTTTTAATACGTAAAAAACTACGGGCATAGCAATTATTAATAATAAGATATTTGTTGTTCTTCTTTCGTTCATTTTCAGAGTATTCTTGTGTTTTTAATAAGTGTTTGGACGTTGTCCAATTTTTGTAACTTTATTTATTTGAGTTCATGCCTTTAGTTTTTTTTAATTTTAAACGGTAAAAAATGGAAACCTTAAATAGCCAACTGTCTGAAAAATCAGTGTTGAGTTGGGTGCGATTATCTCCAAAATTTAAGAGCGGCAGCCCCAATGAAATTTTTTCATCATAAATGCGATACGATCTTCCAAGAGAGCGACCTACACCCAGTTGGCAAATAAAACCATTTTTTGTTCCGTATTGGAAATACGTGTACACGTCCTGAGAAAATTTAACCAAATAACGATCTACTTCTGTTTCCGCAGGCGTATTCAAATGATAACTCCTCGTTTGCCCTTTGAAATTTAGTCCAAACCGAACGTTTTTGGTAACGGAATAATTGAGGTCTACAGACAGTGGTAGAAGTGCTTTTGCTTCAAATTTCTCATTAGAGTTCAAATAATAAAAGCCAAACAGGGGAACAATAAAAGGGCCAAATAACTCACTGTTTGCGTACACCCCAAACTTGTAGTTCAGACGGTCTGTTTTAATATATTTCATTAAAACAACGCCTCCTAGCTGAAAATCACGATTAGAAATTTTCTTGAAGTCGGAAGATATCTTAGGCAGGAGCATATAAGTACCGCTCCATTTCGAATTGTGCTTAATATTGGTTCCAAGTTTCAGGGTCAGTCCCGTCAACGATTCTTCGTTTTGTCCAGGGTCAAAAGCGGCGGAGATGTTTTCATAAATGATTCCTGTTAGGAAAGTAAAACGATCATTAATGACAATAGGGGCGGACAGGTTTCCGTTTATTTCTTGCAGTGTTGTTGTGGCATCTGTCGTGTCAAAACTATTTACAGGAGTCATAGCGTAGTCAAACGTGGCAAGGTCTATATAGTCCTGAGCTGTAGCCGTAGCCGTCCAAATCAGCAAAACAATAATGAAAGGTGTTTTTTTCAATAGTTTTATTTTATCCTTAATCAGATCATTTTTGTAATCCTGTTCCAATTGCAAATAACGTGTTTGTTTGAGATTATTTACGTTATTTAACAATATATTTCTTAGGGTTGTTACCCGTAGTTTTTTTTTATTTTTGACTTGAAGTTTTCATTGCTAAAGCGATGATAACGCCTCCAGTAAAAAACATAATAAGACTGTAAACAGCGGGGGCGATGGCATAGTTGTCATTCATTAGAATTCCGGAGGCAATCGCAATGGCCATCGTGCCATTTTGAATTCCAGATTCTATCGAAATTGTTCGTGATTGTGCTAAACTTAATTTCGCAATTTTAGCCGTCCCCAATCCGACAAGCATGGTTGCAATATTTAATACTAAGGCCATCAATCCTGCTTGTTTTAGGTAAGGAATCAGCTCTTCTTTTTTCTTTAACACCAATCCAATGATGACTAAAAATAAGACTGCAGCAGAAGCAATTTTTACGGGTTTATTCATTTTATCTGCAAAAACCGGTTTGGTATTTTTTAGCACCATACCAAGAGAAACGGGAATAATAACGATTACAAAAATTTGAATCACTGTTTGCAATTTGTTGATTTGAACCATTTCGTCCGCTTCTAAAAACTGTGTTAACGCAAAGTCTATCACAAAGGGAATGGTGAAAATAGTAATCAAGCTATTGACGGTTGTTAATGAAATGGATAAGCCGATATCTCCTTTTGCTAAATAGGTAATGAGGTTTGATGTGGGGCCGCCAGGGCAGGCCGCGAGTATCATGATTCCAATGGCGATGTCTGTTTCTACATCCAATAAAGAAATTAGTACATAGGCAATAACCGGTAGCAAAATAATCTGATTCACAAGCCCAACAATGACTGCTTTTGGGTGTTGAAACAAGCGAATAAAATCATCTTTAACGAGGGATAAGCCCATGCCAAACATGATGATGATTAATGCGATTGCGAGAATAATTGTTCCTGTATCCATAGGGGTTTAGTTATTGTTAAGTTTGTCAGTTACTCGGTATATAAGGAATCACGAATAGAATTTTTCTGAATTTTAATCACAACGAGTGTTATAAAAATCTATAATTTTATAAACATTAGATCCTTTTATTTCTTTTGACTTTATTCTTTTATTGTAAAATCGAGCCTCTTCTATTGACTTTGATTTAGATGGAATGAGATAATGATGTGAAAAACTAGCAGAATAAAAGTATTTTTTAAATTCACCCGACAGTTTCGGGCTAATTATACCACTCTGACTATCAGTATCTTGAATTTCATCCGACAGTGTCGGACGAATTTGATTTATGGAGGGGTTATCACTCCATAAATCATAAAAGGTTTCCATTCGTTTTAGGTTTGTAGCCGAAAATCCTTTGAGTCCGGGCGATTCTTTTTGTAGTTCTGTAGCTATTTGTTCTAAGACTTTGCTTCCCCAGGCCATTTCTTTGGTGTTGGTGCTAATTTTATTTCCAATATTAAAATACAAATCAACAAGAGCTTTGTTTACCGATTTTGCAGCACGATACCGACTCTTAAGGATGGTGTCCTTCTAAATTCTTTGATTATGTATTTGTTGAGGTTATTCATGATTAATAGAACTTGATAAAGTCACTTGCTTTTATTTTTTTGGAAGGCTTGCGCAAAGGTTACCAATGTTAGCAACTTATATTTCTCAATTATCCAAAAAACCATCAAAAAATTCAGAGGCTCCCGAAGTTTTGAATAAAATAGTTTCCATTAAGTCAACAATTCTATCATCTGCTGGGAATTCCCAACCCCCTTTTCCCTTCTCGTCAATAAATTCCAAACGAATACGAGGAAACCGATCCCAGGTATCGTCATCTGCGTTGTAATGTCTAACGGTATATTTATATATTCTAAACCGTTTTTCTAAAACAGATGCTATAAAGGCGTTGCCTCCAATTTCTTCCACTACAGAAAGCGAGTCTATTGGGTATAACCATCCTTTCCAAACTAGCTCTCCCGATTTAGTTAAATTATTTAATTTTAATACTGTTCTTGATGCCTTGCTACTTAAACTCATAATGATTTTTCTTTATTCTTTTTTATATTTTCCACCTGACTAATTATTTCATACAATCGTCCATAAATTTCCCATATGTCATCATAGGTCGTTATAAATAATCTACAAGGATATTTTTTGAAAAAGATTCTAAACGCATTTTTATCATCTTTTTTGATTTCAAAAGGTTTTTCCAATCTTTGATCTATAAACCTTATTAATCTTTTAGATTTTTTTTCTCCCAATTACCTAATTTGTCTTTTAAATCATTTAGCTCTGAAGTACATTTTCGTAATTCAGTTTTGATTTCGTTGCGATTTACATCATACTCATTGGTGAGTTTGTTTAAATTTCCAGCAACGTTTCTAAGCGATTTTAATTGACCTTTAATTCGAGTGTCAAAAATGTAGCTTAATTTAAGTTTAGATAATTCGGAGTTTACAAATAAGGCAACTACTAATGAAATTATTGTTATTATGAAACCAACAATTTCAAGAACATTTGCCCAAGTATCTAATTCCCAATTTTTAAACAATTTTTCTATCATTTATTTTAAAGCTGAATGTTTGTTTTACCTTATTGCCAACTAGGGCATATTCACACCTTCATGGCGTGTCTATTTCTTTTAAATTTAATATTTTGTAGAACTTTGTCTCCCAACCGCCCACGGCTTCGCCACAATGAGTCCCATTTTTTTTAAATGAAAATCACTAATAAAAGCTTTAGAAATTGGTGTAACGCCTAAAGCCCTTCTAAAAAGGGCAATTTAAACTTACTTGCGTACCATTGGTCGTGAAGAAAAACGTTTGGGGTCTTAATTCGAGAATAAATATAATAAAAAAAAAGTAAGGAATGTGATTCGCCTTCCATTATAATAAAAACTAATCTTTAAGCACCGCTCTCGAAATCACCATTTTTTGAATTTCGGACGTCCCTTCATAGATCTGTGTAATCTTAGCATCGCGCATCAAACGCTCTACGTGGTAGTCTTTTACAAACCCATTTCCGCCGTGAATTTGCACCGCTTCCACCGTATGTTCCATCGCGATTCTTGAAGCAAATAATTTTGCCATCGCACTCGACGTGTCGTAAGAAACTTTTTGGTCTTTTTCCCATGCCGCTTTCATCACCATGTGGCGCGCTGCTTCAATATCCGTTGCCATATCAGCCAACTTAAAAGCAATCGCTTGGTGGTTACAAATTTCCGTGCCAAACGCCTTGCGTTGTTTGGAGTATGCCAATGCCAATTCATAAGCCCCAGAAGCAATCCCTAAAGCCTGAGACGCAATTCCAATCCGTCCACCAGACAATGTTTTCATGGCGAATTTAAATCCAAATCCATCCGCGCCAATGCGGTTTTCTTTGGGCACTTTTACGTCGTTAAACTGTAGCGTGTGCGTGTCGCTCCCACGAATCCCGAGCTTGTCCTCTTTCGGGCCAATCTCAAAACCAGCCATCCCTTTCTCGATGATGAACGCATTAATTCCTTTAGACCCTTTACTGCGATCTGTTTGTGCAATCACGATATATACATCCGAACGACCACCGTTTGTAATCCAGTTTTTAGTCCCATTAATCACATAATGATCCCCTTCATCAATCGCTGTAGTTTGCTGAGAAGTGGCATCACTGCCAGCTTCGGGTTCACTCAAACAAAAGGCACCCACATGTTCGCCGCTTGCCAATTTTGGGAGGTATTTTTCTTTTTGAGCTTCCGAACCATACGTCTCAATGCCGTAACAAACCAATGAATTATTAACCGAAACAATCACTGATGCCGAGGCATCTACTTTCGAAAGTTCCTCCATAATCAGTACATACGAAATCGTGTCCATCCCGCTTCCGCCATATTTTGGGTCCACCATGATGCCCATAAAACCAAGTGCTCCCATTTTTTTTACTAAATTGTCGGGAAATTCTTGGAGAGTATCTCGTTTGATAACGCCGGGACGTAATTCTGTTTGTGCAAAATCACGCGCAGCCTCGCGAACCATAAGGTGTTCTTCAGATAAAGAAAAATTCATAAAAAGTGTATTTGTGATCCAAATATATAAAAAATTTACTATGCATGCATAGTAAATAAGCATAAATATTAAGTATGACCAATTCAAAGTTAAATAAAAAATCAAAATACCATGTCATAGGAGTCATGTCGGGAACTTCGCTTGATGGGATCGATTTATGCCTTTCAAGCTTTGAATTTGGAGCCTCTTGGCAGTTTCAAATCAACGCTGCTGAAACGGTGGAATACTCTGAAAAATGGAAACAGCGTTTAAGAACCGCCATCGATTTAAACTCAAAAGAATTAGAAAAATTAAATACAGACTACACCCAGTTTTTAGCCGATGTGATTCAAGCGTTTATAGACGCATACAGCATCACAACACTAGAGGCCGTTTGCAGCCATGGGCACACCGTTTTTCATGAACCCAGTCTTGGGAAAACCCTTCAAATTGGGAATTTACCCGTCTTGGCAACCTATTTGAATCAAACTGTGGTTTGTGATTTCCGAACCCAAGACGTTGCTTTGGGTGGTCAAGGCGCACCTTTAGTACCCATTGGCGATGCGCTCTTATTTCCTGAGCATGACTACTGTCTAAATTTGGGAGGCTTTGCCAATATTTCTTTTGAACAAAATTCTGAACGCATTGCTTTTGATATCTGCCCCGTCAATATTGTGCTCAACCACTATGTGGCATCTTTGGGAATGGCTTATGATTCCGAAGGTCAAATAGCAGCCAAAGGAACCGTTTATAAACCCTTGTTAGAAGCCTTGAATGCATTGAAGTTTTATAAGCTACAACCCCCAAAATCATTGGGATTAGAGTGGGTGCAAAGCAAGGTTTTTCCATTGATAGAAAGTTATAATCTCGAAGCGCCAACAGTTCTAAGAACCGTGGTAGAACACTGCGCGCTGCAACTTTCAAACGTTTTAAAAACACATCAGTTGAAGAAGGGATTGATAACGGGTGGTGGCGTATTTAACATCTTTTTAATGCAACGTATTTCAGAATTATCTGGACATGATTTACAGCCAACACAGCCTATGATTATCGACTTTAAAGAAGCCTTGGTATTTGGATTTTTAGGTGTTTTGAAACTAAGAAACGAACCCAATTGTCTTCAATCCGTCACAGGTGCTTCTAGAGATCACAGCAGCGGCTTTATTTATTTCCCTGAAAAAACCATTTAAACTTACAGAAAGCCTATTTAGTTTTTTATATTTGTTACGCAGTTCCTACAAATGAAGACTGTGCCTAAACTTTGAACAACTCATATTATGGAAGCAGTAATCATTATTGTATTTGTGTTTGGATACTTAGCCATCACCCTCGAACACAGTTTAAAAATTGACAAATTAATTCCAGCTCTGGTCATGATGGCCTGTAGTTGGGCGTTAATTTCTTTTGGGATCGATGATTTTGAGACTTGGTTTGACTCTGGAAAACATGCCCTTCTTAGCAACTTTGAGGCGTTTAGTCACAGCGAAAAAATGCACATTGTCGAAGAATCCTTATTACACCATTTAGGGAAAACTGCTGAAATCCTCGTTTTTTTAATTGGTGCGATGACCATTGTTGAAATTATAGCCTATTTCAACGGATTCTCGACCATAAAGAACTTTATCAAAACTAAAAAGAAGAAGAATTTACTCTGGATTTTTGCCATTCTCGCGTTTGTCTTATCTGCTATTATCGATAATTTAACGGCGACCATTGTCTTAATTTCATTGCTTCAAAAAATAATTCAGAACCGAAAAATGCGTCTTTGGTTTGCAGGACTTATTGTCATTGCAGCCAATGCAGGCGGGGCTTTTTCTCCAATTGGAGATGTCACCACTACCATGTTATGGATTGCTAACAAAGTTACCACAGGACATTTATTTGGATACTTACTTTTACCTTCCATCGTGTGTATGGTTGTGCCCACCTTCATCGCCTCTAGATTGTCTGTTTTTAAAGGCTCTTTAGAATTGGATACAAGTACTTCAGAACCCACAGGACGTTTTAGTGGCACCATGCTCTATTTAGGGTTAGCAGCGATTATTTTTGTTCCTATTTTTAAAATGGTGACACATTTGCCTCCTTATGTAGGGATGATGCTTTCGTTAGGAGTCGTTGCTATTTTTGCAGAACTATACAGTTCTTCAAAATTTAGTTTGAAGGAATTAGATAAAGAAAACACTGAAGGTATTGTTCATCACAGTCCAGTGCATCAGTCCTTATCAAAAATTGAATTGCCGAGTATTTTATTCTTTTTAGGAATTTTAATGGCGGTTGCCGCTTTGGAATCTTTAGGAATTTTATTTGGTTTTGCCGATTGGCTTAAAGTATCAACACCCGCATTAGGAACTGAAATTGATGTGGCTGGAATTTCCGATTTAGTCGTCCTATTACTAGGGGTAGGCTCTGCGGTGATTGACAATGTACCTCTTGTAGCAGCCTCTTTAGGAATGTTTTCTGAACCACAAGATCACCAACTTTGGCATTTTATCGCCTATTCCGCAGGAACCGGAGGAAGCATGCTGATTATTGGATCGGCGGCCGGCGTTGTGGCAATGGGTATGGAGAAAATCAACTTTTTCTGGTACTTAAAAAAAATCTCTTGGTTGGCCTTAATAGGGTTTTTAGCAGGAGCTGTTGTATTTTTCTTTACAAGAACACTTTTTTAAAAATACTTTAGTTCACATTTTCACGTTTTAAAATTCAAAGTAATACTTAAACATATATGATTTCTACCAGTATTCAAGACGAAATGGCCATCCAGTTAGATGCAGAATCCGTCGAAAAAACATTATCCATAGTCGAATTGATTAAAAGTGGAGGTTTAGCAGGGCAACTCATTATAGCCCTATTAACCGTACTCCTTGTCGTCGCTTTATACATTTATTTTGAACGTCTGTTCACCATAAAAGCAGCTTCTAAAGTCGATCCGAATTTTATGAACCAAATAAAAGACCATGTCGTCAACGGAAAAATTGACGCTGCCAAAGCCGTCTGTGCACAAGTCAATTCGCCTGTTTCACGATTGATTGACAAAGGTATTTCTCGCATTGGACGTCCGCTGGCTGATATCAACTCAGCCATTGAAAACGCTGGGAAATTGGAAGTCTATAGCTTGGAAAAAAATGTTAGCATCCTCGCAACCATCTCGGGAGCTGCGCCCATGATTGGGTTTTTAGGAACCGTCATCGGGATGATTTTATCCATTTTTGAAATTGCCAACTCCGGCGGTCAAATAGATATTAAACTTTTGGCCGATGGGCTTTATACGGCTATGACTACCACCGTGGCAGGTTTGGTCGTTGGGATTGTCGCCTACATTGCGTTTAACCATATTGTCGGACGCACCAACAAAGTCGTCTATCAAATGGAAGCCAATTCGGTAGAGTTTTTAGATCTACTTAACGAACCTATTTAAGATGAATATTAGAGGTCGAAATAAAATATCTCCAGAGTTTAATATGTCGTCCATGACGGACATTGTATTTCTATTGTTGATTTTTTTCATGATTGCATCCACATTGGTCACCACCAATGCCATTGATATATTACTGCCAACAGCCAGTGGAAAAACAGAAAATAAAAAGTCGATTGCCGTCAGTATAAAAAAAGACTTGTCCTTTTATATCGATCAATCGAAGGTTGAGGTTCAAAATTTAGAAGCCGAATTGCTTCAATTACTCCAAAAAGAAACCGCTCCAACCCTTGTGTTGAGAGCTGAAAAATCCGTTCCTGTGGACTATGTCGTCAAAGTGATGGACATTGCCAATCGGAATAAATTCAAAATCATATTAGCTGTAAACCCAAATTAAGATGGGCTACTTTAAAACCAAACATCAAAAACATTCTGCACGATTGACAAGCGTCATCATGCTGTTGTTGATCTTACTCCTATTTATAGTGGGCCCTGGTTATATGGATCCGCCTTTGGAATATGGTGTTGCGGTCAATTTTGGAACGACGGACACTGGAAGCGGAGCTATACAACCCAAAAAACCGTTGGCGTCGCAATCCACCCCTGTTTCTGAACCCGTCGTAGAACCCGTAAAAGCCGCACCGCCCGTTGAGTCCAGCGAACCTGCTGCTGCAGAAGAGGTGCTTACCTCCGAAGATTTAGAATCCATTGCCATTAAAAAAGCAGAAGCAGAAACCGCCAAGTTGAAAGCGGATGCAGATGCCAAAGTGAAGGCAGAAACTGAGGCCACCGCAAAAGCCCAAGCAGAGGCAAAGGCAAAAGCAGATGCTGAAGCGAAAGCAGAGGCGGAACGTCTCAAAAAAGAAGCCGATATAAAAGCGAAAAAGAAACAAGAATTAGATGCCCTGATGGGCGGCATCGGAACAGACGACGGTACCGACACAGGTTCTGAAGGCGATGATGATACCCCAGGCGATAAAGGACAATTGAATGGCGATCCCTATGCACCCAGTTATTTTGGATCTCCGGGCAGTGGAAATGGGGGCGTAGGTTATGGATTGAACGGTCGTGGTCGTCCATCCAAAACAAAAGTCATTCCTGACTGTGATGAAGAAGGCACCGTAGTCGTTGAAATTCATGTCAACCAAAATGGGAATGTGGTCAAAGCCATCCCTGGAAAACGCGGCACCACGGGCGATATCTGTTTGTATGAGGCCGCAAAAAAAACAGCGCTTACCCACAAATGGCCCGCAGATTCCAAAGCACCTGCCAAACAAATTGGTTTTGTGATTGTCGATTTTAGCGTCCGCCAATAAATGAATTATTCAGAAACCACGCAATGGCTTTTTTCTCAGTTACCACTCTATCAGAATGTTGGGAAATCAGCTTATAAAGCGGATTTAAGTCAAACGCTTAAACTGGCTAAACAACTCAATCATCCAGAACATCAATTCAAATCTATTCATGTTGGAGGCACCAACGGCAAAGGCTCCACAGCACACATGCTCGCATCGGTGTTGCAAGAGGCAGGCTATAAAGTGGGCTTGTATACATCGCCCCATTTAAAAGACTACCGTGAACGCATACGTATAAACGGTGCTATGATCAGCGAAAATTTTGTGGTGGATTTTGTCGCGCAGAACAAATCCTTTTTTGAAACCAATTCATTGTCATTTTTTGAAATGTCGGTGGGAATGGCATTTGCCTATTTTGCAGATGAACAAGTCGATATTGCCGTGGTTGAGGTGGGACTTGGTGGCCGCTTGGATTCTACCAACATCCTAAACCCGGAAGTGTCGGTCATTACCAATATTGGGTTGGACCACACCCAGTTTTTAGGCACAACACTAGAAGCGATTGCAGGGGAGAAGGCAGGAATTATAAAACCAAATACGCCCATCGTAATTGGTGAAACTCAGTTAGAAACCGAAGTCGTTTTTAGAACCAAAGCCACTAAAGAACAGGCACCGATTTATTTTGCAGATCAACGCATAGAAACTACACCACCCACAAGTTTAAAAGGTGCTTATCAAATTCATAATGTACGCACGGTACTTCAAACTATTGAAATCTTACATAGTGGTTCGTTTACAATCCCCACAAAAGCAATGCAACAAGGCTTATTAAAAGTCACTGAAAACACCGGGCTTCGTGGCCGTTGGGAGGTTTTGGGGAGTTTTCCAACAGTCATTTGCGATACGGCACACAATAGAGAAGGGCTACGTTTGGTGTTTAAACAGCTCTTAGCCGAAAAATTTCAACACTTACATTTGGTGGTGGGTATGGTGAATGATAAAGATATCTTGTCACTTTTAGAGCTATTTCCAAAGGAGGCGCAGTATTACTTTTGCAAACCCAATGTTCCTAGAGGGCTAGAGGTGTCTCAACTCGCGCAGATTTTTACTGAAGATGGTTTTGAAGGAAGTGTCTATCGGTCTGTTAAAGACGCTTTAAAAGCCGCCAAACAAAGCGCATCCCACGACGATTTGATCTATGTTGGTGGCAGTACTTTTGTGGTGGCGGAAATAATTTAACTTTTTATTAAAAATCTTTTGTGAATTGAAAAACTAGACTATATTTGCAATCCGATAATTAGGGCGCATAGCTCAGTTGGTTCAGAGCACCTGGTTTACACCCAGGGGG
>TARA_B110001469_G_scaffold127868_2_pt1 | contig 16292 bp, 3 predicted proteins | sample TARA_B110001469 | Tara Oceans TARA_B110001469 (sample SAMEA4397034) | marine metagenome | biome: Polar Biome; feature: [SRF] surface water layer (ENVO:00010504); material: water (ENVO:00002006), including particulate matter (ENVO:01000060) such as... | depth 5 m
TTCTGGATTATTTCTATATTTTATAAATATGAAATGACATGGTTCATCAAAATGCATATCATATGATACATCCATTTCTTTTATATTTAATTCTATTTTTGTTAATTTCATTTTATCTTTCCAATTATCAAATCCTTCTTCTATTTTATAATCTAAAAATTTATCATAACATATTTGATTTATTGTTTTATTTAAATTAGATATATTGCTATTCGAAACATATCGAACGCATAAGCTAAATAAACTTTCCATACTTAATATTTTTAATCCATAATTGATATATTTTTTCAATTTTTTTATATTTTACAACCTGAAAAATATAAAGAATTATCCATAAAAAAATGTTTCTATATATTAAGTATGAAAGAATATATAGTAATATTAATTCTAATATTAATTTTATATTTACTTTTTAAAAAAAATATTCATAAAAATACACCGTCATATGAAAACTTTACTCAAAACTCTAGTGTCAAAAAAAAATATTATACTAATAATGATATATTAGAAATAAAATTAACATATAAAGATTGGTTAAGTAATAATGAAGATTATCTGAAAACCTTTAAAGTACCAGATGGAAAACATTATTTAGACAATATAGAACATCAAAATATGGATTCTCATATGTATCAAAAAATGAATACAATTTATAGATCTGAATTGTTTCACCAAATTAACACTATTGAATCTAAACCAAAAATAAGTAGTTTTATAACTTATACTGCTCCAAGTGCTACTTTGAACTTATCATTTAGTACTAAAAATAAATTTAATACAAAAGAACCAAACGAATCAAACGAACCAAACGAATCAAACGAATCAAAAGAACCAAAAAATGATAAATTATTTATAAAGTATATTATCAAAACTAAAGAGGGAACAGAATTGTATAATAATTATATATGTTACCCAAATAAAATTGTCAGAGAAACATATTTTAAGGCAAATCCCTTACAAAAAATTGTAGATAATATAAATAATAATAAAAAGAATAAAACTAAATTAGAAGATTCAAATTTAGAATTAGCTTTTGAAAGACCAAATAATTTTGATGGTTTAGAAGGTTATAACCAAAATGAATTAAAAGATAATAGACCTGTATATCGCGTTAATAGGGAATTATATTTATATGAAGGTTCATATAATATAGAAGTTCAATTTATTTCTTCAAATGAAAACTTATTAAAAGAAATTAATACAGATTTAATATTAAATATTAAAAACGAAGAATTTAAGTTAAATGAAAGTATAGAAAATATTAGTCATAAGAAAAGTAATACTATTACTGATAATAAAAATATAAAAACTATAGATAATTATTTTGGTAAATTATTTTTAGATTATACTTTAGAAACTGTTAAAGAAAGATTAAGATTGGGAGAACCAAACAAAAAAATAACATTTAGGGTAAATGAAGGTAAATATAAAGATTTAATAATATCTAATAATAATGACCATTATAATTATTATAAATTAGTAATTATTAATTTGATTTATATATATGATATTTATTTAGAATTGAGTGGAGAAGAAAAATTAGGATTAGATAAATATAAAGAAGAATTAGAAGTTTATTTTAGAGATTTAATGATAAGTAAAGTTAATAAACCTAAAGGAAGAACAATGACTGAAGAAGAAAAAAAAAGTTTTATTACCGATTTTGGAATACCACTTAATTTAGAAAAACCAGATGAAAGAGATATAGAATATGATAAAATTTTAAATAATGTAACCATTAATGATATAAATAAAAAAAACATTGATGTTAAAAATAAAGAATATTTACCTATAATAGAAAAATTATTAATTTTATTAGATAGTATTGAAAATAAAGAAGCAGACAATAAAGAATTAAAATATTTGAAAACAAATTTACATTTTGATTATGTATTTAATCTATATAAACCAGAAGAAATAAAACCATTTGGATTATTAAAAGGTGTTTCTCCAACTGATTATGTAATAAATATAGTAAAATTAATTAAAAATGATTTTAAGAGAATTTTTGGTAAAGAAAGAACTTATTTAGAAAAAGATTTCAAAGAATTATTAAGTGATGATTTAAAAAACAAATTAGAATTTTTAAATAAATATTCTAAACTTTATGAAACAGAAAATCAAAAAGGACCAAATGAACCGGTAAATACAAATTTTGAAGAATATAAAATTATAAATAAAATTAAAATTATTATAGAAGACTTTATAGAACAAATTAATAACGCAAAATTAAATACTTTACAAGAATTGGCAGATTTGGATGTAAGTGATTACAAATTTGGCGATTTCATTAGAATTGATAATATTGCGGGGAACCCTATTTATTCTGAGCATTTTACAAATACAGAAGGTAAAGATATAAAAGGTATACAATCATTAATGAATAAATTAAAAGATATAAAAACTCAAAGAGAAGACGTTAATAATAAATTAAAAAATATAAAAAATATAAAAAAAAAATCAGATAATACTATAGAGAAGTTTACAAATATGAATTTTCATAAACATACTTCTACCGGACAAGTTAAATTTGGTAAAACTTTAGATATTGATAATGAAGATTGGTATTCTAAACTAGAAAATAGGAGTTTGATAACAGATTACTCTTTTATTGACCCTGATAATAAAAGTGATATTATGAATTCATTAAATAGTATAGAAAAGAATATTATAGATTCCAATATTACAATAAAATCATTAGTTGATAGTTATGCTTCTTTCAATCCTCATACTATGAATAATAAAGTCGAAACAAGTATAGAACTTGCTGAAAATGATTTAAATAAAGCAGTAAATGATACAGATGTTTTACAATATAAAAATAAGGAAGAAAATCAAGAGAAAAAAATGAAAGATATAAATGATAAAATAATACAATTAGAAAAAATACAGAATAAAATTTATTATGATAATAAAGACCATTATAAAAGTATTCAATCTTTTGGCGACGGTCAAGTATTAAGTATAGAAAATAGAGGACAACATGATTATTCTATTTTAGTAAATAATGAATGTTTGGAACATAATAAAAATAATGGTGTTGATACTAATAATTGTGCTAAAGTAAATAGTCAAATGTTTAATATAAATAATGTAAATAATAATGAAGAATATAATAAAATTTTAGAGAAAAATAAAAAACCATTAGTAACAGAACATAGTAATATAAAATATCCATTTCAAATAGTTCAGGCTAAAAATAATAATAATAATTGTTTAATGTTAGACGGTAATTCCGTTGGTATTACAGATTGTAGTGATAGTAAGTTTCAACGTTGGGAAGCATTAAAACAAAATAAAGATTGTGATAATATTAGTTTTTAATTTTGTTTTTATATTTTTTATTATATTTTTAAAGTGTTTCTATTTTCTAATAAATTTTTTTTTAAAAAGTTTTTCTATTTATATTATAATTATATTAAATGAAAAATAAACTTATTATAACAATCATTATAATAGTTTTAATATTATTATTACTATATTTTTATAACAATAAAATTATTAATAAGAAAATAGTAGAAAATGAAAATATAAATAAAGAAAAGTTTTTTGCAGATCCCAAAGAATTTTGTCCGCAATTAAACGATAATATATTTTTCAAGGCATTTAAACCGAAAGAAGGTTCATATTTTGGTATGATACCAAATAATCAACCTTTTAATTATTATGATTCAATAAAAATGATAGTTGAAACTAAAAAATATTTATTTGTTTTAAATGAAAGTATGACAAGAATACATAAAGCAGATAAAAAAATAGGTAATTTTATAGATATAACACAAGATTTATATGATGGTTTAAAAAAAGATAATTCCGAAAATCACGATACTAAAACTTATGTCTTTCCTATTATAGGCGCCGATTATAAAACAGACGAATGTTTTGTATATGTTAAAAAATATGATAAGGCATTATGGGAAACTAAAAAAAATATTAATAATAATGAAGGGGAGAAAGTAGATTTTGTAGGAGAATTATGGAAAGTAGAAGGTAAACCAAAAGAAAGTATGTTTACGAAAATACAATTAATATATGGAGGAGATTCTATAAATATAGATTTTATTGGAAAATTACATATAGAATCTAAAATGGATACAGAAGGTACATATTATAATATTTATGCCATACAGAGAGTATTAGAAGAAAATACAACACATATATATAAGTGTTATTTGGTGAATTTTTTTGGCAATAAGTTAGATAATGATTTTAATTATTATTATGGAAAAGAAGGAGAATTTAATTCAAGAATTATCGGCGAATTTGAAATAGACAACAAAGAAGTAGTATCTTTAGAAAATGATTTATTTTATTATAATGATTCTATATTAAATATTTTTACATTAAATGATAATTATAGACAAATAGAAAATGCCGTTATAAATAAAAATTATAAGTTTATATTTAGTTTATACAATAATAATATATTTACAACTTATTTGTCTCCTACAAATAATAAAGATTTAAAAATAGAAACAAATAAAGATTTTTATATTAATATTATTTCAAAACAGAAATATAAAAACTATGCCCAAACAGATAATCAAATTGAATTTGCGGAGAGATTAGACACTATTAAAAAAATGAATTGTATTGAATTTGGTAAAGAATGCCTTAAAATTTTAAATCAATACAGAGATATCTTAGCAAATGACTGTTTAAATATAGGAGTCCAAGATTTTAATGTTAATGATGATAGAATACTTATTTTATTTAATAATATTACAAGTTATACTGATAATAATTTAACATTAGAAATGAAACATATTAGATTAAATACTCGATTTGTAAAGGAATTAATTAGAAAAAAAGATACACAAGGAGATTATAAAATAGAATTATTAAAAGCAAATGTACCAATTCCTGTTTTTAATAATGTAATTAATTTGAGAATTCTACCTTCTGTATTTTCACAACTTGTAGATTATATTATAGAAAAAACTAATAAATATAATCAAGTTTGGTATCTAAAAAATATTGAGGATATTAATAATAATAAAATATTAGAAAATGGTAATATTTTTATTGAATATAATAATGAAGATTTAAATATAGCTAAAAGAAATGGAGAACCTTCTAATAATAATAAAGATAAAGATTTATATAATAAAAAATTAAATAGTAACATAGGGAACTTTTTAGATTTAAAAACAAGTAATTTAGATACAAGTGAAACTTTCCAATATTTATTTACTTTTCCGGATAAAGACCCCGTAGATTATAAAAAATATTTTAAAATTAAAAAAGGTTCATTAGTTGGAAAACAGAATATCTATGGTATTTTAGAATGGAAGGACGAAATAATAGATGAAAAAGATAAAGAAAGTATATTTCATAAGAGAAATATATTTTTTACATTATATGCGAAACCTATAGAAAAAAAATACGAAGATAAAATAGGACCTCTTTATTTAGCTTTAGAAATAGAACACGATTATATATTTAATCCAAGTATAAAATTCGAACACGAAGGAATGAGTTTATATAATTGGTTTATGACAAAAGAAAAAGAGGGTAAATTTAAAAATAGAAGAGATTGGTATGAAATGTATGATATGATGAAAACCGAAGGTATTTATTATCCAAATCCGAAAGCAGGGTATAATATTCAAAATAGAAATTTTGTTAATATTATGAGAGACCTCAAAAATAGCATAGAAGAAGATACATATATTATTAAAAATAGACTTTTTACAAATAGACATCTTAAAAATTTATTAAGTATTGAAGACGCTAATGTTTATGATACTAAATATGACGATTTTCAACCGCAATTATATATTTATAAGGAACTTGGTATGGATAAAGAAGAATGTTATATTTATGTAAACTTTAAGGCAGATAATGTTACGGAAAATATATTAGAAAAAAACAGAAAAGCAAATATGGAAACTGAAAAAGAATTTTTAGGTGTTGAGAAAGAACCAGATACAATAAATTCTAAAGTAATATCTTTAAGAAATAAAAAATTTAAAAAGAAATATAGTTTGAAAGATGATAATTTAGAATATCAATATCATATTTTAATAAAAAAAAAAGAAGAAGAAATTAAACAATTTAATAGTAATAAAGAAAAAGTAAACTATATATGGTCAAAAAGGGAAATTAAAGGTTTTAATGAATATTTGAATTTAATAACAGGTGGTATACAATTAAAAGATAATTCTCGTGATAGAATTAGAGGTTTATATGAAATAGATACTAAGTTTATGGATAAAGATTATTATGATTATTTATTAAAGAAGAAAGAAGATAATCCACATTTGAAAGAATTAGACGGTATCATAGAAATTGCGAGACAAAATTTAAATAATTATGAAATGGCACACGGATATCCATTTTGGGTAATATATAAAACAGTTGATTATAATGGTAATCCTTGTAGAGAAGGAGCAAAAAATAGTCAAAAATTATTCTTAACTAGTAAAATATTAGATTCTCATATTATTCACGAAGATAAAGATAATATAGAATATTCTGATTTAGAACAATACCCTTTTATTAAAGAAGAATTTATGTCTTTTACTGGACACGGTAATGATATTCAATTCTATGGTCAAAAATTAGGTGGTTCTACTCAAATTTCCCCTAAGAAATTCTGTAATTATGAACCTTTACCTATTGAAGAATGTACTAGTGATACTTGTTTCCCTAAAACATTAGGCTTAGTGCGAATGGACGGCTCACCTAAATGCCAAATTCAAGACGATACTGTCAAACAAAAAACGGAAACACCTAATTTCGTGGAAATAATAGGTAATGTGAATACAAATGCATGTGATTTATATAAATTAAAGGGGAATAAACAATTATTTTATAGATTAGGAAGGGTATTTAAATATGGAAGAGACGGAAAATATCAATTAAAGAATATATATACTATTCAACAAATGTATGATGGTAAGTATTTTTATCATATGGATGATAATATAACATTAAGAAATAAATTAGTATCAAGTAATATAAATAACTATGCTTTTACAGGGGAAACAAAAGAAGATATTTACGGTATGTATTATTTATTTAAACCTATGAATGGAGATAAATATTTAACAAGAAAAATAAATGTATTTGATAGGGAATTTGAGGATTGGTCTTTGGACGATTTTAAGGATATTACTAAAAAACAAAGAAATAAAGCAGACACGGAAACAAGACTTCATTTAAATGATCCTGACTATTATAGTCAAAAATTTGCCATACCAGAAGAATTAATATTAAATATAGCAGTCCAAGACGGTATTAGTTCTCCTTCCACTGATTTAAAATTAAATGAATTAAGAAAACAAGAATCAGTTAGATGTAAAACATCACCTGAATTATGTGATGGTGACCTAAGTTATGAAGCACCTATTAGTCCATTAGAAGAAAAGAAATTATTAAATAAACAACTAGACGATATAAGAAGTATGATGGGAAAATTAAATCAAATTCCAAATAGTTTTTTTGATAAACCGGATTTAACTCAATTCGCTAAGAAAATAAAACAATTAAAAACAGTAATACCTGAAATGGAAACTAAAGTAGTTGAAACAATAAAAGCAAATGAATTTTTATTAACTTTGGACGAAAATCTTAAACAAGAACAAAATCAAATATTACTTGAAAAACAAGAAAAAAATAATTTATTATATAATACAAATAATACAACTAGAAATAATACAAATAATACAAATAATACAAATAATACTAATAAAGCTAAAAATAAAGGAAATAATAAAATAAATAATAAAGATACTGTTTTTTCACAAGCATTAGAAAGTATTAAAGATACATTTAAAGAAGAACGGCAAAAAAATAATCAATCTAAATGTTATAATATGGAACAATTTAGTAATCCTAATATTTATTCTAAACAACCTAATAATTCAACAGATTTAAATAAGCATATAAGTGACGAATATAGTAATTATATTGGAGGAAAAATGATTTCAACTCAAGAGCAAGTTGCGGAAATGCAAAAAATAGTAGGTCAAAATTTAGATAAAATTAGTTCTTTATCTAATAGTATTAAACTAGACGGAAATACAAAACAATTATTAATGAGTGATAAGATTAATGAAGAGAATAATTTAGACAAAGATATATTCAAAATTAAAAATTCAGATCAACAATCACGAGTTTCTAATATTTTAAAGAAATTAGAAGAAATTGAAAAGATTAGGTCGGAAATGAATGAAGATGACTTTAAAACTAAAACACACGAAAATGAAGCACAATATAAAACATTAATAAGCAGAGAAGATGGAGAAACTATGAATATGTATCAAATTAAAGAAAATGAAATCCCTAAGGAAATGATATTTTCGCCAAGTGATAGTAACCATAATTTATTATTTATAAACGGAGGTTGTTTATCATATGATGATAAAGAATTAGATATAAATTCAAAACATTGTATGGTAGGTGACCCAAAACAAATGTTTCAAATGCATAGAATAGAAGATATAGAAGATATGAAAAAATATAACATTAAAAATCAAGATAAAGGAATGGATAGGGCATATTCTATTGTTATGGCAAATGATAAAAAATGTTTACATAAAGAAAATAATGAATTAAGTTTTAGAAGGTGTGACAATACTGAAAATCAGTATTGGGATTATTCTGATATAACTGGTCCAAATACATAAATATGAAATTTTTAATGAAAACTGATTAATAAGATATAATTTGAAAAAATAAATATTTTTTCTAATTATATTATAATATATATAAAATGAAAATCTCTTTTTTAAAATCAAAGAATATAAAAATTATAGTAATAGTTTTAATTGTAGGACTTATATTTATTTATTTAGTTAAAAGAAAACAAACAAGGAAAAATCAAAAAATTATTATGGAACAATTTAATGAAAATGAAATATTATGTATTAAAGCAGATGATAAAGACGAAATTAAACAATTTAGGATAGATATGGGTTATAAAATTAAAGAAATACCAAAAGAACAAGATAATTTATTTGATATAAAAAAAGATAATATTATAACAGTTTTAAAAGGAGATTCTCCTATTACTATACAATACAAATATGATTATATACAACTTAGTTCTCCTAAATTAACAAAAGACGTAAATGATTTTGTATTAAGTCCCACTGGTGTAATTTTTGATCCTAAAACAGACGATATTATTGTATTTGACGTTTTTAGATTAAGAAGATTTCAATATAGACTAAATAGAAGTCAATTTAATACTTCCGAGAAAGAACAATTTGATAAAATAATTGATATGAGAAATAATAAAAATGATGAAATAAATGAAAGTGGAAGAAACTATAATCCAAATGATATTGAAGTATATACTGAATTTGAAAATAAAAGAAAATTATTATATATTTATTTCCTTATTTATTGTGCCCATACTAATAAAAATAAATTTAAAGAACAAATATTACCATTTGTAAATGGTAGTGAAATTTTACAAGATAATTATACTATAGAAGATAATACCGACAAACAATTAATTTCAATTATTAATAAATCTGGTATTAGAGATGAAATTAAACAAAATTTAAATTCTAATGATAAAATTACAGTTATATTAGATAAAACTTTAGTGGATAATGATGATGATTTTATAGAAAAAACAGTTTCCCTTACTGGATACGTAAAAGGCAGTAAAATACCATTAACATTAGGAGAACTTAGACAAGAAGTTATAAAAAATTTAGATTTCTTACTTAGGTATAGAAGAATAAAAGAGTGTAGAGATAATACGGTATTAGAAAATAAAGACGAAGAAAGATTTAAATGTTCTCTTAACTATCAAGAAGATTTACCTCAATATGATTTAGGTAAACAAGGTAAAGGTATAGAAAGTCTTAATTATGATAAAAAACAGAAAGCACCTCTTTTTGATAATATTATGAATCCAAATAGTAATTCTTGGAATGAACCTAAATATAATGGTATTTTTGAACCCCAAAAATCATATAGAGATAAAAGAGTTTATCAAACTAAAGGGGGTAAAGGTGTTCAAATTAATGACGCTGGAACTAAAAATAGTGTAGAAAATAAAGGAATGAAAGGATTATTTATGAAATTATTTTATAATGAGGAAAAAGGAGTCGATAAAGTATTAGTTGATAATACATATAATGTAGGTGATACATATAATTCTATTTATGATGATAAACCTAATTTATTAGTAGAAAAATTTGAAGAAAAAGAAAGACAAACACCTGTATTAATTCCCGGAATTCCTACCATAAATTTAATGAAACAAGACGGAGATATAAAAAATAAAGATTTAAATGCCGGATATTTTATTTTACCAGACGAAATGGAAGCGATAGGAGTTAAAATGTGTATCTATGCTTTAGGAAATAGTAATTATATATTTGTTCCAGATGTATTAAATAATCGTATTCAAATATTTAGAATTGAACAAGGTGCGGAATTTGATTATAAAGGTCAATTTGGTAATTTAGATTTTACAACTATTCGTTCATTACCTACTTATCAAGGTGAAAAAATTGTGGGAATGTTTGAACCACTTAAGAATACTAATATTATGTATGAACCTATTCATAATACAGAGATTTTTGAGAAAAGTATAAGTGTTGAATCTCCTGCTAGGTGTGCTAATACTTGCGAATTTGACGGTGATAAATATATAGGAAAAGTTAGAAATATAAATACCAATGTAGATAATAGTAGTTATATAGATTCTTTTTTTAATAAAACAGAAGGAACTATAAAGAATGAAACTCAGTGTTATATGGAATTAAGAAATAAATTACAAAGTCAAGGACCAGAAGTAATTAAATTGCGACCAAATAATACATATAGTCAAAATATTGACAATTATTATCAATCATATTCTACCAAAATATTACCGGGCGCTCCGGGCGTATCTCCTATGAAAGTTACTGGTCCCGATTTATCTCTTGAAGAAGAAAATGTTAATGAATGTGTAAATGAATTTTCCACTAGAAGAGCAAATATACATCATAGACAATATGAATTAGATCAATATAATAATTTAATACCAGTTAAAACCGGACATTTCTATAGTTTATATAATGAGTATATTAGAGTTAAAGAATATTTAAAAAGACCAGATTTAAAAGAATCAGTATATAGTAACCCATTTAATTTAATTGACGGAGCAGAATTATGTATGGGTCAATCGAGTAAAAGTTGTACTAAATCAAAAGATCCATATGATGGTGTTGAAGGGTGTTCTGTTGCATATAGGAAATTTTTATTAAAAGTTATTAAAGAAACAAATGATGGACAGAAATACGGACAATTATTTAGACCCAAATCAATAACATATGATATAGAATCCAATTTATTTTATGTTGCGGATACTTATCACCATAGTATTCAATGTTTTAGATTAAAAGACCAAGATAAATATGAAGAAGGAAAGGATTTAGTGTTTGAAAGTGCCGATAAAATTTTCAACGGCGATGACGAAAAAGATAATAGTGATCCTTTATATTGTTATGATAAAGACTGGAATTATAATATGTCTTATCATTCCAGTCCGGTTTATTCATTAGGTTTAAGACAACAAATATTAGAAAAAACACGAGAAGATAGAAAAAATGATTTTGATAAAAAAGCAGGGGAATATCCTACTAAATTAAAAGGTGATTATACAATACCAGAATCTCGAATTGAAGATGAATGGTGTGATAAATTCTCAGAACCAAAAGGAAAAGTTAGATTATACAGATGGGTTAGTGGTTCTTCCAAATACGCTAATTATGCCTATGAACGAACCAATAATGATTCAATTGAGTATTCTAAAATAGGAAAGGAAAAGAAGGGTAAAAGAATAAATAATGATTATTTCTTTTATACTAATTTAGTAAAAGTTGATATTGAAGAAGGTGAAAAGGATGATACTAATGAGAGAGAAGCATTATTATTTCCAGGAGTTGGAGAGTTTTTATATCCTTCTGATTTAGTGTTTGTGAGAAGAAATATATCACCTGTTAAAAATACTGATTTATTATTAGTTGCAGATACTGGAAATAATAGAGTTTCAATTTTTAAGAAATATATATTAGATATAGATACAAAAGATAAATATAGATATAGATTTTACAGATTCTTAGGAGATAAAAACTCCGTAGAAGATAGAAAATTAATTAATCCTATAGGTATTACTGTTAACCCTATTAATGGGTGTATATATGTTTTACAATCCAATTTTTATGATTATAGCGGTGATAAATATAATAAAGGACAAAGTATTAAGGTTTTTTATCCCAAAAAAGATAATGTTGAAGGTTATTACGAATATTCACACGAAATTATAATTAATAAAAATATAGATTTAGGCAATAAAGATGCCAGATTTACTAAAATAGAAATGGATAGCAGAGGGATAATATTATTAACAGATATTAATAATAGAAGAGTTCAAATTTTAAAAGAAATCGCACCTAAATCGGGAGACCAAAATAAACTTCATATGGAAAAAATAGACTCTAATGTTTTAAATAAAGTAATTTTTAAGATTCAATATAATCCACATAATGGTTTAAATGGTATATATGACTTTTTTAATGATAAATATTTAATGGGGTATAATAGATTTAGGTTTATAATTGAAAGATTTAATATCTCAACACAAAAAGATACAGAAATTCTACTTTCGCGAGAATATAACCACGATTATTTTGCTTCCATTAAAAATGAAACCAGAGATTTATTCGTATATGAAGATAAATACGAAACCAGACCTTATAAAAAAGGATACTGGGTTATGAATGGTAAAAAAGAAATTATTATTGATAAATTAGGTCAAGGTAATTCTTCTTCTACAGACACTTTATCTATTAAACCAACTAATAACTTATATGTCGATATTAAACAAACCAATAATAGATATGGCAATATTATCACAGATGGAATTGAAGATTGGAAAGGTAATCCTTTAACACCTAATACTTCATATAAATATGTGTTTTATTTATTTAACTATCATAATACTGTTAAAGTGGATAATAATAACTTATCAACTACAGTACATACACCACCACTTAATATTCCTTCCAATGATATTAGAATTAGTAATGTTATTACAAAAAGAGAAAATTATCTAAATATAAATATTGATTATTTATCAATTAGTAATTTACATAAAGATACTGCTAAATATAATCCATTATGTATATATTTATTAAGAAGAAATCATAATAGAACGAGAGATGGATTATTAAGATATTTGAATGTATTTAGACATAATATGATACAATTATTCGTTCCAAATGAAGCAAAATATATTTATAATAATTTCTCTAAACCTAAATTTGGTAAATTATATATTTTAAATATAGAAAATGCAGGAAGTCCTCTAGATATGAAAGAAGAAGAACTATTAGAACCGGACGCAGTTAATAAAACAAAATATGCCGATAGTAAATTTTTAGTATTTTATAGTGCGGAAGGTGGTAATTTAGACCAAAATGGAAAAATATTACCAACTTCTGATACATTAGGAATGGATTATATTGAAGATTTCTTTACATTAGGAGACGATCCTATGGATTCCTATACTAAGATTAAATATCAAGTTAAAATAGATATTAGACAAACCAGAAAAGACGCTATTATGTTAAGTGATAATACTAAATTAGAATCTAATCTCTTATATTATAGACAAAATAGATACGAAAAAGACGATAATTCACTCGAACTTATTAAGAAACAATCTATTGTTCAACTTATAGACGGTAAATATGAAAATAGAAAATTAGAATATAAAGACTCTGGGATTATGAAAGAAGGAGTTAAAATTCCATTACCTCTCAATAGAACTCTTGAATATAATGTTTTAGTCGCAAATCAATATAAAATTAATCCTTCATGTAATACACAATATTTCACTACAAGACCTGAGAAACCTTATCTTAAATCTGTAAGTAAAGTTGAAGTTACAGAAGGAGGGAAAAAAGTTAGTAAAATTAAAATAGAATGGTATTATACTCAAAATAAGAATTTATATTGGCCAGTAAATTTCCTTATTTTAAGACTTCCGACTAAAGACACCGGTGCCGGAATACCTACAGTTACAAAGGTATTAGATTTTTTAAAAGGTAGTCCTCATAAAAATGATAAATATTTCAATATAGAGAAAGATTTAGTAAATGTAAAAATGGCCGGAAAACATTTCTTTGAAAAAACATTTGCTCTAGATGGTAAAAATAAATGGCAAGTATCTTTTACTAAGTTTAATAATAAAGAAGACCCTGGATATAAAAATATTTTCATAAATGGTAAGAAATTCATTTGGTCTCCTAATACTAAATCACATGTTTTTACTAACTCTTTTATTACTATTAAAGTTGAATTAGACGGAGAACAAGACGAATATTTAAGTAAAGTTGTAGTAGAAGAATATATAGATGCCGAAGGTACATATGGTCCTTCAGGAAGTGAAACGCAACAAATATTTGGAGGTTTAATTGAAAATGAATATGAAGATATAAAAAAACAACAACTTAATGCTACGAATGACGCCGATGAATTAAAGGAAAAATATAAAAAAGAACTAAATGAAGAATATAACGATAAATTAATTCAAGCAGTAGAGGCATATAGACAAATGAATAAGATAGGTTTTTACTTTAACTTACAAGACGATTATGACGGATATTATAGAAGTGTTATAGATAATTATTCTGGTAATAGTGGTCAATTATTATATTACTTGAAGGCACAGAGTGATAATGATTTACTCAAAATTTTTGACGAATTACATGATAAAATTAAAATTTATCATGGTGAAGCAACTATGACTATTGACGGTCCAAATGGTATGTTGAGAGCAGGCGGGAGAGACGCAATAATTGAAAAGATTAGACATTTATCTTTTATGCTAAAAGAATCAACTAAAACAGAAAATAAAACATTAGGGATTACCTGCAAAGACCAAGATTTAAGTGAAATATTTAAAACAGACGGTTTCCAATCCGCATTACAATGTTTAACAGACGAAAAAGCACAAAAAAAGAAAGATTATGATAGTGGAGCACCAACTCCGACACCCGAAAAATTAAGCAGAACTAAATTAAATGAATTAACCGAGAATTTCGAAGTAGAACAAGAAAGAGATTATATATCAGAAACAGCAAGAGAACTTGAAGGTGAAAATTTACAATCTGTTTTACAGAAATTTAATTATGGAGGAGAATGGCAAAAAGTAGGTATTAATAATGTAATATATGATACCGAAACCCAAAAAGTTAAACTAATTAAAGAAAAAGTTAGTTTAAATCCTAATAAAATTATTCCTAACAAAAATACTATATTAATTTGGCGTAAAGGAGATAGAGATATAGGTATTAGTCCTTCTGCTTCTCAAGGCCTAGTAACAGATAAAGTAAAACCGTATGATATTTTAAGAAGCAGAAAATCAATAAAATCATTAAAATCATATATAACGGAAGAAGATAGAAAAGAAATATTAGAAAATTATGCGATTCCGCCTACTTTAGTATCACTTTCTTCTGGTAAAGATATACCAGCAACTGAAGTATTTAATGATTTAACAAAGGATAAAAATCACTTATATTCTATTCATACACACTATTTACCTTTCGAATTAGATAAACAATATTCTTATAAAATTGCGTGTTTCCAAAATGGACATAGTATTAGTTCGGAAGTTAAAAGAAATTATTTAGGTATTGTTAGTAAAGGAATTGGTTCGGAATTAGGTATGGGTGAAGTATTTAGTGACGAAGCTTATTTAGGCGCGAATGTATCTAATACACAAACAGAAAATGATTTAAATGTTTCTATAGAAGAACCTGTTAAGGAAGCTCCAGAAATATTAGAACCAGTTATTAAATATTTCGAACCGAAAGAAGGTACAGAAGATACATTAGTTAGAATTGTAGGTTCTAAATTAGATAAGTTAGAATATATTTCATTTAGAGATGTAAGAGTTAAAATTCTTAAGAAACAAAAGAGAATAATTGTTGAAAATGGAGATAAAATATCTTATGATGAATACTTAGTTAAACCACCTACTCTTAAAGAATTAAATAGAGAATGCTGGCAGAGTTATGAACCATATAAAGTTCTAGTATGGGGATATTTCCACGGAACCGGAAAACAAATTCGAAGTAAAGAAACAGGAAATCCAGATACTAAAATGTATAAATATTTAGTTAGTAAAATATGTCCAGAAAGTAATCAACAAATGAGAAAATATAAGGTTGAAACTAATTCTCCTGCTTAATTTTATATTTTATTGCTTAATTTTATATTTTATTGCTTAATTTTATATTTTACTGCTTAATTTTATATTTTACTGCTTAATT
>TARA_B110001469_G_scaffold127827_1_pt1 | contig 16125 bp, 9 predicted proteins | sample TARA_B110001469 | Tara Oceans TARA_B110001469 (sample SAMEA4397034) | marine metagenome | biome: Polar Biome; feature: [SRF] surface water layer (ENVO:00010504); material: water (ENVO:00002006), including particulate matter (ENVO:01000060) such as... | depth 5 m
GCCTTTAAGCCCAGAATCTGCTTTTCAAAAGCAGGAGAGATACTGGCATTACCCATAAAAATTATGGCTGGTTTATTATTTACCTTGGTACTATCGGCAGCTGAACCGTCAGAGAGCTTCATGGTAATATGCGCAATCACTTCTGAGTTATTTTCAATTGATTTTTCTACTGTATTTGTCATTATTTATTCACTTTTTCTTTGTTTTACCTGACTCGATCACTGATAGCTTCAGTTCTTTTTTAACTGATCATTTTTAAAAGAGTCAATAATCATCAAAGCCGCGCCAATAAATATCATAGAGTCTGCGACATTAAAAGCTGGCCAGTGTTTGTTACCAATGTAAAAGTCTAAAAAATCGATAACATAACCAAACAGTACTCTGTCAATTAAGTTACCTAATGCGCCACTTAACATTAAAGCAACGGCAATATTCAATAGGACTTGATTTTTAGGTGTTTTAGCTAGCCATACACCAAATACAATACTGGCGACTGCAGCAATTACAGTAAAAAACCAACGCTGCCAACCATCTTGATCGGCTAAAAAGCTAAAAGCAGCACCTGGGTTCTGTACATAAGTTAGGTTGAAAAATGGTAGCACATTGACAGATTGAAATAACTCAAAGTTACTAACGACTAACTGTTTGGTTACTTGATCTGCAATTAACCATATCAAAGTTAACCATAACCAACTCAAGCCACTATTTTTAAGTGGTAAAAAAGCACTCATTAATTATTAATATCCTGTTACTGATAAAATACGGTGTCAATCCTGTAAACTGACGTAAGCGCTTAACATTGTTATATTAGGCGCTTAATTTTAAGTTAGGCAAATTGACGTGTTTCACCGTCACCATCAATATTAGTAATACATCGACCACATAGATCTAAGTATTCATCATTTTGACCAATATCATCAGTAAAATGCCAACAGCGTTCACATTTAATGCCATTTGATTGTGCAACTCTCAGCCATAAGCCTTCAACATCAGTAGCAGTGGTATCGGCAGGCGCATCATTTACAACTTCTACTGATGCATCAGAGGTAATTAATACAAACCGTAACTCTTCACCCAATAAAATCAAGTTATTAGCCAAGTCTTGTGTTGCAAATAACGTTACTGATGCTTCTAAAGCTTTACCGACAACCTTTTCTTTACGGGCAATCTCTATAGCTCTATTAACTTCAGCGCGAACAAGTAACAACTCATTCCAATAATCATTATTTAACTTGGTATTGTCATCTAATTTCTCTAAACCATCAAACCAAACACCAGTAAAAACAAACTCTTCTCGCTTTTCACCATTTGCAGCAGTAGGAAGAGCTTGCCAAATTTCTTGTGCGGTAAAAGATAAAATAGGCGCCATCCAACGAGTCATTGCTTCAGCTATTAAATAAATAGCTGTTTGACATGATCGGCGAGCAACGCTGTCACTTTTAGCTGTGTATTGCCTATCTTTAATAATATCTAGATAAAAACTACCTAGCTCTGTAGTACAGAAGTTCATCATTTTGTGAACTACCACATGAAACTCATACTCATTATAAGCAGTTTCAATCTCTTCTTGTAATTGTGCTGCTCGACCAACGACCCAACGATCTAATGCGACCATATCACCAAACGCAATAGTATGTTGTGATGGTTCAAAACCATTTAAGTTAGCTAATAAAAAACGAGACGTATTACGAATTCGGCGATAAGCATCGGCTTGGCGTTTAAATATCTCGTCTGAGACTGTTATTTCTTGAGTATAATTTACTGATGCCACCCATAAACGTAAGACATCAGCACCCATTTTACTGGTGATTTGTGAAGGTGTAATAACATTACCTAAAGATTTAGACATCTTATAACCATTAACGTCGACAGTAAAACCATGCGTTAGCACTTCTTTATAGGGGGCTTTACCATTCATCGCTACAGATGAAATCATTGACGACATAAACCAACCACGATGCTGATCTGAGCCTTCGAGATATAAATCAGCAATACCATCAAATTCTTCACGGGCATCAACAACAGAAAAGTGTGTAGTACCAGAGTCAAACCAAACATCTAAAGTATCAGGTACTTTAATGTATTCTTGAGCGTCATCACCAATGAGTTCAGCAGCATCCATATCAAACCAAGCTTGAATACCAGATTGTTCAACACGTTTTGCCACTTCTTCAATTAATTCAAGGCTACGTGGATGCAATGCACCAGTATCTTGATGAATAAATAAAGCCATAGGAACACCCCAAGTACGTTGGCGTGATATACACCAGTCTGGGCGACCTTCAACCATTGATTCTATGCGACGTTGGCCCCAATCAGGTATCCATTGGGTTTTTTCAATTTCTTTTAATGAATTTTGACGTAACCCTTTATTGTCCATGCTGATAAACCATTGAGGTGTAGCACGGAAAATCAGCGGTGTTTTATGGCGCCAACAATGTGGGTAAGAATGTTCTATGGCATGGTGATGTAATAAAGCACTGTGTTCTCTTAATGTTTCGACAACATTAGCATTTGCTTTAAATACATGTTGACCTGCAAATAAAGGCGTATCTTCTAAGTAAACACCATTAGCACCAACAGGATTAGCAACTTCTAGGTTATAAGCTTTACCCACTTCAAAATCTTCTACACCGTGACCTGGTGCAGTATGTACACAACCCGTACCTGAGTCGGTAGTAACATGTTCACCTAAAATAATCGGCACAGAGAAATCATAGAAAGGATGTTTCATTTCTACTAGGTCTAATTCACTACCTTTGCAGAAACCTAACGTATGATATGTATCAATACCGTATCTGTCCATACAAGAAGTCACAAGATCAGAGGCAAGTATTAAACGCTCTTTACCCTGTTCAGTCTCACATTGTACTAAGGTATATTCAACGTCAGCGTTAAGAGATACTGCACGATTAGCCGGCAATGTCCAAGGGGTTGTTGTCCAAATGACAACTGAAATTTCACCTTCACCTTGATGATTTTCAGGATGATTAAATCTATTAACGACTAATGGGTCAATAACTTTAAATTTAACGTCTATTGCCGGTGATTGTTTATCTTGATATTCAACTTCAGCTTCTGCTAAAGATGAACCACAATCAGTACACCAATGGACAGGTTTGAAACCTTGGTGTAAATGACCATTCTTAGCAATTTTTCCTAACGCACGGATAATATTAGCTTCAGTACCAAAGTCCATCGTCAAATAGGGTTTTTCCCAATCAGCAAAAATACCTAAACGTTTAAAGTCTTCACGTTGACCATTAACTTGCTTGGCTGCATATTCACGACACTTTTCACGAAATACACTTGCAGAAACTTTTTGTCCTGGTTTACCTATTTTTTTCTCAACCATTAACTCAATGGGTAGGCCGTGACAATCCCAACCAGGAACATAGGGTGCATTAAAGTCTGATAAAGTTTTTGATTTAACAATAATATCTTTAAGAATTTTATTAACTGAATGTCCTAAGTGAATATCTCCATTCGCGTAAGGAGGTCCATCATGTAAAATAAATGATTTCTTTCCTTTTTTTGCTGTTCGAATTTGACCATAAAGATCTTTACTCGCCCAATCTTTTAGCATTTGTGGTTCACGATTTGCCATGTTTCCTTTCATTGGAAAACTAGTATCTGGCAAATTTAAGGTATATTTATAATCACTCATTTAAATCATTATCCGTTGTCGTTTAACGTGTTAATTTACTGTTATGTGTATTTATCAATCGCTCTGATGAGACATTTATTATTGATTAATTATTATTGAAGAAAATACGCGCCTGTTTAGTGTCTGCATCAATTTGTTTCGTTAGCGCATCGATCGACTCAAACTTAACTTCACTTCTTAGTTTTTTCAATATAATCACTTCAATATGTTGACCATACAAATTTTTGCTAAAATCAAAAATATGCACTTCTAATTGAGCTATTGTACCTGAAACTGTTGGACGGCTGCCAATATTGGCTACACCATAGTAACTACCATCAATCGTTTTTATTTGAACGGCGTAAACGCCGGTGATGGGAGATACTTTTCTTTTTAAAGACACATTAGCTGTAGGAAAACCAATCTCTCGACCTCGTTTATCACCATGAAATACTCGGCCAATAATAGAATATGGACGTCCTAACATCTTTTCAGCGTCAGCTAATCTGTTTTGCTCTAACGCCAGCCTTATTTCGGTACTACTTATTCGGCAATTAGATAGTTTAAAACTTGCGGTGTCTGTGACTGAAAAACCAAATTTTTTACCTGCCTGACAAAGCATATCAAAATTACCTTGGCGGTTTTTTCCAAAATGAAAATCATCTCCAATAATCAAATGCTTAACCGCTAAACGTTTTACAAGCAGTTTTTCAATAAATTCTGTAGCTGATTGACTGGCAAATTTTTGGTTGAAATTAACACATAGTAGACGATCAACGCCTAATTTTTTTAATAACGTGTACTTGTCTCTTAATCGACAAAGCCTTGCAGGAGCTGTATTAGGAGAAAAAAGCTCTTGCGGTTGTGGTTCAAACACCATAACTACCGCTTCACAGCCTATCTCTTTGGCTTGTTCAACAAGTGCAGCAATAACGCGGTGATGACCTAAATGAACACCATCAAAATTACCAATCGTTAATGCACAGCCTTTTTCAAAAGACTTTTTACCTAAGTCATCACTTAAGCTAATATTATGTATACCGCGCACTAACTGCATTTAATCCAAATAACTTAATAAATTATTAAGCCCTATAAATCGCTGGAAAATCTTTATAAAAATATATTTGCAGGTTAATTTACAAATATGTAATAAAAAGAAGAAATAAATCCGAAGAATTATATATTACTCTGCTCTAAGAATCAGCACCCAAATAGCATTAGCTAGTGCTTTTTTGTACCTTAAAGTCATTTAATCTGATCCCCAGAAGGATAATCGCAATAAAATAACTCAATGCACCAAGCGAAATACAAATAAATAATTGCTTAATTTGATCTGATAATGTCAAGGTTAGCCAAATATCAAAGCTTGGCGATAAATTATAAACCACAACAGCCATTAGCAAAGACGATACTATTAAACGTAAAATAAACATAATTGTTTTAGTTGATAATTGATAAACACCTTGGTGCTTCAAGCCACGATATAATAAAAAGGCATTGAGTGTTGCCGACAAAGTAGTTGCTAAAGCTAAACCAACATAGCCAAAAAATGGCGCTAACATTAAATTAAAAATCATATTAGCGATCATTGCTTTAATACCTATTTTAACCGGTGTTCGAGTATCCTGTCTTGCATAATAACCGGGGGCTAAGACTTTGATGAACATAAAGCTGATTAAACCTGACAAATAAGCAAATAAAGCAAACGATACTTGCATAACGTCATGTTGACTAAACTCACCCCGCATAAATAACACCATAATAATGGGCTGTGCTAATACCATTAATCCAGCCAGAGCAGGCCAACCAAGTAAAGATATCACTTTAATTGCCCAGTCTATAGTGTCACCAAATTCGTTATTGTTTTTACGTGCATGCAAACCTGCCAAACTTGGCAAGATTACAGTGGCGATACCAATACCAAAAAGACCCAGCGGGAATTCTAATAAACGATCAGCGTAATACAGCCAACTGATTGATCCTGTAATTAACACACTGGCAATAACTGTATCAAGGAGTAAGTTAATTTGCGTGACTGAAACGCCAAACAATGCCGGAATAATTAATCGTCGAATTTTTATAATCCCCTCAGAGTGCCATGCCCATTTAGGTTTGACAAAAAGACCTGCTCGAATCAAAAAAGGTATTTGAAATAAAAGTTGTATTAATCCACCTAAAAAGACCCCCCAAGCAAGTGCATAAGCAGGATTTGAAAGCTGTGGAGACAAATATATTGCTGCACAAATAATACAAACATTTAATAATACTGGAGAAAAAGCCGCAACAGCAAATCGTCCCATTGTATTTAATATGGCGCCTGAGAGTGCTGTAAAACTGACAAACCACAAATAAGGAAAAGTTATTTTTAATAATGTTGCCGCTAAATCAAATTTTTCAGCGCTTGGTCCATCATTTAGCCAATCATAAAACCAACCGGGACCAAAAATCATTACAATCACTGGTGAAGCAATAACACCAAACAAAGTGACTAAGGTGACAATAACACCTAAAGTACCCGATACTTGAGCGATTAATTGTCGAGTCTTATCGGTACCCTCTTTTTCATCAAACGCCTTAAATTCACTTAACACCGGAACAAAAGCTTGAGCAAATGCTCCTTCGGCAAACAATCGACGTAAAAAGTTAGGAATCTTATTTGCAAATAAAAATACGTCAGCAGAAGCCCCTGTTCCCATGACATTAGCAATGACAACATCCCTTACTAGGCCTAAAACACGAGAAACCAAGGTCATGAAACTGACAATTACACTCGATTTAATTAATTTTTTACTCAAGAAAAATTCCTTTAAGTTACCGTCAAAACAAGGGCATACACAAAATAAATAATTATTGAGTATTATGTATTGTTTTTATCGTTATAAACAAGTGATTAAACAAGTGAATTCATTTATAATGCCTTCAGAATTAAAACATTAATTTAACTTTAGTTTTGTTCTGCTTTTGAACTTTTTAGATTTTTATCCATATTTAGATTAAAACATGGTAAAAATGTTTGACAATGATTTCAAAAACAGGCATATTTCATCGCCTTAAATTTAGGCTATATTTATTCACATTTTAGGAGTTCACCTTGGCTAACTCAAAGCAAGCTAAGAAACGCGCAGTACAATCTGAGAAGCGTCGTCAACATAATGCAAGTCGTCGTTCAATGATGCGCACTTTAACAAAAAAAGTAATCGTAGCTATTGAAGCCGGTGACAAAGAAATTGCAACTAAAGAACTAGCGGCTGCTACACCGATCCTTGATCGTTATGCATCTAAAGGTCTTATTCATAAAAACAAAGCTGCTCGTAGTAAGAGTCGTTTAAACGCTTCAATTAAAGCGCTTTAGTTTTTATAACGAATTAAATTTAATGTGTGTTTAACACAGCATTAAAATGTAAAAGCCGACTTTATGTCGGTTTTTTTATGTCTAATTTTTAAAAGCCATTACTGAGCTATTGATTTAAAATAACAATTGTTAAACTTTTACTTGTACTAACAGCTAACTTTTCTTAGTCTTCGTTAAATATTATTTATGAGACTATTAAAATGAAGCTAACAAAGAATAGAACACATTTTAAAATAGCCACTGTTATCTTAGTGATAACAACCTCTTTAATGGCATGCAATGAAAAAAGTGACATTCAAAAAAGTCAGTCAACCTCATTACTGCCTGAACACCAATATCGTTTAGATATCTATAAAACAGTAACTCTTGATGCTGATTTAAGTCACTTATCGAATAATCAACGAAAAATGCTAGCATTGTTAATTGATGCATCTAAAATTATTGATGATCTTTTTTGGCAACAAGCCTTTGGAGAAAATAAAAATAATTTCTTAGCCCGTATTAGTGACGAGAGAGTTCGTGACTTTGTCGATATTAACTATGGACCTTGGGATCGATTAAATGGTGATGCTCCTTTACTTGAAGGTGTTAAAGTCAAATCACTAGGTGCTCAATTCTATCCTGCGGATATGACTAAAGAAGAATTTAAAAAAGCGACTTTCGAAGATAAAAATGGCTTGTATTCATTAGTACGCAGAGATAACGAAGGTCGATTAATGACGATTCCTTATTCCGAGGCCTATGCAGATGAAATTAATCGTATCGCGGTTATTTTAGAAAAAGCATCAAATTTTGCTGATAATAAAGAATTCGCTAATTACTTAAACCTCAGAGCTAAAGCATTACGCAGTGATCAATATCAAGCGTCTGATTTCGCTTGGATGGATATGAAAAATAACCCCATTGATTTAGTTATAGGACCTATCGAAAATTACGAAGATCAGCTTTATGGTTATCGCGCCGCTTTTGAATCTTATGTATTAATTAAAGACTTATCATGGAGTGAAAGACTCGCTAAATATGCGGCATACTTACCTGCTCTTCAAAAAAACCTACCTGTTGCTAAAAAATTCAAACAAGAAGTCCCTGGCTCAGATGCTGACTTAAATGCTTACGATGTTATTTACTACGCAGGTCATTCAAATGCGGGCAGTAAAACCATTGCCATTAACTTACCGAATGATGAACAGGTTCAGTTAGAAAAAGGGACTCGTCGTCTGCAATTAAAAAATGCCATGAGAGCAAAGTTTGATGCCATTATGTTACCAATTACCGAGACCTTAGTTGTACCTGAACAACGTAAGAATGTGACTTTTAGAGCTTTCTTTGCTAATACCATGTTTCATGAAGTTGCTCACGGCTTAGGTATTAAAAACACCCTGAATGGTAAAGGCACTGTTAGACAGTCACTTAAAGAGCATGCTTCAGCACTTGAAGAAGGTAAAGCCGATATTCTTGGTCTTTACATGATAAAACAACTTATCGAGAAAGGTGCCATTACGGAAGGTACTTTAGATGAATATTACACTACATTCTTAGCGGGTATATTCCGTTCGGTACGTTTTGGTGCCAGTTCCGCTCATGGTAAAGCCAATATGATTCGCTTTAATTACTTCCAAGAAAAAGGCGCCTTTACGCGTAACAAGCAAGGTTTGTACAGTGTTAATAACGGTAAAATGACTGAAGCGATTAATAACTTATCTCAATTAATATTAACTTTGCAAGGTAATGGCGATTATCAAGGTGTTGCCAAACTAGTCGCAAGCCATGGCATCATTAAAACTGACTTGGATACCGACTTAACTCGTTTAGCCGCTGCTAAAATCCCTGTTGATATTGTATTTAAACAAGGTAAAAATGTATTGGGTCTATAATTTAACCAGTACTTTATTTTACTTGAACAACTGAGTGGATAAATGACACTAGATTTATATAGATATTAAACGTAAAAAAAACTTACCTAACTTGCATTACACTTGAAAACATATTGAAATTCGTCGATAGTGTGGTAAATAGTCGTTAAAAGGAAAAGTAATGAATACATATGATTTTATCATTATTGGTGGTGGTTCTGCTGGGTGTGTCTTAGCTGAACGTTTATCGGCTTGTGGGAAACATCAAGTTTGCCTGCTTGAAGCTGGACCAAAAGATAAACATTGGAGTATTCATTTACCCCTTGGCGTTATTGACTTAATGAAAAGTAAAACGTTAAATTGGCAACTTAACTCCCACCCAGAAAAAACACAAAATAATCGACAAATTTTCAACCCCCGCGGTAAAACACTTGGTGGTAGCAGCTCTGTGAATTGCATGTTATATACACGCGGACAAAGTGAAGATTATAATCACTGGTCTGATTTAGGTAATGTAGGTTGGAGTTATGATGAGGTGCTCCCTTACTTTAAAAGTACTCAACATCAAGAGCGTGGAGAAAATCAATACCACGGCGTAAACGGTGGTCTAAATGTAGCAGAATCACGCTCTAAGCCATCAATCAATGAAGATTTCTTCCTGGCTGCACAAGATGCTGGTTTTCCATTAAATAGCGACTTTAATGGTGAGCATCAAGAAGGCATAGGTTATTACCAAGTCACTCAAAAAGATGGATTACGCTGCAGCGCCGCTAAAGCCTTTTTAACACCAAACCTTAACCGACCAAATTTAACTGTGATAACGGATGTTCTCGTTGAAAAAATAGAAATAATAAATCATCAAGCGACCGGCATTCACTATAAAAACAAAGGTAAACATTATCAGCTGCATGCCAATAAAGAGGTTATTCTTAGTGCTGGAGCCTATGGTTCACCGCAAATATTAATGCTATCGGGCATTGGTGATAAAGATGAACTAGCCAAACACGACATTGGGCTAGTTCATGAACTAAAGGGCGTTGGTAAAAATCTACAAGATCATGTCGATGCTATAGTGGTGACTCATCATCATCGTACTGACTTGTTATCATTGCGGCCCAAAGGCCTTTGGTGGGCAATAAAACAAAGCTTGAAGTTTATTAAAGACCGATCGGGACTGCTCACTTCAGTGGTTGCAGAGTCTGGTGGTTTTATCAAGTCAAGTCCCTCGATTAAACGTCCTGATTTACAGCTTCACTTTATACCCGCAGCAATGGATGACCATGGCAGAAATATAAAATTACTCTTTAACTATGGTATCGCTTTACACGTGTGTTTATTGCGTCCTAAAAGCAGAGGAAAGGTCAGTTTATATGGTAATAATGCGACATTACATCCTAAAATAGAGTTGAATATGCTCGACCATCCGGATGACATAAAAATTATGATTAAGGGTATTAAAATTGCTCGAGATATTTTGAGTAAATCGCCACTAATTGAAAATAACGGTCATGAGATATTTCCAGGCTCAAGTTACCAAACTGATGAAGAGATTCACCAATTTCTTAAAAACAAATCAAATACAATTTATCACCCTGTCGGTACTTGCAAAATGGGCAGTGATGAAATGGCTGTTGTAGATAACCAGTTAAAAGTACACGGGATCAGTAATTTAAGAGTAGTTGATGCCTCAATTATGCCAACACTTATTAGTGGTAATACTAACGCACCTACTATTATGATCGGTGCTAAAATAGCTGACATTATATTAGCTGCGTATAACTAATATAAACCAGAGAAAAACTGGCTTATAAATAATAACAATGACGACATTTGTAATGTATGTAGAAACATATTTTTATCACGTTAGTCTTTGAAATGGTTATGCAAAACATGAAAAATCAAATATTAAGATATTAATTTGCCATGCTTAGTAGCAGTATTTTCAGACAGTTCAAATAATGGCGGCTATCGATAGTTCGCTCCCCACCTGTCAAGTAAATAAAAAACAAAAAGTGACTTTACATTTTTTTACACCATAATTAAATAGTGAATAAAAACATACATTATACATAAAGCCTCATTAAAATAATAATATAGGGATCTTTGATAATGAAAATAAAAAATTTACTTATCATATTGGCTACCGGTCTTTCCCTCGCTGCTTGCGGTAACAATAATGATAATATTGATGACGTTGCCAACAGCACACCAGAACTTACTGCATCTGAAATATTGAAACTAACCATTACTGAAGCATCAGCTGGAGTGGGCTTAAGTGCCTTTATCCTTCCCTCGAGTGATGATTTTGATAATATTCCACAAGATTTGAGTAATCCAATTACTACTGAAAAAGTAGCGCTTGGTCAAATGCTTTATCATGAAACGGCTCTGGCGACTGAAGGAGTAAATGAGGCGCTTTCTGGTACTTGGTCTTGCGCCAGTTGCCATCATGCAACATCGGGATTTAAAGCCGGTATCCCTCAAGGCATAGGTGAAGGTGGTGAAGGTTTTGGATTCACAGGAGAAAGTCGGGTCTTGGCTGAAGGTTTTGATAAATCCTCTGTAGACCCACAATTTATTCCAGATGTTCAGCCATTGACGTCCCCTGCCGTTCTTAATGTTGCATACCAAGATGTTATGCTATGGAATGGTCAATTTGGTAATGCTGTTGATGGTATTGTTAATGCGGGCATTGCTGTTGAAATACTTTCAACCCAAGGTACACCAAAAACAGTCAATACACGTCAATTATCCGGTGTCGAGAGCCAAGCTATAGCCGGTACGGGCGTCCACCGATTAAACACCAGTGATAACTCTATTGTACAAACAAATCTTGTATACAGAGTCTTATTTGATGCGGCTTTTCCTCAAGGAACAGAAGATGCGACCGAGGACGCCGGTAAAGCGATAGCAGCATTTGAGCGGACAATTTTAGCAAATCAAGCCCCTTTTCAGATGTACTTAAAAGGAGAAGATGAAGCAATGACTGTAGATGAAATCAAAGGAGCGACACTTTTCTTTGGTAAAGCAGGTTGTGTTGGGTGCCATGCAGGTCCGGGGCTCAGCTCATATGTTAGAGCAACCGAAGAAGAGATGTTCTTTTCTATTGGCTTTGCCGATTTTGACATTAACAACCCACAAATAACAGGTACAGTCACTGATGCGGATAGTCGTGGACGTGGCGGGTTTACTGGTGAAGCAGCCGATGACTATAAATTTAAAGTCCCACAGCTATACAATTTAGCTGACACTATCGTGTTTGGGCATGGTGCATCGTTCAACTCCATACGAGACGTAATAGCTTATAAAAACGCATCTGTCGCCCAAAAGGTTTTACCCGCTAGCACCTTGGACCCTCGTTTTGTCGCTTTAAACTTAACTGATGAAGAAATTGATCAACTAACGACTTTTTTAGAAACTGGATTATATGATCCCAATCTAGATCGATATGTGCCTAGCATTTTGCCTTCGGGTAATTGTCCTGTCGTAAATGATGATGTTGCTAAGATAGATTTAGGCTGTTAAAACTGATGCCCTGCACTAAGGTCTTAACGCAGGGAATAATTCTAGCTAAATAAATGCCAGTTATTTAATATAAAAAACGCCTAACGGCCCTGGCATAAAAGTCGTTTATATAGAAAACACCCCGATAACAGCGGTTAACTATGCTAGCGTTAGATTTGATTCTTTAAGTAATATCGTTGGTTTTTGTCTAAATATTATAGACAACATTAAGGGTGTAAAAACCAAAGATAACACCACAGAAAAACCAACACCACCAGCTAAAACCACGGCAAGAGGTGGCCAGAAAGTACCACCACTAAATAAGAGTAAAGGTATAAATCCTCCAACCGTTGTAAACGTAGTGGACAAAATATGTCGGCTACAACCTAATGTTTCGGAGACGATTTCATCTAACTGGCCTTCTTTTGCGCCGGTATTAGCATTAACCGCAGCAATAACGACAATAGAGCCATTAATAGCGACACCAATGAGACCCGCGCAACCCAATAAAGGATTAAAACCAATAGGTAAACCAGAAATCCATAAACTTAACATACCAAAACCAACGGAGAGGCCAGCAACACTAGTAATGACCATTGCCAGTTTAAAGCTTTTAAATGACAATATAAGAGTGGTAATCATTAACACTAACAATACTGGTGCGTATGTCGTTAGTGCTCCCAAGGCCTGACTCTGTTCATCGGCATCGCCAGCCATTTGTATTCTATAGCCCTTTGGCAATGAGAACTCAATATTCTCTAACTCTTGGCGAACTTGATTACCTACATCTATGGCCAGCGCACCCGGTAATAAAAACGCCTCAACCCTGTTGACTCGTTCACCATTTTCTCTAGTAATACTCGATAATGTTGGCACTAACTTAAAGTCACCTAGAGCAGATAACGGCATCCACTGTTGCTGTGCCGTAAGTTTATCACTGACAAGGATTAAGGTTTGTAAATCAGCGATCTGGTCTCGGTTTTTATTGGCTAACTTGATGCGAATAGGGACTTCTTCAGTACCCTCAAGAATCGACCCCCCTATTCGTCCAGCCATTAAAAATTGTAATTGCCTTGCAATATCGACTAATGTTAACCCTGCCAACTGACTGCTGCTGGCATTCGTGTCGAGGACTAATTCTGCTTCACCAAAAGTTACCGAGGCTAAAGATTGAGAAATACCAGGGACATTACTCATTGCCAAACGAACTTGTTCACCAAGACGGTTTAACACCTCAACATCAGGACCAAATATTTTCAAGCCAACAGGCGCTGATATAGGGGGACCTTGGCCAAAAGCCCGAACAATAATTTTACTCTTAGGATAGAGTAAGTCTAACTCTTGTTGCAATTCCCCGATGAGTGTTTGAGCGTCTTCTACTGAATGGGTTGTCACTACACCGTTAGCATAATGAGAAGAGTTATCTTTGTTCATTAACTGATTGTAATATACTGAAGGACTAGAGCCGCCAACCAACCAAGTTAACTGTTTAACGGTGCCTTTATCACGAATATGTAAGTCAACATCTTCAACAACAGATTTTGTCGCAGATATACTGGTTCCTTCTGGCATCCATAGGTACACCTCAAATTGATCTCTGTCTGCACTAGGGAAAAATACATTCCCCAATTGCCCTGCCAATACAAAACCGGATAAAGCTAAGGCTACACAGGCAACAATACCTACCAAAGGCTTTTTCAAGGCCTTAGTGAGCAGCGAACGATAGCTTGTCACGAGTTCAGGGGCATTAACTCCTCGTTCATACCAGTGTTTATTCGAGGTATCTCCTCTTGGGAGAAAGTGAGCAGCCAATGCAGCAATAATAGTTAACGAAATAAATAATGAGCCCAATAGCGCCATTACTACACTAATAGCAATTGAGCCAATAAAGTCGCCTATATTACCCGGCAATAAAAAGATCGGCATAAAGCCTAAAACTGTAGTTAATGTCGAGGCTAGCAAAGGAACGAATAGATGTTGAATACTGCCTATGAGTGCCTCAATCCTTGTCACTGAATAGTCTATTAGCCTGGATCTGATTTCATCTGTTATCACAATGGCATTATCAATTAATAAACCAACAGCGATTATAATTCCAAAAATAGACATTTGATGAATTTGTTCATCAAAAAAGCTAAGTGAAAAAATGGCAAATGAGGCACACAATGGCAATGCTAAGCCAACTATCCAAGACGCTCTCATGCCCATAAACAAAAAAACCACCGCGACAATAACCAAAGAGCCCAATAACAAATTTTTGCTCAGGTCAGAGAGTCTGGCATCAGTATAAATATTTTGCTCAAAAACAATATCAGCACGAACAGAAGCGCCAAACTGACTATTGAAATCATTGATGATTTTTTGAGCTTTAACCGTCCACTGATCTACCCTGACAGTATTTTGCATACGAGATGCGACAAAAACCCCTTGCTGACCATTTACCATTGCAATATTATTTACTGGAGACTTCCAGCTTCGAGAAACCTCGGCAACATCACCTACTCTTAAATACCCCGCTTTACTCGATACAGATAAAGGTAAATCGCGAACTGTCGCTATACTGTCTAACTCTTTACCCACTTGAATACGAAGATCTTGGTTTTGACCATAGAGTACACCTGCAGGCACTTTTGGATCGGCATTGGCAATTGCCTGACTTGCCTGAGCTACAGTGATCCCGGCATTACTTAACTTCTGAGCATCAATATTTACTTCAATTTCTTCGTCCAAGTCGCCATAAATTCTGACAAGCTCAGTACCTGATACATTTCTTAACCTATCAGCTAACTCGTCAGCCATTCTGCTGACAGTCGATAGTGGGGTTTGTGTATTAGTGGCGGGATGGACACTGGTTAACAAAGTAAATGAAGTTGCTCCACGACGTTCGTCTAGTCTTGATGTACCGGCTTCACTGGGCAAAAACTGTTTTACGTTACTTAGTGCATCACGTATTCTTGAGAAAATTTGCTGGTTGGTATCGTTATCAACCCAGGCTTGCAGTTCAATGAAAATCATTGATATGCCGGCTCTTGAAGTGGAATTTATTTTTTTTATTTCATGCAGCTGTCTTAACTCATCTTCTATAACATCAGTCACCAGTGCCTCTACACGATTAGCAGATGCTCCGGGGTAAGGGGTAATCACAAATACATTGCGGGTATCAATTCTAGGGTCTTCAAGTCGAGGAAGAGAGTTAACTGCTGATATACCAGCAATCAAGATAACTAAAATAGACAGGGTAAGTAGATGACCATTTCTAAAGAACAAGCCATACCATGGAATACTCTGGTGTGATGTTTTTTTTATCATAATATTGGATCTAATAGGAACTGAGAATCGATGCCTTGAAGGACCACAGACTTCACTATTTGTCCCGGAACTAATCGTTGTAAACCATCAACCACCACTTTATCACTTGGTATCAATGCCCCTTTTACATACACCCTATTTTCATCAACATAAGAAACTTCAACTAACTTTGAATATAATTGCTCAACTTGGTCTTTCTGTACAACAACAAATACGCTCCATAAACCACGTAGACTACTGACCAGACTTGTTCGCGGAAGCCAATAACCTTCTAGCATATGTTGGCGGCTTTGCTTGATAGTTAATAGATCTCCTGGCACTAAATTCTGGTTTTCAGCCAATAATATGAAAATGACATCAATAGTTTGCGTAGAAAGTAGCCGTTGTTGTGCAATAGACTTTACTTCTGCTAAAAGCTCAGTATTACCGTGCATCAATTTAACCTGTTGTCCTATGGTAAA
>TARA_B110001469_G_scaffold2277_1_pt1 | contig 16088 bp, 17 predicted proteins | sample TARA_B110001469 | Tara Oceans TARA_B110001469 (sample SAMEA4397034) | marine metagenome | biome: Polar Biome; feature: [SRF] surface water layer (ENVO:00010504); material: water (ENVO:00002006), including particulate matter (ENVO:01000060) such as... | depth 5 m
CTCCGATTGGGCCGCAGACGGTATGTGTCTGAATGAAACCATTTGCGGCATTGGTTAAAATACTACAAAAGCCTTCGCCGCCATCGGTCAGTGGCGCTTGAGTGATATGCGCCGCACTACCTAGCGCTTGGCGTGCGCCAGCAGCAGCTACAGCGCATGCCGCGACGGCCGTCATGGAGTCTTTGAACTTATCGAATGCAGCGAGGATTTTCATAAACTGCGTAGATGCAAATCCTGTGCCGAACGTCAGATTTTGAGTGTTCTCATCAATTCGACGTTCGGCATTGGAAAGACTAGCGCTGTTCTTGCCCAGTTTCGACGTCGAGGATTTTGAAGTTTTCGACGTGATAAATTGGATCGGCGCGGAACGATAGACGTGCGCCATAAGATTCCTCGATCCCGAGTAGTAGATCTTCGTCCTCGTTGCGCAGGCGCTCCAGATTGGACGGGTTGAGAAGCACGCGAAGGTTGATCTCCTTGTCATGGCCATCGCGTGCACGGATGTGGCGGATGATGCTAATGATACGCCGCTGGATCTCAACACTCATGGTACGGGCCGATTTGACCGAGCCGCGACCGTGGCAATAAGGGCAGTCGGTGTAGATGCCGCTGGAGTGGCTTTCAGAATGGCGCTGGCGAGTCATTTGCATGATGCCGAGCGTTGAAATCGCGAGGATGTGATTCTTCGCCTTGTCGTGCTCCATTTCTCGGCGCATGCGGTTGAGTACCGAGTTGCGATCCTTCTTCGCCTTCATGTCGATGAAGTCGAGAATGATGAGTCCGCCGATGTTACGCAGGCGTAGTTGGCGTGCGATTTCGGTGGCCGCTTCAAGGTTCACCTGCGTAATAAAGTCTTTGCCGTCCTTCTTGGTCTTGTTCTTGTGTGAACCTGTGTTCACGTCGACCGAGATCAACGCTTCAGTTTCTTCAATCACAATCTCGCCACCACCTGGGAGTGGCACACAGCGCATGTAGGTCTGTTCAATTTGACGCTCAATGTTGAAGCGCTCAAAGACGGGGATGTCTTCCTCGAAAATATGAATTTTGGACTTTGATCGAGGCGAAATAGTCGTCACTTCGGCTATAATATCATCATAATCCTGCTTCTTATCAACCATGACACGGTCGATATCTTCGGTGAGGAAGTCGCGCACGGTGCGGCCGACGATGTCTGGCTCTACGTAGAGGCAACCTGGTTTGTTGGTTGCGTTCATGCGTTGGTTGATGACTTCCCAGCGTTTGAGCAGAATGTGTAAGTCGCGGATAAAGAAGCGTGCTTTTTTGCCTTCGCCCGCAGTGCGGATGATCAGGCCCATTCCTTCGGGTAGGGTGAGATCGCGGAGGATGCCCTTGAGGCGGCTGCGCTCCTTGCGGTCGTCGATCTTGCGAGAGATGCCGAGTGTGCCAGCGTGCGGCATGAGCACTAGGAAGCGCCCTGGTAGGGCGATATTAGTGGTGGTGCGTGGACCCTTGGTGCCGATTTGGCCCTTGGTGATTTGCACGATAATCTCGCTGCCGATGGGGTAGAGCTTCGGAATGTCTTTGACCGAAACCTTCTCGCTCTCGCGCTTGCGCTGTATGGCGGTTTTGTTGTCACGCACGATCTCGATACCGCTGTCGTTGGCAGCTGGAAGGATGTCCCAGTAGTGCAGGAAGGCATTCTTGGGCTCGCCGATATCGACGAACGCAGCTTTGAGGCCCGCTTCGAGATTTTGGATGCGCCCTTTAAAGATGGCGCCCACTTCGCGGGCTTCACCCGTGCGTTCGACTTCAAATTTTTCAAGCACGCCGTCCTTCAGCAGAGCGACGCGTTTCTCGAGCGGCTCGGAGTTGATGATCAGCTCTGAGTAAGACTTCTGTTCATTCTTGATGGCTTTGATGATACGAGTCACCAAGGGCTGTTTCTTTGCACGTTTTGCGGCGTCGTTTTTTAGCTCTTTATGATCAATTCGCTCGGTCTTCTTTTCTTTCGGAGCAGAGGTGAGTTCTTCAGTGTATTGTGAATCGGAATTTTCAGTTGTTGAATTTGGCATTGGTTTTGGGTGTCCCTGGTTGAATTGGGGATCCCGTGCTCTGGTAGCTGCTGCAGGTTGATGTGGGTGTGTATATTGTTTTTAGGATCATGTATGATCCTTTCTGTGACGATATACACTTTGCACTAATCCTTGCAGAATAAAACAGCTCAGAACAAAGGAACCTCCGTAACTTAAAAACGGAAGCGGGAGTCCTGTAATCGGAGTAATGCCGATAGTCATGCCAATGTTGATGAAGAAGTGGACGAGGAACAGCACACTGACGCCGATGGCCAGTTGCATTCCAAATCGATCTCTTGCGAGTCCGGCAATACGTATGCCGTTGGCGACCATCAGACAAAAGAGTCCGACGACGAACGCGCTTCCAAGAAAGCCTGTTTCCTCCGCAATAACGGAGAAAATAAAGTCGTTGTGAGCCACCGCTTTAGGGAGGTAGCCGAGTTGTGCCTGTGTTCCTTTGAACAGGCCCTTACCGGCGACTCCACCTGTGGCGGCGGATATTTTTGCTTGTTTGGCGTTCCAGCTTGCGCCGGTGCCTTCCGGATCGACTACGTCGGGAGCGACGAAGGTTAGGATCCGGTTTCGTTGATAATTGTGAATTGGTAGGAGTGAATGATACTCTTGAGAGGGGGGTGTGGCTGCAGTGCGTTCGATTGAGCGAACCTGCTCCAGGTGCTGGCTGTAGGCGTAAATATCCAGGCCGAGGACACTGACAGCGACGACAAATAGAGCAAAAGCGCTCACAAAAAACTTCTCCGACAAACGGGAGACATATAGTAGGGCAAAAATCATTGGAGGAAAGACAAGTGATGATCCTAGGTCCGGCTGCAAAAAAATCAATAACATTGGAACTAAAAATACCACAGCCACTTTTGCCAGTACCAGTAGAGAGTCTTGTACCGATCCTAGCTCTGAACGGGCTAAAATACTGGCAGCCATGATCAAGGTGCCGATTTTGGCCCCTTCGGTCGGCTGAATGGTGGTAATGCCAATGTCCACCCAGCGGCGAGCTCCCATCATTTCGACGCTAATTGGGCTCAGATTGGTGGCCAAGAGTAAGCCGCAAATGCCTGCGCCGTAAATTAAATGCGCGTAGCCAAGAAAGATTTTGTAGTTAATCAGCGACACCACGCCATAGATGCCGAGCCCGAGCGCGACCCAAAAGAGCTGCTTCTTCCAGTCGTCGCCGCCGTGGGTATATTGCGCCGAGTAAATAAACAGAATACTAATGGCGCACAGCAGCAGCATGCAGAACGGGCTCACCCAATCGACACGTCGTCGGTCATCGGGGTGCATCATACTCTGATTCTTTTTACTGAATATTCGGCGGTAGACGCTCAATTTGGAGTGGCAAGGTGGAAAGGTTAAAAAGTGGGAAGGTTGGGATGTTTTAACGGTTAGGAAGCAGGAATTACATTCTCACTTTCATACTGTTGCACCTGCACACATCAATTGACTGGCGCGCACTCAATTCACATCTCCCAGATAATTCGAACTCGGCTCGAAGCCATTTTTGGTAAAAAAGGGTTTGATCACTATTGGTAGAAAGCGGTGGTCATCCAGTTCTTCCAGCGGGATCCACTCGACGCCGATTTGCTTTTTGTCGTGCTCGGTACCAGGGCCGATGCCGTCTGGATTCGGCAGTGAGCAGCGAAACACGCTCTCGACTTGATGGAAACTGTGGTGCACCTGGCGGAACTCATGATTCTTGCCGATGTATTCACGCACATAGAGGAGTTCGCCGACATCGACATCGGTGCCAATCTCTTCGAGGCATTCGCGTTGCACGCATTCGCTCAAGGTCTCGGCGTGGCGCTGGCCGCCGCCAGGTAGAATGTAGAACACGCCAGACTGATCGCTCATTTTAATGGCGAGTAGTTTGCCTTCTAGTACAATGAGGGCTCTGGCAGCTGTACGGATAGTGCGCATAAGATCTTACAGCCAAGGGCTGAATGCGCGATGAGCAAGACTCAAGCGCTAGAAATCGCGCAGTGGACGAATTTAATCGATAAAAATGAGCGCAATCAATTTGTCTCCGGCGCGGTTACTTTACATAATTCGGCAGATGCCAGAATTTGAGATAACCAAGTGTTGGGACGAGTTTGCAGATTCACCCAGTGTACTCGCCTATCTAGATGCACATTTCAAAGGTGCAGAGGACTTGCAGCGTGCCTTGCTGGAAGAGGTCGATGAGAGTGATTTCTCGCTACGCGACTGGATAGAGGCGTTGCTGGTGCTGAATCAATGGCTGGAGGAGCGCAGCTTGAATTTACCGTTCAACGATAATATCGGCTATGTATCTTGTGCGGGCGCGTCTGCGGGTGCGGGGGCGCATTTGTCGCATTTGCCTAGCTTGGTGGCTGATTTACTGGAGCAGTATGGCTGCGAGCGTGCGGTGGAAAAGTAGATAGTTAGGATTTCGCTGCTTTACTCTGTGGGCAGGGGCTTCTAAGATTAAAGGTTGGATGCGAGAAGAAAGCACATTTACAGACTCGGAGGTCGAGGCACTCGTTGAAAGGGGTCAATTAAAGGCGCTTTCCGAGTCGTTGACCAGTTGGGCAGATCCTGAGGTGGCGGATTTGATTCTGCGTATGGACAAACCGCATCAAGTGTTGGTCTATCGTGCCTTGCCGCGTCAGCGGGCTGCGGATGTGTTTGCTCATTTCGAGCCTGAGGATCAGGACGTTTTCTTAACTGCGTTAACCGATGCGGATACGCGCTCGCTGCTAGCGAATCTGAGTCCTGACGACCGCACCGCGATGCTAGATGAGCTGCCAGCGACTGTAATGCGGCGGCTCATGCAATTGTTGAGCCCTGCGGATTTGGCGGAATCACGTCAGTTGCTGGGCTACCCAGAGGAGAGTGTCGGTCGATTGATGACGCCGGACTATATTCGTCTGCGTGCGGAATGGACCTGCGAGCAAGCGCTGGCACATGTTCGTAAATACGGGCGCGACTCCGAGATTTTTAATATCTTCTACGTGACTGATGCTGTTGGTAAGCTAGTGGATATCGTGCGTATGCGCCGTCTAATCATGATTGATCCACAGACGCTGATTCAGGAAATGCTCAATTATAATTGTGTGAGTATTTCAGCGTATGATGACCGCGAAGTGGCGGTGGAAATGATTCAACGTTACGACGTGAACGCGTTACCCGTGGTCGATTCTGAGGGTGTGTTGCTCGGGATCGTCACCGTGGATGATATCCTCGACGTGGCCGAAGAAGAGGCCACGGAAGACATTCAAAAAGGTGCGGCGGTGGCTCCATTGGAGACGCGCTATAGTGTCGCTTCGCCAACACAACTGTTCCGCAAGCGCATCGGCTGGCTGCTGATTCTGATTTTCGTTAATTTGATTTCAGCCAGTGTGATATCGAGCTACGAGGAATATGTGGTAGAGTTTATCACCCTTGCGCTGTTTATGCCGCTGGTCATCGCCAGTGGTGGTAATTGCGGCGCACAGTCGGCGACCTTGATGGTTCGCGCGATTGCGACTGGCGATTTGGAGTTGAGTGATTGGTTGATGGCTGTTAGCAAGGAGCTCTTTGTTGGTTTGCTGCTCGGTGGCGCAATGGCGGTGATCGCCGGTGTTGTCAGCCACCTGTATGGGGGCGATAGTCACATCGCATGGATCGTGGGGCTGAGTATGATTGCGATCGTGTTCGTGGCGAATAGCTTCGGTGCCTTGTTGCCGTTTGTGCTGAGTCGTTTGAAGGTCGACCCCGCAGCTGCTAGTAGTCCGCTGATTACTTCAGTTATGGATGTGCTCGGCCTGCTGATCTATTTCTCGATCGCAGTGCTCGTGCTAGGGTAGAAATGTGGGTGTTTGAAGGATCATTCGACGCATGAGGTCGTTGTTTCTATGGCGTTCCAGATCTTGACGCTTTCACCGCCGGATACTGATTAACTCACGCTGTATCGAACAAAAAAACGGCGTGCCTAAAGGTAGACACGCCGCTTGCTTTAATAAGAAGTTGCTGAGTTAGGAGCGGCGGCGACGCATCGCGACGAAGCCAAGTGTCATACAACCTGCGATCAGCGCGAAGGCCGAAGGCTCGGGCACTGCATTGACCCCAAAGAAAAACGTTGCAGGTGCACTCGTGGATAATGTGTTAAATCCGTCGTTAAGGATTCCCGAAGCAGTCAATGTCACATTATAAACACCTTCAGCGGAGAAGGCGAAGTTGTAGTGAGCGTGAGAACCGATATTTAGCGTTAGCACGTCATTTAATCCATCCGTGGTGTCATAGAGTAAATTGGGTGCACCAAAGCCGTCTATTTGGTAGAGGAAGAAATCGCCTGGCCCCGAGAATCCAGACAGTTCAAGTGTGATTTCATTTGTCGCGAAGTCGGCCGAGTCGATCTCTTCTGCAGCAATGCCTATGAATGGCAGGGAGGTATTTTCAACCTGCGGGAAAATGAATATGTCGTCTCCCGCATCCCCAAGAAAACCAAAAGAGGCTAACTCGGGTACAGTTGCCCTGAAGTTGGTGCTATTAGCTTCAGCTCCATGAAAGAGCAATGCATCGGATTCGTATTCAATATCATTTTCTTCGTCGTGAACATGAGGCTCCCATTCGCCCTCTTCATAAGCGATGCCAATATCGATATGACCAGAGCTGAAGTTGATCTGCCCGTTAGCCTGGGCGGCCAATAAGCTGAGCGCAGATAGGCTCAGTAGAGTCGTGTCTTTTTTATGCATGTGTTTGTGTGTCTAGTTGATGGTTAAAAAGAAAAGATGATTCGGCGGCGGAGCGGGTGATCAATTAGAGATTTACAGGATCTGCGGGATTATTCCCGGAGAGAATCTTTTGATGCAGCGCTTCCGCCTCAATCGTGTCGACATGGCCATCCGCGAAGAGAAAGTTTGACGAGCCACCGAGCCCGTCCGATCTCTCAGAGCCGAAGCGATTTGGTTGAATGTCTGCGATCACGCGATTCCAGTTTCCCCAGCCCCGAGAGTGGGTGTGGTCAGAGTGATCGCCCAAGGGCATACTGTCCGATGCGATAAATGCCACCATCGTCAGCGCAGGGTTTTGGAGTCGCCATAGGTTTGTATAACTATCCGTGCGCATTTGACAGAAAGGGGCCATGTTCGGAACCACCACGAATTCATTTAGCACGTAACTCGTTAAGTTTAGCTCCAAGCGCTCGGGTCCTTGAGGATCTGCCGGGCATATGCGCACTTCATCAACTTCGCCTAAGTAGGGGGCTATTGTGTAAATCCAGCTCTCATCGATATTTGGTGCCGTGTGCGTCGAAAGGGGGAAGTAGCCGTTGTTGTTCATCGCGAACAGACTGATCGCTTGTCCAATCTGACGAAGGTTGGATGCACATTTGGCTTTTTGTGCAGATTGCTGGGTCGCGCCGATTGCAGGTATAAGAATCGCCGTCAGCACTCCGATCACCGTCAAGAGCTCTATCAAAGTAAAGGCGGCAATACCTGCAGTACGGGATTTTCGTAAATCATCCATTAATGAAAGTAATTGTCGTTAATTGTTAGGGTCCTACTTTGCCAATTCATCTGTTGAGGTCTCACCTGCGGTGCGTTCTATCTGAATGCTGACAGCGATCTCTCCGGCAGAGGAGAAAGTTGCGCGTGTGTGCAGTTGCCAATAACAGGCCTCCAGGAACATTGAGTCCCAAATGCCATGGGAGTCCCGCATATGTCGTCGTCTGGCCAGCTGCGCCGCCCCGCCCTCTTTCGAGCTAGGAACATAGGTGCTGCAGGCCGCAGAGGCAGCGGCGTTCGATTCTATCGCTAGTCGCGCATTCGGGCCCGACGACAATTGAACCGCCAGTGCCGAATCGCTCCGAGCGGCTGCCTTTGCATAGCGCTCGTTGGCGAGTGCGACCGACAACAGCCCGAGGCCAAGGGCTGCTATGCTAATCACCCATTTGTCCCGGTCTCGGCGACACCCGCTCCAAATGGGCAACGTAGTGGTCGGAATTACCAACAGAATCATCCATAGATAAAAGTCCGTATCCACCCACGCAGTTGTCGCTAGAATAGGCAGTACAACGAGCAAGACTGGAGTAATTAAGCAATGGATCGCGCAGATGATAGCCATCGAGATGGCGACTGGATCTAAGAAATGGCTGCTCAGAGAGTGTGTCTGTATAAGTGTTAGTGACGTTCATTAACGCCGAGCAAACCTCCCCCTCTAATGCAATCTACTTTCATTAGTTAAGTGCGCTTATACTTTACTTAACCACGCGATAATGAGGGGAATGAACTTGAATCTCAATTGAGGCCTCACATTGTAAGCACTATGAATTCCGCGCCTGACAGTTCGATAGAGACCATTTTAGAGCGCATGCGCGCAGGGGGCGGGCGTATCACCAAAAAGCGGATTCGTATCGTACAAGTTTTGATGCAATTCGAGCATCCTGCGAGCGCCGACGAAATTCGGCAGAAAGCTGAGCTACCGGAAACCGATCTAGTGACTGTCTATCGGAACTTGGAGGCGCTGCAAGGCATTGGGGTGATTCAACGCATTCCACTCGAAAATGGCACGCAACTCTTCGAGCTGACTGCTCCTGGGGAGCACTATCATCACCTAATTTGTCGTGAGTGCCATCAAGCTGAACGCTTGGACCTCTGTATCGGCAAAGAAGTGCTGGGACGCGCGAAGGCTCACGGTTACTCGCAGATTACACACGTGATGGAAGTCTACGGCGTGTGTAAAGACTGTGATAGTGATAGCTAGTTCGCGCTGCGGGGCTAGAACGGGTCTCCCATTATTTTATCGTTCCTTATCTTTGGGCGTTTGCTGCACCGGCACTTTCAGTGACGGCTTATTCGCAATTATGCGGATTTTGTTGAGCGATTTACGGATCACCGATGGGAGCACGATGGTCGCGAGTGAAGTAGTCTTCGGGGCAGTGTAATCTCTACGAGCACGAGAGCGACAAGGGTGAGTGCCAGCAGTAGGAGCGATAAGCTGCCGAGCAGCTGTAGCAGTGGCTCGTTCGATTGTATCCAATCGGTGCTGCCAGTCATGTCGGGCGATTCTTGCTATAAGGATAACAAAGCCCGACGCATTGTAACCGGTTTGTTGAGGAATGCATCGATGCGTTCGCCAAGAGCCGCGTCCTGGCTGCCAATATCAGAACCGGCGGGTTTTATTTTTAGACGGCTGAAATTGATGCATAGTAAAAGTACTTATAGGCACAGACTTGTGGGACTATTTTGGCGGTTCTCAAAGTTTTTTAGAAAAAAATCAAAGTATTTTGAACGCTTTGGCGACTGGTCCGTCTATTGTACTATAATCTTGTTTGGATTTTTCATTAGTTTGTCGTTTGTAAAAAGCGTCGTCTCGAAAGAGACGGCGCCTTTTTTATGTGCTGGGAGCGCCAATCTCCGTATTGGCTCTTCGCTAGGGTGCTGGAAGGTGCCAGCTGGAGTATGTCGATCCTTGTTGGGCTGTGCTTCGATTTCGGGCCTTGATTGTGGCGTGGTAGTGGACTACTCACTAATGCTATGAATGACGCTGAGACTCGCTTACAGGAAATCAAAGATCGTGTGCTAGCGTTCGCCAAGGAGCGCGAGTGGGAGCAATTCCACAGTCCCAAGAATCTGTCGATGGCGATTTCGGCAGAGGCAGCCGAGTTGATGGAACACTTCCTCTGGCAGAGTCCGGAGGAATCACATACAGATGTCGAGGTGACCAAGTTGCGTGGAAAGGTCGAGGAGGAGTTGGCTGACGTATTTATCTTCGCTATCGAGTTTGCGAATGTCACTGGAATCGACATTGCGGCGATTATTGAGGCGAAAATGAAGCGTAATGCGGAAAAATATCCGGTCGAGAAAGCCCGCGGTCGGAGTGTTAAATATGATCAACTGTAGTGACTTGACTGTTTTGGTGGTGTGCGCCCTAAATTTATTTAGAAAAAAATTATAATATTTTGAACGTTTAGGCGGCTGGCCCGTCTATCTTTATATAACCTTTGTTAGGTTTTTCATTAGTTTGTTGTTTGCAAAAAGCGTCGTCTCGAAAGGGACGGCGCTTTTTTATGTGATCCGCTGTAGTCCACTCGATTCAGCCCGAGGTCTCACAGATCGAAATCGGTTACCGACTTCGCTACAAATAGTGGTGATGCGCTGATCTTGTAGAGAATCGGCGAACCGTTTCTATGTTGGACTAGGCGGGAGTCTGGCGATCCCAAGGCGTGCAGCCTACAATCCGAGCAGTGCTTTGACGGCGGGCGCTTTATTAAGTGCGGCTTTGAACTCGCCGATGTCGAAGTCGGCGACGACGAACTCGCCGAGCACGAAGGTGGGGGTCTTGGTTTGGCTGCTGTGTTTCACCATCTGCTCCATGAAGGCTTTGTTACTGCGCACCTCGCGGGTTTCTAGGCGAATGTTATTTGTGCTGAAGAAGCTGAGGGCTTCTGTGCACCAAGGGCAGCCAGATTTTACGTAAAGGATCGGTGTGTTGGAATGATTCATTGGGTTAAGAGGTTAAACCTAAACTCTGAGGGTGCGCTACTACCAAAACACAAAACTGCGTAAAAGTTGTAGCTGCGGCGCTCGTCGCTCTGCCGCCGTTTTGATAAACAAAGCCATTCAACGCGTCGGCAGAGCGACGCGGCTACATTTCCAGATCTATCACCTTTGAACAAAAAAAGCCTCGGCGTGTGAACGCCGAGGCTTGGTAAAGAGCTGAATGATCGCCGGACTAGAGCCTGCGGATCTTGAAGATATGCGCGGGGCGCACGTGTGGATTGATCTTGATGAAGTTGCGCGCGCCTTGCCAGGTGTATTCGGCTTCATACGGATCGTAGAGGTCGCGCACGGTGAAACCGTCGTGCTCGCCGAGACCAAGGTGCTCGAGCGGCAGATTAATAAAGCCGCTCTGTGTGTGCTCCCAGTCCATGTTGACGACGACCAGAATTTGATCCGAGCAATCCCAGTTCTGCTTCAGATAGCAAAGGAAGTGTGGGTTGTCTGAGTCGGCGAAGAACAGGTTGAAGGTGCGCTGCAGCGCGGGGTGGTTATTGCGGATCGCATTGATGCGGGCGATTTCGCCTTTCAGATTGCCTTGCTTGTCCCAGTCCCACTGCTTGAGCTCGTATTTCTCGCTGTGGTTGTATTCCTCTTTGCCAGGATAAGGCTCAAAGTCCATCAACTCGTAAGCGGGACCGTAGATGCCGATATTGGACGAGAGTGTAGCTGCTAACACGTAGCGACCTAAATAAGCGGCGCGGCTATTGACCTGTAGGTCGTCGTGCAGAATGTCTGGCGTGTTCGGCCAGAAGTTGGGCCAGAAATAGTCCTTGGTCTCGGACTGAGTGAGCTCGGTGAGGTATTCACGCATCTCAGAGGGCGTGTTGCGCCAGGTGAAATAGGTGTAGCCGTGGGTGAACCCGGCTTTGGCCAAGTTGTATTTACGCTTCGGACGTGTGAAGGCTTCTGCGAGGAAGATGACTTCAGGGTGCGCGGCTTTGATTTCTAGAATACACCAGTTCCAAAATGGGAAGGATTTGGTGTGCGGGTTGTCGACGCGGAAGACTTTAACGCCTGCCTCGATCCAATAATCAAATACGGACTTCAGTTCCAGCCAGAGGTTTTCCCAATCGTTGCTCTCGAAGTTGATCGGCACGATGTCTTGGTATTTCTTGGGCGGGTTCTCCGCGTATTGGCAGGTGCCATCGGGCCGCCATTTAAACCATTGCGGGTGCTCTTTGACCCACGGGTGCTCGGGGGAGCATTGGAAGGCGATGTCCATCGCGACTTCGATTTCGTAGTCCGCGGCAGCGGCGATGAATGATTTGAAATCATCCAGACTGCCGAGTTCGGCCAGGATGTCTTTGTGCCCGCCGGATTGTGCGCCGATTGCCCAGGGGCTGCCGACGTCGCTGTCTGATGGATTCAGCGTGTTGTTCTTGCCCTTGCGGAAGGCCTGGCCAATCGGGTGGATCGGCGGGAAGTAGACGATGTTAAAGCCCATCCGATCGATTTCGAGCAGGCGGCTTTTCGCGTCTTCGAAGGTGCCGTGGGTTTCGGCATCTGGTCCGCACGAGCGGGGGAAGTATTCATACCAAGTGCTGAAAGCCGCTAGCTTGCGCTCCACCATGAGTAGGTGGATCGGCGACTGCGTGGCAAGTTTGGCGTCGAAGCAACGGGAGACCAGCCCGCGTAGTTCTTCACTATGCGCGGCGTCGATGCGTTCACGGTCGATGCGATCGGAATCCTTGAGGGTGTTACCAAATTCTTTAAGACTGACCTTGTCGTCGCCCTTGGCGCGCTTGGCCGCTTCGAGCACGATGTCGCCGCCGATGGCTAACTCGACGTCGGCTGATTGGCCGTCCTCGAGCTTGCGGGCGAAGCTGTGTCGCCATGAGCCGAAGTGATCGACGGCTGACACCACGCAATATTCATACAGCCCGATTTCCCATGGCTGTAGATTGTAGGTCCACTCGTCGTTGCCGGCTTCGTGCATGGCGTTCTTGATCCAGTCCTTGGCGCCTTTACGGCGATGACAGAAATCGGCAGTAATGATGTCGTGGCTATCGGTAAAGGCGTGTACGCGGAACTCTTGAGCGTCGCCGATGACGCGTTTGAGTGGATATTTCTCTGCTTCAAGTGCAGGGGTTAGGGTATCGATAATGACGCGATTGCGGCCGTTGAACTTTTTAAGCGAACTCATGGAAAAGTGGAAAAGTGGGAGAGTGAGAAAGGTTTAACTAGCGCGGCGGCTATTTCTGTTGAATCAGGTCTTGGTAGAGTGCTTGAGTTTGTTGCGCGATGGAGGTCCAGCTGAAGTGCTCGATCGCGCGTTGGCGGCCAGCCTTGCCGAATGCTTCGCGGCGCTCTGGATTTTCCATCAGTCGGTTAACTTGATGGGCGAGATCCTTGGCGAAGGCTTCGGGATTGAGTGGCGAGAAGGAGCTATCGTGGCTCTGCGCGAGGGGCACGAGATAGCCAGTCTCGTCATGCACGACGACTTCGGGGATGCCGCCGATGGCTGAACCGACCACTGGCGTTTCGCAGGCCATGGCTTCGAGATTGATGATGCCGAAGGGCTCATAAACGGACGGGCAGCAGAAAACGGCCGCGCCGGAATAGAGTTTAATGACGGTTGGCTTATCGACCATTTCGTCGATCCAGAAGATGCCGTCGCGCGCTTGCTTGGCGGCGTTGATGGCGGTTTTCATTTCCACTGCGATCTCGGGCGTGTCGGGAGCACCGGCGCAGAGCACGATCTGGAAGCCCGGGTGCATGTGCTTGATCGCTTCGACGAGATGAATGATGCCTTTTTGGCGGGTGATACGGCCGACGAACAGCAAGTAAGGTTGGTCTTTATCGATACCGAAGCGATCGAGTGCTTCGGTCGCGTCTTGCTTGTAATATTCGGTCGGATCGATGCCGTTGTAGATGATGTGTAGTTTAGCGGGATCGACGTTAAAGTGCTGCATCACGTCGGCCTTGGTCCCTTCGGACACGCAGACCACCGCGTCGGCCATTTCAATCGCGGTCTTTTCGACCCAGCTGCTGCAATCATAGCCACCACCGAGCTGTTCGCGCTTCCACGGACGCAGCGGCTCTAGTGAGTGGGCGGTTACGACGAGCGGGATGCCGTAGTTGAGTTTAGTGAGGATGCCAGCCATGTGCGTGTACCAAGTGTGGCAGTGCACGACGTCGGCATCGTTGCCATCGGCGTTGAAGTCGAGACCTTGTTGGAGGCAGGCGAATACGCTTTGCAATTTCTCTGGGCAGGTGTAGCCGCTCTTATCAACTTGGTAGCCTTTGGCGGTTAGCGTTGGCCCTGTGACGTCTTGATCGCCGAAGCAACGCACGTCGACGTCGATTAACTTAGACAGTTCGCGGGTGAGGTAGTCCACATGGACACCGGCGCCGCCGTAAATGTGGGGAGGGAATTCGTTAGTATATATAAGAGACTTCATAAGACGGCAGTAAAGGTGTCGTTATGCTTGAAGGGGGCAATTCTAATCTCTTACTTGGCGCGTTGCCTGCCGTCACGTCAGTTTAAGTCCGGTGTTTTTCCGCGAATTGGCGCAGCGAGTCTCTTGGGGCCGATGACCTTTCGGCGTTCGCCGGCACTCATTCGGTTTCTCCTTAGCATGCATCGTTTGGTCTTCCTGGTCCATCCAGATTGCAAGTGTGCTTTTAGGGCCCTGCGATTGAGTTGCCGCGAGAAGTGTGGGCGACTCGCCCGCATTGCTGCTGTGTGGCTGTCAAGGAGGGCGAGTCGCCCTCCCTTCTTTACTCAAGAGTCGACGATGAACCTAAAGAAGGCCACTGACTCTGGGCTCCTCTGTCGCTAGTTCCACCGATGTGGCGCTCAGGTGGCTAGTTCTCGTTGTCGCTGATGCCGAGGTTATGCCGGACTTCGGGAAACTCATTGAGTTCGGCGAGGAATTCATCCACTGAAAAATTCGCTACGATAAAGTCGCCATACTCAAAGGTCGGTGTACTGGTCTGCCCGCTAATGGAGACCATCGCGTCCATATCCTTTGCATTTTCGTTCACGTCGCGTAGATCGAGATCGACGCCTTGTGAGTTAAAGAAGGTGAGTGCTTCCCGGCACCATGGGCAGTTGGCTTTTACATAAAGAATGGGCTTTTGTCTGCGATCCATAACTAATCTGAATAATAAGCATTTAAGGAGCCCTGACAATATGAATTGCGACTTTAAGCGACTTTAATTTAAGGGAGTTGCCTTCGTCTGCAAATCCTTATATGGGCGCGTGGAATTAGCGCCTGTGTCTAAGCGTCTGACCGACGATCGGCTATACCGCTAGAATTTGCATGCTACTCTGTGTGGATCGAATCAATCGAAGCAGGGGTATGTGTGGAGTAAGCGTCCGAGGGACGTCCTCTGATTATTCTATCGACATCTATCAATGTTGATCGATGTCGACGCGCTTCTATCGATTGGGTCGAGTTCTATAGAGCTTCTTTCCAATTGGATGGAAGGAGCGGATCGAGATCGTCCTGGTTGCTCATTGTCGGCAATCGATGTAGCAGATCGGTCATGTATGTGAGCGGATCGATTCCATGTCGTTCACATGAGACGATGATGGAGTATATGATAGCTGAGCGTTGACCTGCCTCGGGCGAGCCGATGAAGAGGAAGTTCTTCTTTCCCACTGCGGAGGGTCGAATGGCGTTTTCAATTAGATTGTTATCGAGTCGCACTTGTCCGTGTCGAGGGATACTCAGCAAAGCTTCCCATTGTCCGAGTAAATACGTGCATGCCTTTCCGAGCCTCGACTTGGGACGTGCCCGCGGCCTTAGTATTTGCACCACTTTCTCAATTCGGATCAAAGTTTGAGTGCTGTCTGCTAGGCGTCGTATCGCTCGAAGCTTTGGGCTATGAAGCTGGGCGTCGTCGTATTTATGTTCGTATCGATATAAGTGCCCGATCAAGCCGAGCACCATGCGCACGGCTTGCGGTGATTCCGATTCGGCCTCGACGAACTTGCGCCGTGCATGAGCCCAGCAGGCTACGCGCACCACGTGTTCATTCTTCTTCGCAAATCTTTCATAGGCACCATAGCCGTCCGACTGCAGGACGCCCTGAAAGCCATCTAGCAGGCTGGTTGCTTTATCGTATCCACGGCCAAGGCGCCAGTCGAAGACAACATCGCTTCCTGGTTTTCCAATCACCCATAAATATCCTTGAGTGGTTTTGCCCTTCTTCTGATCCGGGTCCATGAAGCGCACCGGTGTTTCGTCCGCTTGCAAATAGTCCCCTTCAAGCAGCTTGGTTCGCATGCGACCATAAATCGGATTGAACCAAGCCGCGACCGCTTCAATCCAGTCAGCCATCGTCTTGCGCAGAGTTGAGCGCCCCAATGCGCAGACATCTTCTCCTGTCGGTAGAGCGGGATATGGTAAAGATATTTGCCCAGTGCAATATATGCGAGTAGCTCGGCAGAAGCGTAGCTGTTGTCGATGGGGCGCTTCAATGCTGGAGCAATCATGGGTGGCCGCGAACGATCCAGTTTGTGGCGAAACTTACCGCGCACGATCTCATGCTTCCATAGCTTCGGCGGCGTGATCTGCACCTCAAAGGTCACTTCTTC
>TARA_B110001469_G_scaffold117408_1_pt1 | contig 16048 bp, 15 predicted proteins | sample TARA_B110001469 | Tara Oceans TARA_B110001469 (sample SAMEA4397034) | marine metagenome | biome: Polar Biome; feature: [SRF] surface water layer (ENVO:00010504); material: water (ENVO:00002006), including particulate matter (ENVO:01000060) such as... | depth 5 m
TTTTTTCAGGAACGATTGATTCTCGCATCAAGACGAACCCCAGTAGTGCGAGAAAAGGTAGCGGGTAGCTCCAGCGAAAAATGTTATTCAGGGGCAGGGCTTTAGCATCGTTGCCACGACTGCCAACGTGACGGACGATGACCGCTTTGATAAGCCATAAGAGTGCCATTAATGTTGATCCGAGTAGGAAGTAATCCATGCTGGTTAAATACGGCAGATTGGGGACCTCCTTTGATCACAAATCGGTGAGCGATGAGCGATGAATGTACGCATGGAAGTCGCTGATGCGCGGATTAATCGACGCGGGTGCGATCCGGAAAAACAGCTACCCCATACTGACGATGATCGCGGCAGTCGAAAGTGAGCTGAGCGGGCAGCTCAGGACTAGGGCGGTTAGAGGTGTTTGAAGATCATCCTACCTTATTAGGGTAAAAGGGGTTTACGCACTGGCTCTGCCGTCAAGGTCAAGTGGCTCATTAGTTATCAATCGCGATGATCACATCTTCGATCCGCTGGGCGGATTTAATCTGCTCGCGGCGTCGCTCAGAGCGGCAGCTTTTGGCGATTTCAGCCAACGTAGAGAGATGGCCTTGCGTGTCGCCTGTCGGGCTGAGAAGGAAAAAGACAAAATCGATCGCCTCCACCTGTCCACCTATTTCAAGGCCCTTGGGCAGTGTCGCGACATAGCAGATACGATGGTTCAGCTCAGCGCTATAAACGTGCGGAATTGCGATGCCGTGGCCCAAGAAGGCCGGGAAGATCTCACCTTGTGCACTGAGGTCATCTAGAATCGTCTCTGCTGAAATTCCTTCGGTGGCTTCGGTCGCATGATGTGCCAGTTTTTGATAGAGTTGCTCAATTGTCTCACACTCAATTGAGAGATGACCACCACTTTGAAGCGCGCGCAGCAGGAAGCCCTCAGCGCGGCGCAAACAGATCACTTCATCGTCTTGCTTGACCATCTCCTTGAGGGCAGTGTCTTGCGGCACTGCTTTGAGCTGCTTGCCGCGGCGAATAAAGAGCGGATGCCAATCGCCCGAGGGGAGTGTCATACCATCCTCCCATCTGACAGATTCGAAACTACTTTCCTCCTGCAGCAGTTCGCTGCCGATCACAGCAGGACGAGACAGATCGCCGAACACCGATAGCCCCGTAAGTTGGTCTTTATTGGTCGGACTATCTGTCGGGATCCACCCGAAGACTTTCTCATTATCAAGCTCATGCGCCCAGCGCTGCATGAGGAGCTGATTCAGCTCAACATTGTCAGTCAAGGCTAGCACGTAGCCAGTGCCAAACAGTACTTGTTCCTGTTCGTATAGTTTTTCTGCTTCCATGCCATCGCAATGCAGGGCCGGTATGCCTGCCTTCCTAGCAAGGGTAATATTTCGCGCATTGGTATCTAGCAGGATGACATCCTGCTCATCTACACGTATCAGTTGACGCGCGAGTTCGCGGCCAAAGTGATGTGCGCCGATAATGACCCAGTCATTCGGCGCGGGGCGTTGCACACGGAGCAATTTTGCAACGAGTCCCGCTGAAAGCCCCTGAATTAGGACGGTCGCACAAATAATGGAATAGACGAAAGACTCCATCAGCGCGGCGCCCTCGGTGTCGCCCTTCGCCTGAAGTGACAAGGCGAATGACGATGCCATCGACGCGGCCACGACGCCACGCGGCGCCACCCAGCTCAGCAGCGCTTTCTCACGGATATTTAGCGTCGTGCCCCAAGAGGAGAGGGCGATGCTAATCGGCCGAATCAATAAGATCACAGAGCATAACACCCAGCCGCCGCCGGCAGTGAAAAAATCAAGAAACTGTTGCAGCTCAAGTCGTGCGACCAATAACAAGAACAGCAGACCGATGAGTAAATCAACGATCTCAGCCTTGAAGGCTTTGACCTCGCGCAACTGCCGCGGTTTGTTAAGTCCCACGATCAGTCCAGCAATGGTGACGGCGAGTAGGCCTGCTTCCGGTTTGATCAACTCGGTCGCACCGAAGATGAGCATGGCACTGGCCAAGGCAAAGGCATTGACAATGTTATCCGGTACCCAGTCGTGTTTCATGAACCAGTAGATCAGATAGCCACCGAGGAAGCCGATGCCCATACCGCTGACGATACGGATCAAGAAATTCGGCAACGCCACTGTGCCGCCGCCTTCGACTACCCATTCGAAGCAAAGAATAGCAATGAAGACACCAATTGAATCAATCAACACCGCTTCCCAGTGCAGGATGCTGCCAATCTTTTGATCGACTCGTATTCTGCGTAATAAGGGTACGATCACAGTCGGCCCAGTTACGATAATCAGACTGCCCATCAGTAACGCGAAGGAGGGCGAGATGTCGAATACAAGAAAGGTCGTGAGCGCGGATCCCAGCCAGGTGATGAGCACACCGACGGTGAGTAAGCGCTTAATGACAGTTGAAGTGTGCGAGAAGTCCTTAATATCGAGCGTGAGCCCGCCTTCAAATAAAATTAACGCGACTGCTAGCGAAACAATCATCGGCAATAATTCGCCTAGTTCATTCGGATGCAGCACATTCAGGCCCTCAGCTCCAAGCACAAATCCACCCAGCAATAAGAGTACGATTGTCGGCAGATGAAGCCGACGCGATAAGACTGTGAGTAAACAACCCGCACCGACCGCTAGGCAGAGTGCCCAGAGTGAATGTTGAGTGGTAGCCATTGCGAGATACGGTATCATCATATCATGTTTTAAGTGTAACTTCCAATCTTACTTTAAGTCCTAAACATCCCTGACACGGTGAATCATTCGCATTCCAGGTGCAACGCGTTCAACTGGCAGCAACACGCCGCGTACTTAAATCTCGAAACTATGGCACATACCCAAGGCTGGCGATACATCGGAAGCTTTGCCGATCACTTGCGCTGGTACGCCAGCTACGCTGGTGTGAGGTGGCACATCTTTGAGAACCACGCTGCCAGCGCCGACTTTCGCCCCTTCACCGATTTCAACATTGCCGAGGATTTTGGCCCCTGCGCCAAGCAGCACGCCAGAACGCACTTTCGGGTGACGATCGCCGCGGTCCTTACCAGTTCCTCCGAGAGTCACTGCGTGCAGGATCGATACGTTGCTTTCGATCACAGTGGTTTCGCCTGCGACGAAGCCTGTCGCGTGGTCTAGCAAAATCCCACAGCCGATTTTGGCCGCTGGATGAATGTCCACCGCGAAGGTCTCAGAAATAAGACTTTGTAGGTAAAGTGCGAGCTCCTTACGGCCGTGTTGCCAGAGGTGATGGCCGACTCGGTAGCAGACCAGTGACTGGAAACCTTTAAAATAGAGTAGCGGAGTGAGCGCATCTGGGCAGGCCGGATCTCGCTCATAGAAGGCAATCATATCACGAGCGACATGTTGTAAAATCATGGGATCATGCATGAAGGCGTCAATGAACACCTCGTGCAGTACTTTGACTGAGGTCGAGCGGTTAACCAATTTGCGGGCAAGGCGATAAGTGAGGCATTCAGCAAACGAGCTACGATCTAGGACGGTCTCGTCCAGTAACGGCTTGAGCGCTGGCTCTCGAACGACGAGTTGGCTGGCTTCGTGGCGGATCTCGCCCCAATGGGCGTCGAGGTCGATTGGTTGCATAAAAATATATTGGGTAGTTTTTCTTAAAGGGAGTGCCATATGAAACCGACGCTACAAGCTAGCCCACAGTTACAAATCGCGAAGAGTATAAGACGTATAGACTTCATTCACATCGGAAAATTGCAACTCATAGTCTCGGAAATGCGCAATATTGGGCTGGACGATATTTCAAATGATGCCCGGATCCCAGCATTGGATCGCGATTGATAGGAATCACTATCCTCGGGCAGTGGTAGCGAGGGGTGTCAGACGGATGATGCATCAGGCAGCCAACCCCGTAGGGGTAATTTGCCTAGCTTCACCGTTGGCATAGCTGAAAGACTTGCCTCAATTCGTCCCAATTTGGGTCATGCTCGACGGTTAAGTCGATCGGCAATTGTGGAATGGTTGAGAGGGCTTTGTTGATCCGGATTCCAACTTCGCTGACGTCTGAGAGATAAAAATTCCATTCTCTTGACCCCGAACTAGTGAAGACGAAAGCGAGTATCGCTAGTCGATCTGGATCGAGTGTATCAATCAACATGTCTTCAAAGTCCTTCATGTCGGCACTCTGAGTGTCAGATGGCATGCCAGTCGCATCGACTGCCTCAAATTGCCAGATGATCACCAGCCTCCTAGGATAGTCTTCGTTGCCCAAATGGTCATGTAAACTTGGCCTGAAGCGCATGACTGTAGGCTGCTCCGGATTCTTACCTTTGGCTATATTCCAAGCGTCTGTGTTGGCGGCTTCTATTTTCATTTCTTTTATGCAGGCAGTATTTTATAGGTCACTGTAAACCGATTCAGATTAAAATGCCGTGGTTGAATCCAGTACGGATTGAACGACTACCGAATGTACAAAAAAAGGGTCGATTTTTGCGCGGCAGCGGTTGGTACGAAATTGAGACTACGCCAATTCTTCGACGCCGACTTCAATGCGTTTGCCGTTCAGATTAAGGGCGTAACGTTTGATCTCACCATTACCCACAGGGGTTACCGTTGCGACTTTGGCGGTTGGCACGCTGACCGTTGCTGATTTACTTTTGTTTTTAAAGTGTATAGCGAGCTGCTGTGGGAACATTGCATGTATAATGCAGTGCTCATCGTCGCTAGGCATGTTCATCTTCTTAAGCTCCTTGCGAAGGTCGTCCATGTGCTTGTGCTTCGCATCCGAGCATTCGACGGGTCGGCAAGTGATTGGCGCTTTGCCTGCCTGCTTGGATGCGAGTTGCTGCAGTTCGGTAGAGACTGCCGCAGGCGTACGGCCGTAGTAACCGAGAGCGATATCTGCGGCTTGTGGTGAGATTTGCTTCCAACGACCAAACTTCACATTGAGAAAAGCTTGCATGCCGACAATCTGCGAGGTCGGTGTGACGAGCGGGATCCAGCCGAGCGCTTCGCGTACCACTGGGATTTCGCGAAAAACCTCTTCGAATTTATCTTCCATTTTTTGCTCTTTGAGCTGAGCACGGAAGTTGGAAAGCATGCCACCCGGCACTTGGTACTCGAGTGTATCTGTATCGATCACCTCGTTCTTGTGGTTGGTAAACTCACTGAGCTCGTCGTAGGGACCCTCCAGGGAGTGGCGAATATCTTTGAGTGCCTGGTGCTGCTCTGAGCTCACGTCAGGGCAACGCGCATGGCCATTGAGCAAGGCAAGCATGCGCGTGGTGTCAGGCTGGCCAGTGCCATTTGCAAATGGGCTGATGGAGAGGTCGATTGCATCAACACCCGCATCAATTGCAGATAAATAAGAGCTTGCACCAAGTCCAGCGGTGTCATGTGTGTGCATCCAGACAGGTATATTTAAGGTCTTTTTAAGTCCTTCGATGATCCTAAAGGTAACCATTGGAGAGACGAGGCCCGCCATGTCTTTAAGCACGACTGCGTGGCAGCCTAACTGTTGAAGTTCCAACCCCATGTCGATGAATTTTTGGGTGGAGTGCACCGGACTACTGGTAAAGCAGATGGTGCCGTGCGCTTGTGCGCCAGCAGCGCGAGTCGCATCGATCGCGCATTTCATATTACGCGTATCATTGAGCGCATCGAAGATGCGAAAAATGTTCATGCCGTGGTCTGCACTCGTCTTGATAAAGGCGGAGACCACGTCGTCAGGGAAGTGTGCGTATTGTACAATGTTTTGTCCGCGCAAAAGCATCATATGCGGTGTCTTGGGACAGGCTTTTTTTAAGGCATCGAGGCGATCAAAAGGAAACTCGTCGAGAAAGCGCAGGCCTGTATCGATTGTCGCACCGCCCCATGTTTCCAATGCGCCGAAGCCCCAGTTGTCGAGTCGTTCACAGATTGGCAGCATTTGGTCAGTCCGCATACGTGTTGCAGCCAGACTTTGGTGCCCATCACGAAGCACATTATTGTTGAATTGAACTTTATTCATACCTTATTCGAAGATTTTATACTGTGGTTTTTAGAAAAATATCAGCAAAGGTATTAGGTCGCCCGAGTGGTGGCTAGAAGATAATAAAAGGACCTATAAAAACGGTGTTTCTATAGGTATTTTCCTTCGGTATGTATCGACAACAAAATTAAGCCTAAAAAGGAATACGTGCCGTTAGACGTGGATATTAATCAGCTCGAACAGCGCCGTTGAGGTGACTGGTTCACTGATGCAGTGCTGGAATACAGGCTGCTTTGGCCGAAGCAGTCACATCTACTGTGACTGCTTGATCAATAATTAATAACTCCCTACAAAATCCTAGATTTCCCTCGAACCGATGTAGATACGTACCACACGTTTTGTAATGGAACAAAGCGTCTCCCAAGGGATTGTTCCAGCGAGCTGACTAAATGCACTGGTCGTAATTTCGGCTGCTTGACTCGTGCCGATCAAAACCACGTGGTCGCCTGAGCTGATTGTTCGCTTAATGTCACTGACATCAATAATGGTTTGATCCATGGTGACACGCCCAAGAATAGGGCAGTGCTGGCCGTCTAATAGGACAGTGCCAGTGTTACTTAACTTAAGCGGAATACCATCCGCATAGCCTGCAGTGAGCACAGCGATACGTGTGTCGCGTTTGAGCGAGCAGGTGCGACCGTAACTGATGTCTGTACCTACAGGCAGGTCTTTAACGATGCCAACCCGAGTATGAAAGCTAAAGACAGGCTCGACTTCAACACTACCGAGCAAAGATTCTGGATAGGGGCGGACTCCAAATTGAAGTAATCCGATGCGAACCGCGTTAAAAGGGCTATCGCCGCTCAATGTCGCGAGGCTGGCCGAATTATCTGCATGTATCAATAAGCCAGTGGTATCTGTTTGGTCGAGTATCGCTAGGAAACGCTGGCGTTGAATACGGGTAAATATACGTTCGGTATCGGCGCTAGAAAAATGTGTGTAGATTCCCTCGAGCTTAAGGTTCGGCAATTCACGAATCGTGCGAAGTAGGGCGATGGCGTTTTCGTGCCAAATGCCTAGTCGGCCCATTCCGGTGTCTATTTTTAAATGTACCTTAATCGGTACATCACGAGACGCACCAAGTGTACTAAATCGTACGGCCTCCTCTAGGGTGCTCACTGTGCCGATCAGATCGTAATCTACTAAGAACTCGTCTTCCTCTGGAAGTACCGGGCTGAGTATGAGAATTGGCCAGCCCTTGCCCATGTGGCGGATGTCAGCGGCTTCGTGCACATTGGCGACTGCGAAATAATCAACGCCGCTCTGCATTAAGCGACGCACCATTTGCGGCATCCCGTGCCCATAGGCATCTGCCTTTACCACAGCGACATAGCGCACGTCCAATGGCAACGCAGCTTGTATGCGTTTCAAGTTTCGTTCAAATGCAGCGAGATTGATCTCAGCCCAACAGCGTTGTATGGAATTTGGAATGTGAGTTAAAGATTACGGGTTAAAATTTGAGTCTATCGGCGAGCGTGGAGCAATTCGGAATTTCAGCTCGGAGTCGGAGCACGGTGACGCTCGGGTATCCATTTTTGAAATACGTTCACGCCCGAAGCGTACAGCTTAACAGTTTCGGTTGGCCGCGGCAGGTGGAGGACTTCCGTAAGTCGTTCGGGGCGATACTCAACAGCAGTCGCATTGGCAGGAGCCTGTTGCCAGCCTTTGCGTTGAGGTAGGTGGTAGAGTGAGTCGGGCCAATTCGCAATGGTGTCGTCGTTAGCGACTTCCGTAACTGACGGTTGTCCATTGCGGATCTTAACGGCATTCCAAGTGCTTTTTTTCCAGTCAGATATCAGCAGCGCTTGGTCAAGACCCGGTGTGTCTACGCAAATGAGTGCGGCGGCCAGTTGTAGACTATTGTAGGCGTAGTAGTGCGCCGATTGTGGGTACAAGCGACTCCAAGTCTCTATCGCCATTGCGCAAAGTCGTAAGCCTAGTACCGAGCCAGGTCCTTCGCAGTAGATGAAGCTGCGAATGTCCGCCAGAGTCAGTTGAGCTGCTTCGAGTGTCGCTTCGATTGCGGGGAAGAGGCTCTCCAGTGGGGCACCCATCTGCTCTGAGCGGGCGAGCCAATTGCCACTTGATCCTAGTACGCCCGCAAAGACCACTGAACCACTACCATCGATGACGAGTGTGGGTGAAGCGGGTGGGATCGTTGAAGGATGGATTTCCATAATTGATAGAGGAACTGAAACCATCTGGACTGGCAAGTTGAGATTTCATGCCGAGATTGTTACCTGCGGCGAGGCAAAGTAGACCATCTCAGTTATTGATTTACTGATACAAAGTTGGGTGGAACAACAAAAAATCTGCTGGATTTGAGCCAGCAGCTTTGAGTGTAAAAGTGATCGTTGGAAAATTATTTGCGTTGGAATGTAGCAACTACTTCGACGGCAGCATCGCGAGCACGCTGTTCATTTTCTGCGGGCGTGAGATAGTCGAGCAGATTACGCTTAGCGCAGTCACAATAAATGACTTACCCGGACCTTTTATCAATAATATCAGCAACAAAGGCGCATCCATGGTAGCCACTTGGTAGCTTAATCTTATCCGCATTTAAACAGCTGTTGTAGATGATCGCTAATGCAACCGGATTGTAACGACAAGTTCTATGATTCTACCTTTAGATTCAATTAATGGGAAGGGACGATTTACTCATAATCAATAACATGAGGAGACTGAATCCGTTAAAGTAGGCGTGGAAGCAAATCGGCATTAGAATGTTTCCCGAGCTTTCATACACACGTGCGAGGATAATACCAACGACGACCAGTGGTAAAAATGACATTAGGTTGCCATGCATCAAGGCGAACAAGGCGCCGCTAATTATTTGAGCAGGTAGGACGGTCGACTGGCTTTTAAAAAAACGATAGATCCCGCCTCGAAAAATAATTTCTTCAACGAGTGGTGCGAGCACCACAGCAATGACCGCGAGCAGTGCAATTGCCGTAAGATCGCCACCATTAGTGAACAGTTTAATCAGTTCTTGGGGAGGGAAATCCTCGATGAAGCCGCGCCGCAGCAGTTCGGCGAGTAATTTTGACCATGCGAAACTGACGATCCAAATAATCGGTAAATATCGGATGAATTGCGGTATCGTTTGAGTGAGTGACTGCCAGAGCGTTAAAGATTGGCTGTTGAGTCGACCGGCAAAATACTTTGGGTAAAATCGACGCAGCGCGTAAAAGGTCGCCAGCAATGGGAGTTGCAACAGCAGTACCGCTAGTACCGCCATCCACGGTGTCAGTGCTGGGCGCTCGGATGCCGCTGTCTCGTCGCTGCTCACCAAATCAGCGGAATTTTCTAGTTCAACCTCATTGTCGATGGCCGTCGCTTCGATGGGATCGCTTAAATGAGTCAATTCAGCTGCGAATAGTTGAACGACGACAACACTAATAACCAATGCACAGATAAAGATGCCGAAGTTGATCCAACCAATTGGCCAAATTGGCACACCCGTTTCGCAGGCGAACTTGTGCTGATCGCGCTGCAGATGGATGATCCAGAGTGCGGCACTAGCAAATAGGATCGCGACAATAATTGCCCCCGCGAGTATCGCGGCCGAGTCTAGTTCTACAGCCATCTTAAATGATAATAGATTGGCCGTCAAAAACAGCATGACCTGCTACATAAGTCGCCTTAACTTTACCTTTCAGCGATTTGCCATGCCATGGACAATTGCGCGACTTGCTGTAGAACTTATCCGCATCAACTGTCCAAGCTTCATCAGGGTCGAATAGGCACATATCGGCCGTTGCGCCAATACTTAGTGTCCCGGCATCTAGGTTGCAGATCTCCGCGGCCTTATGTGTCATCAGTGCCACCACCTCACTTAAGGTCAGTCTTTCGCTATGGTAGAGTGCGTGCAATGAGGCGGCTAGCGAGGTCTCTAGGCCTATAATTCCGAGTGGGGCGTAATCGAATTCACAATCTTTCTCGGTTGGTGTGTGCGGTGCATGGTCAGAAGCGATACAGTTCAGCGTACCGTCTTTAAGTGCACCGATAATCGATTCGCGATCGGCATCCGTGCGCAGCGGTGGGTTGACTTTAAGATTCGTGTCGTAGTCTTTGAGGTCTGCATCGGTGAACTCGAAATGATGTGGGCATGCTTCAGCAGTCACGCGGATATTTCGCCCTTTTGCACGACGAATAATGTCGATCGAGGTCGCCGAACTGATGTGCTGCATGTGGATGTGGGCGCCGGTCAATTCTGCGAGTAAGACGTTACGGGCGACCATTATGTCTTCAGCGAATTTGGGCCAACCGCGCAGGCCGAGTCGGAGGGACCATTCGCCCTCATTCATGACTGCGTCCTCGGTTTGCGTCTCGTCTTGGCAGTGATCCATGATCGTGAGATCAAACATCTTGGCGTATTCGACTGCGCGGCGCATAATTTCATGACTCTGCACGCATTTTCCGTTATCTGTCATCGCGACGACTCCGGCAGTTTTCAACTGCCCCGTCGGTGCCAGACGTTTACCTTCCATTTCAAGGGTGAGGCAGCCGGTCGGGTAGACGTTAACCACGGCCACCCTCGCGACCTTATCCATAATGCGCTGGATCGTGCCAGCGTTGTCACAGACAGGACTCGTGTTCGGCATGCAGATGACTGAGGTGAATCCACCAGCCGCGGCCGCCTCGGTTCCAGTGCGGATGCTCTCCTTGTGCGTCTGCCCAGGATCGCGAAAATGGACGTGTATATCAACTAATCCAGGCGCGACGACGAGTCCCGTGGCATCAATCTTATTTGCTGATCGCTGTTGATCTTCAGTGAGAGCAGCTGAGACCTTTCCGTCGATGACGCAGACGTCGCCGATCGCATCGCGGTTGTTTGCCGGGTCGATCACTCGACCGCCAGTTATCCAAAGTATGTTAGGCATATGGAGTTGTAATTAAGATGAAGCAGTCAGCTAGTGCGTTAAGCAGGGAGTTCGATGGGCTGATTTTTATAGGCACAACGACAGAGGTGCAGGACGGCCATGCGCACCACGATGCCGTTGGTGACTTGTTGTAAGATTACGGACTGCTCCGAGTCGGCGACTTCCGAGTCGATCTCGACGCCGCGATTGATCGGTCCGGGGTGCATGATAACCGCATTCGGCTTGAGCCACTTAACCCGTTTTTTGTTGAGCCCAAACATGCTGGTGTATTCGCCGAGCGAAGGGAAGTGTGTCGAACTTTGGCGTTCGTGCTGGATGCGTAGCAGCATCACGGCATCTGCATCCTCCAAGGCTTCGCGTAAATCATGGCAAACCTTCACACCCATTGCTTCGAAGGCTCTGGGGACCAAGGTGCTGGGGCCTGCGACGGTGACCTGAGCACCGAGTTTTTGTAGGCAAATGATATTGGAGCGCGCGACTCGGCTAAACAGTATGTCTCCTAAAATCGTGACCTTCTTACCGTCGAGACTGCCGAACTTCTCTAGCAATGTGAAAGAATCGAGCAGCGCCTGGGTTGGGTGGGAGTGCGAACCGTCACCGGCGTTGATCACCGGTATGTCGACCACTTTACTCAAATAATTGGGAGCGCCGGAGGCAGAGTGGCGCATAATGATCATGTCCGCCCTCAATGCTGCGATGTTTTGCGCGGTATCACGCAGTGTCTCGCCCTTAGTCAAGCTACTGGCATTACCAGTCATGGTGATGATGTCAGCGCCGAGTCGGCTTGCGGCAACTTCGAAGGCCAAGCGTGTGCGAGTGCTCGGTTCGAGGAATAGGTTTACGATCGTGCAGCCATCCAAATAGGGCTGCTTTTTATCATCAGCCTCCATTGCACGTTTAAATGCGGTGGCTGCAGTGAAGATCGTTTCAACTTCCTCTCGCGAGAGAGGTTCGATACCGATCAGGTCTTTTCGGGTCCAGGTAAGGCTGTTGCTCATGTTTAATCTGGCAGGCACACATCTATATGAGGTGCATCGCTCCGAAAACGGAAATTTGAACGGCAAACTGAAAAGGGCAACGAGAAATATAAAAAAACTGCGCGCGCCTTGATGCAAATATAGGGTGCTGTTAGCGGCTAGTCAGCTTGGCTGCAAATTTGCGCATTGGTGTGTTTGATCGCCTGGCTGAATTTTAGAGAAAAAACAAATTGTTTTAAAGGCGACTTGACATTGATCGAGTCGCCTTACTTATTGCCAATCTTCTTAGGTATGGGCGCGTAACTCAGTTGGTTAGAGTGCCACCATGACATGGTGGAAGTCGTGGGTTCGAGTCCCTCCGCGCCTACCATGAGAAGCAAAAAAGCCCATCTCCTTTCCAGGAGTTGGGCTTTTGTTTTTTACACACTGTAATGATAGCGCGGACGGCTCGCCTACGTTGTTGGAAAATGTGGTCGTTTCACCCAGTTGATGTAAATGAGGGCGGGTCGCCCAGTTGATGTAAATGAGGGCGGGTCGCCCATTTGATGTAAATGAGGGCGGGTCGCCCTCACTCCTTAGAACTTCGCTGACGAATAAATTTGAAGATAATGTGAATCTATTGACAGTACGGATTATGGAGATTGTTCGAGTCGAAACTGTGGATGGAGAAATTTGCTATGGCTGTGAGGTTGGCAATCAAGTGTATCGCTTAGAAGGTGATCTATATGGTACGTTTAGCCAGTCGGATGTGTTACTACATCCAGTGCGCCGTTTAGCTCCGGTGGTGCCGACAGCGATCTATGGCATCGGTCTAAATTACCACGAACATGCCGCTGAGGTCGGAGCCAGAGTACCGCAACACCCGGTGGTCTTCATGAAGAGTCCGACTTCAGTGCAGCACCCAAACTGCCCGATCATTCTACCGCGTCACTTGCACAGCGACCAAGTGGACTATGAATGTGAGCTCGCGGTAGTGATCGGCCGTGATTGTAAAAACGTATCTGTCGCAGAGGCGCTGGACTACGTGCTCGGTTATACCTGTGGCAACGATGTCAGTGCGCGCGATTGGCAAAAGTTTCATGGCGGCGGGCAATGGGTGAAAGGGAAGAGCTTTGATAGCTTTTGTCCACTTGGGCCGATTTTGGTGACAGCGGACCGTATTCCGAATCCACAAATCTTACCGATCCGGACGATTCTAAATGGGCACATACGTCAAGAATCCTATACCGGCGATATGATTTTTAGCGTTGCCGAGATTATTGCGTTCCTAAGTGGTAGTACGACCTTACTTGCTGGCACGGTCATTTTAACTGGCACGCCATCTGGCGTCGGCATGGCAGCTGAACCGCCACGCTTCCTGAACCCCGGAGACGAGGTAGTGGTTGAAATTACTGGTATCGGCAGTTTGAAGAATTCAGTACAAGCGGAGGTCTGATCCGATGCCGCGACACAGGTATTTCTGCCTGTGGTTCAGTTAAATAACAGGCAGGAATTCCGATGTTGCACCCTTTATACTTGTCATCGCCGATGCGCTCAGACATTGCAGGACTTTTTTAGCAAGAGACTTATGGAAGAAACACTTATTATCCTCAAACCCGACTGCATGGAAAAACGCATTGCAGGCGAGGTCATTACACGCTTCGAAAGTGCCGGCTTCGAGATCGTCGCCTCTAAGGTCACTCAGTTAGATGGACCAATCCTGCGTGAGCACTATGCCCACGTGGCGGATCTGCCGTTCTTTCCTGAAATCGAAGCCTTCATGAGCTCACGCCCAGTGATGCCAATGATCCTACGTGGTGAGAATGTCATCGCTCAGGTGCGTGAACTACTCGGACCGACCAATTCCCAAGAGGCGCCGAAAGGCACGATCCGTGGCGATTTGGGCACCGACATGATGCACAACGTGGTGCATGCATCAGACAGCCCTGAGTCGGCTGCAGCTGAAAAGACACGTTTCTTTCCCGAGCTTTAAGCTGTGAAGGTAAAAACTGGACTTGGCCTGGATAGTCATCGCTTTATTGAAGGCGATTCGGCCAAGCCGTTGATACTCGGGGGCGTCATCTTTAATGATGCCCCCGCCTTGTCTGGTAACAGCGATGCAGATGTCATTCTGCATGCTGTGACCGACGCCATCAGTGGCGTCACGGGTGTTACCGTCATCGGTGCCGTGGCAGACAAGCTGTGCCGCGATGGTATCACTGACAGTAAAGCTTATTTGGCAGTTGCACTCGAAAGCCTTGGTGATTGGCGACTCACGCATGTATCGATTGTGTTGGAGTGCCTGCGCCCGAAAATTGACCCGAAGGTGCCGATGCTGCGTGCGTCGGTGGCAGGCCTGCTAGGGCTCGAAATCGCCGATGTGTGTATCACCGCAACGACTGGTGAGCAGCTCAACGATGTGGGTCGTGGGCTAGGCATACATGCCAGCGTGATCGTGACTGTGATTCTGGATTGAGCACTTTAGTGAGTGCGCAAGCACGGCAGTGGTGTCCGAGCTTGCTCGGGCCCTGGAAGTGATAGCGGCATCCCATTGATCTGCATCATCGGGCCGATATGCGACTGGCCTGAGCAAGCTCAGACGCCACACAGAGACTTCACCCCTCAGGTTTCAACTCTCTTCTACAAACCTACTTCTTCTTGGGAAGAATCACACGCCGACGTGGTATTACACGGCTTGTGGATGGTTTTTTAGTCGTGTTGTTGGTCAGCCCTGGGATGTTTGGCTGTTTTGTTGGCTTTGCTGTTGCGGAGATTGCAACAGGCAAGGGACTGTCTGTCGCTGTCATTAAAGTGAGTTGCTCCGTGCGACCATTCAGCGTCACTGAGATGCGCATCGCATCGAGGTCGAAGTTACGCACACTGATACCATTTTCGGCGCTGTTTTCTGCAATCCAATAGCCGCGATTGAGCTTTTTGTTAAATAGGCTGAACTCGTAGATGCCATTCATCTGCACAATGCCGCGAAATTCAAGTTCGCGTGAGAGCGGGCCATTGACCTTTGGTGGTGGTGTCGGTGCTTTAGGCTTCTTGGTATTATAGCCGGTAGGTAAAAACGGGCTGTTGGATTCGAGCTTGGAGTCGACAGCGTGGATGCAAGTATGCACGAATAGGCAGATTCCAACGATCAGTAAGCTATGTTTATACATGGCGGGGGTGTTCATTGTCATAAAATACTGCGTGGCGCTTAGTGACTAGTCGAGCCTACTCGGCTAGTGGAGCGCTTCTTCGATTTTGTGGGCTCATCAGAGGTTATTTCTTCCTCACGGGATTTAATTTTGTCATCAAGGACGCTATCTTCCAAATAGATGTTACCCGCCGATCCTGATTCGATGTAATGTGTGAGTGCATTCGTTTCGAGGGCGCCTTCAACGTAAGCCTGAGCAAGCGCATCTGCCTCGGCCGGATTTGCTAGGACTTTAGGACGGATGAAGATGATAATTTCAGTCTTTCTGTAGTCATTGGATGCGACCCCAAAAATATTACGAATCAGTGGGATTTTGCCAATGATCGGGAAATAGCTGTCACTGCCTGAACGTGAATTCTCTTGGAGTCCACCAAGGATGACGATTTGTCCGTCTTTAACACTAATCGTGGATGTCGCCTCTCGCTTGCCGATTACGGGTTGTGGGTTACCATCAATTTGCACATCTCGTATGACATCTTCGATCGTTTGCTCGATGACCATTTGCACCGTGCCGTCGGCTCCGATCAGTGGAGTGACCTTTAGCTGAATACCAATGTCGCGATACTCTACATTGCTACGCGTGTTGTTGTCGCTATTACTAAAAGAAGTAGAGGAGGTGACGATTGGTCGCGATTCACTAACATTAATGAGGCCCTCCTCATTATGGCTGACGATTATGCGTGGCGCGGAGAGCACAGTTGTGTCACCATCAGAGTTAGTCGGGACAATCGCTGTCCTAAGCTGGAAATTACTTGAATCATCCAAGCTAATAATTCCGTCAGAGATGGAGATGCCTCCGGCAGTGCCAATGGCTATATCAGAAAATGCTCTGGTTGCACCATTATATAAGAAACTCAGCGCATCCAGTCCGCTGGTTTGTGATTCGTCCATGGTCACCTGAGTGATGACGGCTTCGATCAGCACTTGAGGGAGCGGAATGTCGATTTTGTCGATTAAGTCTTTCAGTGTCTTGAGATCACTATGTGTACCGTAAGCGA
>TARA_B110001469_G_C9648857_1_pt1 | contig 15929 bp, 14 predicted proteins | sample TARA_B110001469 | Tara Oceans TARA_B110001469 (sample SAMEA4397034) | marine metagenome | biome: Polar Biome; feature: [SRF] surface water layer (ENVO:00010504); material: water (ENVO:00002006), including particulate matter (ENVO:01000060) such as... | depth 5 m
AGGTAGAGCAAATGGTATTGTAAATCCAGAAATAGTAGTATCAGATACAGTCCATTGTGCGTTTAATAAGGCGTGTAAGTATTTTAATATAAAATTGGTTTCTATACCTTGTTTATATGACGGAAAGTTTGATTTAAAGAATTTAGAGAAAAAAATAAATCGTAATACGATATTAATAGTAGGGTCTATACCAAGTTATAGTTTAGGTATAATAGACCAAGTCCCGAAATTAAGTGATATAGCTATAAAAAACAATGTTCCTTTACATTTGGATGCTTGTATAGGTTCATTTTTAATTAATTTTTCAGAACTTAGGTATGATTTTTCATATCCAGGAGTATGTAGTATTTCCGCAGATTTTCATAAATACGGACAAACACCTAAAGGTGCTTCCAGTATTTTATATAGGAATAAGGATATATTGAAATATCAATATTATGTAGATACTAAATGGTCAGGTGGCGTATATGCAACTTCGACATTTTCGGGTAGTAGGTGTGGAAATGTTGTTGCTTTAGCGTGGGCAACTTTAATGTATTTTGGGGAAGAAGGATATAAGAAAAATTATGAACATATAATAGAATTAAATGAATATTTAGTAAATGAAATTGAAAATATTAAAGAATTATTTATTTATGGGGACCCCAAATTAAGTATAATAGGTGTAGGGTCTAAATTAATTAATATAAATACATTAAGTGAAAAATTGAAAGAATTAAAATGGGATATAACTGCGATTCAAAATCCGAATGGTTTTCATTTTTGTATAACTTCTTATCATACAAAGGAAATATTGGAAGAATTTATAAAAGATATGAAAGATATTATATGTACAAATCCTTTATATATGAGCGATTATAGTCCTTGTATATATGGAACAATGAAAAAAGTAAAAGATACTGATATAATTGAAGATGTAGTCACTGATTATTTACATTGTGTAAATAATGTTTCTAATCTTTATGATTGACTTTAATATGTAAATACGTATTCTTCCGCGGAACAAGTGTTTAATAATATATTAATTTCTTTCATTGTTATATCTAGAAGTTTGCACATAAGAATAAGTTTCAATACAATATAATAAATTATACATTGTAGTAAAACTATATATATCATAAAAATCTTAGTATCTTTTTTATCTTTTTTTTTCCAAATTAATAGTAATTCATAGAATACTATTACAAAAGGTATTATTAAATTATTGTAATTTTCTACTAGTGTCATTTCAATTCTTTTTAATTTTATTATTATTTTGGTTTCAATTTTTTCTTTATAGTTTCCCATCTATATAAGGAGAAAATAAAAATATTACACTTAATACATTAGAAATCCAACACCAATAACTACCTACACTTTCTGTATATCCGAAAGATATAAATAGTAATACTACTAAAGAAATAATAAATATTAGTAAAGATTTATAGTGTTTGATATAATCTAAAAATGGATATATTATAAATAATACAAATATAAAATATATTACTTTACTAAATTTAGTGTTTTTATTAGTATATCCTCCCCAATCTAAATTTTTTTTTTCACCTATTTTTGTTAATCTTTTACTTTTAAAAGATTGAATTAAACTAATTATTATATAAATAATTAATATTTTCGGATATATATTTTTAGATATATTATTTTTTAATTTAGGTAATAATTTATTATCAAACTTATTATTATTTTGAAATAATATTTTTCCAAAATATACTACTAATACTTGACACATTAAAATAATTGGAATAACATATTTAGTTAGAATTAAATTATATTTTGAATTAAAATTTTTATTTTCATATAATACCCATAATAAATAATCTGTCATTTGTATACTTGAAAAAGTTAGTAAAAATAATCCGTAATACCTATCTAAATTAATATTTCTTTTAATTAAAAAAAATCCTATAGACCAACTAAATAAGAATGTTGTTAATGAGACTTCTTTGTTTATACACATTATAATATTTAATAATATTATAATCTATATAGTTTTATTTTAAAAGTTATTATCATAGTTGTAAATCCATTTACTTTATATTTGTAAAATTATATTTAATTTCTTTTCTTATTATTCATTCTCATACTTATATTATTTCCATTTTTCTTATTATTCATTCTCATACTAATATTATTTCCATTTTTCTTATTATTTTTTACAGATTTTTTAGGTGATTTATTTTTTTTGCTAACTTTTTTAGCCATTTTTTTGCCACTTCTTCGTGATTTATGTTTCATTGGTCCTCTAGTTCTACTTCTTCCTGCTTTACATTTTGGTAAGTTTTTGGTAGAGTGAGATTTTATTTCATAATAAATTCTAAATTCTTTATCAGTACCTTCCATCATAATAAGTGGTTTACTGAGTCTAGTTCTATTTAATTTGTAAGTAAATTCTTTTTTATTAGAACCGGCGGTAGTTTCTCTAACAGTAACTAATAAAGTGCATTTTCCTTTAATTCTTTTTAAATTACATAATCCATTAAATGCTTTTTTTGCTGCTCCGTTAGGATTGGTAGATAAATATCTACCTTGTCTAAATTTAGTTGGGCATCCGTCAACGTTTTGAACATTGCTAACTTGGAAAGAACGTTTTGTAACCATTTTATATATTCTATTAAGATTTTAATTTTTTCTATATAAAAATAATTATAAAAATATAAAAATATAAAAATATAAAAATATGAAAATATAAAATTATATAAAAATAAATTATAAAATAAAAATGAATTATGAGAAAGATTTTCCGCACCCGCAACTAAATTCAGCATTTGGATTCTTAAATATAAATCTTTGACCCATTAAATTATCTTCCCAATCTATTTCTGTTCCTAATAAATGCATCATACTATCTCCGTCTACTTTAATTTTAATGTCGTTTATTTTAACAATTTCATCGAATTTATTAGGTTCTAAATTACACGGTTCTAAATTATATTGAAATCCACTACAACCTCCGCTTTTTATACTGAACGCTAAATATTTTTTATTTTGTTCTAAATAAATTTTATGTATTATAGGAAATGCTTTTTTTGTAATATTAATTATAGACATTTATTTTTATTATATTTTATATATTATATAAAAAATTTTAAAATCTTTATATAATATATAAAATGAGAAAAACACAAAAAGCCGGTTCTTCTGCGAATAACAGAGGAAAAGGAGGAAGAGCGTGGGCGGGTTCGGGGCTGGGAGCAGATAATGATATAAGGAGAAATATAGCAGAAGCAAGTAAAACTTCAAATACTAATGTTAGTATACATGGAAGGTATCCCGGGAGTAATACCACCGGAAGTAGAGTTGTAGAGGCTGTGGCTACTTCTGGATTTGAAGAATTAGCTAATCCTGGGGCAATTGATCAAGTAGGTGACAGAAGAAGAAGAAGAATAGAAAGAGACCAATCTTATCAATTTAGAAAAATTATATTAGAAGCTTTTATGAAAAGAGTTAATCCACGAGTGGCACCTTCATATAGGCCACAAAAATTTGATACTAATAGAATAATTGACAACATAATAGGTGGTAATTTATCTAAAGTTATGAATAATATATGTACATTTAAAAAACCTACTAGTAAATTATCTAGAGTAAAACAAAAAATATCTGCTGCTGCTGCTGCTGCTACAAAAAAAATGAGAGGTAAAAGTAATGTTGCTTGTGCTGCGGGTGGAGTATGTTCAGATATTTCTTCATACTTTAAATGTGATACAGAAATGTTAAAAAATATAATAGATATAGCTGAATTAATATATTCTATAAAAATGAGAGCATTAATAGTCTCTGTTTTAACAATTAAAAAAAATAAAATTACTCATATACAGAGAATTACTGGTATGAAAGATATTAAAACTTCAGAACACGAAGAAATTATTAGTCAATCTTTATCTTTTGTATTTTATTCTGAAGAAGAAAAAGAAGACATAGAAGATATGTTAGAAGGAGTAGAAATGGCGGTTGAAGCAGAAAGATTACAGTTAATAATTAACACTGATACAGATGCCAACATAAGAACAAGAATTAACAGATTAATGGAAGGTATTCCACAAGAAATATATATATCTAACGCTGAATTAGAAAGAAGAATAAGAGAATTACATGATTTTACACAAAAACCGAAAACAGCGGGTGTTCGTAAAAGGAAAAAAAGGAAGGGAAAGAAATCAAATAAAAAAAAATAAAAAATTAAAATTCACTTTCATACTTATTTTATAAAAATTTATAATAATATTATATATTATGATATATATTAGTCCCTAGATAAAGAAAATCCTGCTAAAGATTTATAAAAATATTAATATAATTAATATGAATTAATAACCTAACTTATTATATAAAATTGATTTAAATTAATATTTTTTATATAAATTTATTAGAAATGAGTAAAATAAAATTTTTTATTGAAAAATATTTAGACCAAAATGGAATATCTAACTTAATAGAAAGATATAATGAATTAGATCCAAAATTACGTTGGACTTCAGGTGATAGTATATTTCGTTTCGATAGTATTCTCTCTAAAAAATATAAATATTGTACATTTAAAAAAAAAATTATTAGATATAGTTGGGAAGCTTTAGAATCTGAGAAAAAAAAGATTAATTTAGAATTTGAAACTATTAAATTTCCCAAAAAGTCTGGTAATTCAGTTCATTTTATAAAATTTTATGGTATAAAAGAAAAAGAAGATATTAAAGACGAAGGTATTAGAAAGGATATTTGGAATATAATTACAAGTAAAAAATGTGTAAATTGTTTTTCAATAAATGATATCCAGTGTGACCATAAAAATGATTTAAAAAATGATATTAGAGTTTTGAAAAAGGAAACACAAACATTCGAAGATTTTCAACCTTTATGTAGACATTGTAATATGATAAAAAAATCAATGAAACAAAAAATGTTAAAAAATAATAAAAGAATAAGTGCTAAAGAATTTGGATATAATATTGATTTTACTATAGGAACTGAAAAATTGGATTTAAATGACCCTAATTGGTTTCAAGGTACCTATTGGGGTGATATAGAAAAATTTAAACTTTCTTTACATATCTGATAGAGAATCTAATATTGAACCAGCAATTGCTTCGGATAATTTACAAGGAACCGCATTTCCTAGTTGTTTAAGAATAGAAGATTTAGAACCTTGGAATATAAAACTATCTGGGAAACTTTGTAATCTCGCAAGTTCTCTTGGAGTCATTACTCTATTTTTTTCATAATGAATAAATACGCCTCCGTGATTTTCTTTAACTGTTCCGGAAGGTTCTTCTGGTTTACAACGAAAGAATGCTTCTTTATATTTTTTATTTACACTTTCTCCTATTTTTGTTTTTTTTATTTTTTCAATAAAATCTTCATTATGTTTAGTGTAAATTTGTGAAAATTCTTGATTTTCTTCTATTTCTTTTAAATCTTCTATTGCTTCTTTGACAGATATCCATTTTGGTAAAGTATCTCCATTTTTATTATTTGTTGGATTTGGAAATTTAATTTTAATATTACTATTTTTTTTTGAACCAATAAAAATGACTCTTTCTCTTTTCTGTGGAACTCCAAAATCAGCAGAATTATGTAATTTAAATTCAACATCATAACCAATTTCGTCAAATTTATTAATTATTTTTTGATATACAAATATTCTGAATTTATCTAAATCTTTATGCATTTTAAATATTTTTTTCTTTACTATACTTATTTGTTTTTTAATTTCTTCTTGATTTTCTTTATCTAATTTTTTTTTCTCTTGTTCTAATTTAAGTTTTTGTTGTTCTAAATCATAATAAGAATCTGCCAAAACCTTATCTTCTTCTGTTAAAAATTCTTTATCGTGTTTCATATTAAGAATACCTTTAACATTTTCCATAACAAACATTTTAGGTTTTAATATTTTAACCATATCAACATAGTCATTGAAAAGTTGTCCTCTCGGATCTCTCGAATTACGCAATCCTGACATTGAATAGGCCACGCACGGTGGCCCTCCTAGTATAATATCGCAATCTATATCTTTAAAATTATTATGAATATCCTCTTTAATTTTTTTATTAGTTATATCTCCAATAATAACACTTGTTTCGGGAAAATTATATTTATAAGATTTTGCGATTTGTTCTTCTAATTCATTACAACAAACTATATTAAAGTTTTTTTTATGAAAGCCATAACCAAGACCTCCGCAACCTCCAAATAATTCTAATACTGTATACATTATATATTATCAAATTAAAAAATTTAAATATATTCAATTTTTTATAAAAATGATTTACAACAAACTTCTATATTCTCCTTCCATACCTTCTTGGAAGTAGGTACTCCAGCAATTACTTCTACAGTAAACACATGTTTGATTTCCACTTCTCAACCATTGTTCCATACATTCCTTATGTAAAGTATTTTTACATTGTGGACAACCAACTTTTTCCTCTTCTTCTTCGAATTGAACAAAGCAGATAGGACATTGATCTTCGGTTTGAAGTTCTTTCGTTGGTTCAAATGGCTTTTCACTTTCACCAATTTGTATTTGTTGGAATTTGTCTAGCAATTGTAAATCAATTGTTTCGTCTACTTCAACTGTTTGTTGTAGAAATTGGCGACTATTAAAGAACATAAATTTCTCCATTAGTTTAGTTCCGAATTTTTCAAAATCTTCATCATTAAATTTAAGGTTTATAAAGAAATCAGACTTTTCCGTAATTGTATCTTTACAAACTTTAAACATAACGAAACAACAATGCTTACATGCACAATTATATGTTTTTGCCCACCCTCTTTGGTCGGGGCAATCACAATGTATTGTTTTCTCTACCTCATTGATCGTAACTTTATATATATTTAGACTCGAACCAGCAATACTTAAAATAAATAAGTCTGGTTGTTTCTCTATATTAAGCAAATAAAACCGTTGATAAGATATAGAATTAAATCTCTTTTTTTGATTATAGTTCATAACTTCAGTCATTTTTATATTTTAATTTAATAGAAATTTTAAAATCAATTTTTATATATATTTTTATAAAAAATGTATGCTATAATTAAATATGAATAATACATTACCAATATTCAGAATATCAAAAAAAGAATGTTTAGATAAATATAAAATATACGAACACCCAGAATTTAGTAAATTAAAAAAAAATAAATTAACAAAAAAGAATAAAAAAAATCATTTTCTGTAAATAAATTATCTGATTCTGAAATATTTTAAAAAAAATATAAAAAAAAACCAATATATAAAGGTTTGGAAAAAGAGCCATATCAATTATATGAAAAATATAGTCCTTTTATAAATTATTTTTGGAGAACTAAACCAATTATAGTTCCCAAAATATATCAAGAAGTAAAAAATATTGAAATAAAACAAGATTGTAATGAAATACCTTGGAATAAAAAAATATTAAAAAAAATAATAAATTTAGAAAAAAAAGGTATGTGTCACCAAAATTGGATAGAAAATGCTAAAAAATATTGGTTAACTATTGGAGATATATTAAAAAATGATAAAACACTTTTACTTTTATCATTATCGGAAAATTATATTTTTCATATTACAAGTAATAAATTTAATAAATTATATAATCCTGAAGATTTTTTTAAATTTAAATGGGTTAAATTTAAAAAAGATAAAAATCTTAAAGGAGTAATACAAGACGGTCATATAATTAAGAAAAATATGAAATCTATACCTTATACATTAAATATTAAAATTAATGATAAATGGTTAAAAATTAAAAAAGATTATGTTATTATAAATAAAAAAAAAGTAAAATGGTCAACACTTCCATTAGATACATATGTTGGTATTGATAATGGTCCTTTAATTCTTTGGAAAAATATAAAGAAATTACCTCAAGTATATATTTTAGAAGGTGACCCAGATTAAATAAATATTTATATATTTTTATAAAAAAATATATGTTATAATTAAATATGAATAATAATAATACAAATAATAATAATATAAATGCCACTAATTTACTTAATAATGTATTATCACCTGAAGAATTAAAAGAATTAGATATTAGGAATGAAAATAGATATAGAACTTATATTGCTTCTGAAGGTGTATTAACTTCTTGGTTGCGTAATACTATTATTTTATTTATGGGTGGTATAACGATTATAACATTTTCTACAATGAAAGAAAAATATATTCTTGCTTTATTATTATCATTGGTGGGTGTTATAATGGGTTGTGTTGCGTATTATGAATATAAAGATAGAACGCAAAAAATAAAAGATAGAAATTTTGGAGGTATAATAATAGGAAGTTATAATGAAAATGTTACAATGTGGGTATTATTAATTTTTATAGGTTTGTTTATTTTAAGAAGCATTAAAGTAACCCAAAAATACAGTTTGAAAACAATTTTTAGACTTAATTAAACAAAGTATTAAAAACAAAGTATTAAAAACAAAGTATTAAAAACAAAGAGTAAAAATTATAAATTATATAAATCCATTTCATAATCGTCTACTCCTTGTACTAATAATTCTTCTTTCATTTCACTGCTTTCTATAAATGTATTAAAATAGTCTATAAAAATTAGTATTCTATTTAGTATAAATTCCCAAAATTCATTCTCATAATTTATTTCTATCATATCTGTTTCAGGAACTCTCCCATTCATATATGTTTCTACTAACTCTGATTTTTTAGAATCTAATATATACATATAACAATAAGTTTGAACTTTCTCGTAATCTTTTATCTTATTAAATAATCTATGCATTCTATTTTTAATTTCTATAATAGTTCTATTCTCCAAAATACCGTCTATTCTACCCCCTATAAACCAAGTATAATCTTTATTTTTTATAATTGATTTCTTGAAAAAATCATTTAATCTAATTACAGGAATCCCGGTTAATTGCGTATAAATATGAATACTCCTATTTTCATTCTTTATACCAAAATTAGTATTTGTCATCTCTATTATAGATTTTTCTAATTTTTCCTTGTCTTTTTTCGGCAATTCCTGACATTCCTTTAATAATTCTCTTCTTTGATTTATCATACTATTTACGTCTTGTGCCTCCAGACATTTCTTCATATTTACACATATCTCTTTTTGTTTTTTCCCTTCTAATTTCCCCTTAAACTTATCAAATACTTCTTTACTACTTTCATTTAAAGCAAGTTCTTTATCTTGGTCTGCTACATATTGTTTATGTAATCTATAATCTTCTGGGAAATTCTTTTCCCATATTCTAAGTAATGTTACTGCAGAAGGTTTGAAGTTACTTATACCTATTAAATTAGATAATTCACTCGCAAATAAACATATTTCTTTTTTATTAATAAATTTTTTCTTAGGCATTTATAAAATACTGATAATAAAAATTAAATTATATTATTTAAATAAAAAATATATAATATTATAAAAATGAATTTAGATACTATTAGCACAACTTTACTTTCTAGTGGAGCAATTTTTATTTCTTGTGGTATGTTGAAAGAAATGAGATATAAAAATAAATATTCTTATTGTATTCGGACAAATTTTAATATAGGGTCAACTTTATTAATAGCGGGGTCTGCTCTTAATATTTATAATGTTGTAAAATAATTTATGTAAAATTAAACTAACATTACGTTTATAATATCATTATCTTTTTTTCTATTTCTTAATATTGCAGTTTCTTCAATAGTCATTCCAATATTTAATTTATCATAATCTTCGTCTCCGTATATATCAGTTTTATTATTATCATTTAAATCTGTAGTATTCATAGTAATATTATCTTCTATATCAATATTTTTGCTGGAATATTTCATTTTTCTAAATTTTTCTCCAAATTTTCCTAGGAAATAAATTACAAAAATAGATACGATAACTGCTGACGTATTTATTAAAACCAAACCAGATACTAAGTGATTCATTACATTATTAATATTAAATACTCCCATCATACCAGAAATAATAAATTTGAATTTAATTCCATATTTATATCTATCAACGTAATAATATTTATCATTTGGATCGCTTATATTAGGATAATCTATATATGTAACAGACGAACCTTTACTTGCCCACCCCGAATTAGGATATAATTTTATTTCACAAGTAGAAGTTTCATATCCTGATATACTCCTCATATTATAATAATTCACCTTTATAATAATCTCCACTCCTGATAATCTCTGATAAGGTAATGAAGGATTTTCTATAAGTGAATGGTTATAACTTATAGGAGTACCTTCGTTATAACTATCTAAATCAATATCACTAAGTTTTAACCACTCTGATAATTCCAATTTTATTGTTTCACCTGCGTTAAAATTTTTTAAAATATTATCATTTTGGTCTTTAATTACAGTATCTATTGGAATATTATCAACACCTAAATTACTACCTTCCTCAAAAGAAGTAGTATAGAAATGGTCAAATGCCAAAATCATTCCCTCTGTTCCTATTGTAAAGTAATCTTTGTTAGTTCTATCAATACATTTTAGGTCGTTATGACAAGTCTTGACTTTAGTATGATATTCCGTAAAATGAGTTAGGAAAAAAAATTCGGATTCTCCTTTATGATACATTTCACTATATGGAAGTTTAATACAATCTATATCTCTATAAACCCATATATCTTCGTCATAAGCATAATCATAACTTTTATTATTACAATAAGAAAATTGAGAAATATTATTTTGTTGTATATTAGTTAAATTCCCAGTTTCCGTCCAAAATGTAGTATAACCTGAAGGAGTTTCTGTTTTTAAATATAATTCATTAAAACATAAATCATAAAGTATAAAAGCAAAAATACAAGTTTGAAAGAATTTATTAAGTCCTCCAACACGGACATCACTTAAAGTTACTAACTTAGGAGTGGTAAAATAAAAGAGAGAATTAAATTTCATATTAGGTATCTTAAAAGTAAAAAACTTAAATAAAAATATTGTATTAAAATAATATGAAAAACTATAAAAAAATAATTATATTAGTAGTAGTTTTATTCATTATATTATTACTTATAAAACACAGAAATAAAATACCTATTTTAAGAGAACATTTTGATAATACACCCCTCCCTTCATTTCAACATAATCATAATTATATAGAATCAGAAGATATTACCGAAATGAAAGTAATTGTAATAACATTTTATTATAGTGATACTTGTCCTAAGTCTAGGGAATTCTTATATGGCTGTTGTAGGGATTTGAAAGGTGATAAAGAAAAAATTGGTAAAGAAATGTATCAAATGAAAAATCAAGATGGAAAACACGATAGTTATGGAGAAAGACTTAGGTATTGGTTTCAAAGTGATTCTTCAAATAATAATAAAATAATGAAATCTGATTTTTATAAAGATATACCACAAAATGAAGATACTTGTATGCCTTTAAATTATTTTAGAGAAGACATAAATGATTATAATAATAAATGTTTTATAAAAAAAAAACCAGCATATTTTTATTTAGAAGAGTTTATAAATAAGTTTAATGAAAATTATACTAAAGATTTTATTTTTTATCCACAAGGTTCTGAATTTGTAGAATATGAAGATATTAATGGCAAAATTATGGTAGAAAGTTTTAATGATTTAAAATATGAAATTCGATTAAAAGTTGAAGAATTTAAAGAAGAAAACCAAATAGCTTCCTTATTTATTGATATTCCGCGATTTCCGGCTATAAGAGAAGGGAAACCGGTTGTAAGAAGCAGACATAGATATTTAGGTAATTTAAATAATATGAATGAAATTGGTGAATTTATAAATACTTATTTGAATATTAGTAAGGAAATTGTAAATAATAAATATGTTATTAAATATTTCCATAATGATTCAAATGAAAACTATAAAAAAAAAATAACTTTTGAAACAATTAATTTAGATACTAATTTTTATAAACAAAATAAATATAATGAATATATTTCTTATTTATATTCTGTAAATCAAAATGAAGATTTTAAAAAATTAGAAGGAGAATTTAGTAAATTCAAACCTATGATAGTTAGCGGTGATTATTTAGGTGAAGAAAGAGAAATTGATATTGATAAAAGAATTTTAAATAATAATTATTTACAAACTAGACCTAAGATTTTATGGAAAAATATTGTTTCTTTTCCTTTAGCTAGAAATGACTATATTGCGATAGTATTTAGGGATGATAGATTAACTGAGTATTATAATGGTTTGGGTATAGGTGATACACCGAAAAAATTAATATATTGGATTATATGGAATGTACCTAAATCAGATATGGAAATGATGGAACTTACATATGATACATTAATAAATAGTAATAATAATAAAAAAGAAGGTGTTAGAGAATATTCCGAAATTTATCCCTACCAGATTTTTCATAAAGAAAATATACAATACTATTTTGATTATAATAATATTACTGAAAGAGATAGTAAAATTAATTTATCTACTTCAACTCCATCTTCTGATATAAATGAAATATTTAACTACGAAGAAAGGGTAGTTAAATATAAAATAGATATTTACAATTATAATAAAGAAATTGCTATAGAATTAGATAAAAATTATGAAAACTTAGTAGAAAATAATTTAGAATTATTTTATGATAAATTAATCACTAAATTGGAAAAAAATAAATTTATAAATTTAAAAGAAGAAGATAAGAAAGAATTATTTATAAAATATAAATTAGAAGACGATGAAGAAAAAAATGAAAAATTGTCTAAGTTTTTTATGAATAATGATTATTTAGAAGATAAAGATATAAGTAAAAAGTTAGTTGTATTTAGTTATAAAATGAAATATTACAAGTTGGAAGAAAATTTAACTATTAATTTAGAGAAAAAAACTTATTGGATTTTATATTTTAATATTACTAAACCTATTACATTATATATAAATAATGAAAGGTTAGTAATTAGTGATAAATTTGAATATAGAGTTCCATATAAAACCAATAGTATTTATATTAAATTAGTAAATGTAAATGAAGCAAATAATGGAAATGAAGAGAATAATTTTTTAGTAATAAAAGAATCAAAAATCCCAACATATAGATTGAATTGGGAAGACATATTTTATGATTACAGAAATAAATTAGTAAAAAAAGATAATGGTATTAAATTGAAAGATGGGGTGACTAATATTACATTAAAAGGTAAATTTAAGTTAGATAAAGAAAAATCTGTTAATAATAATATAATAAATATTGATTATAGAGTTAATTTTAATTTTGATAATATTGAAAATGAAAAAATATTAGTTAATGATGAAATAATAGAAGAAACAAATTTATGTCCCAGTCCTTCTTTGTGTTATGATAATAATAAAATATTAATTTCAAATGATAATGAAATTAGTTTTAATATAACACTAAATAGTAAATCTGTTTTATATAACGGAACTGTTTCGCCTATTGAACTAAATAATATTATAGAAGAAGTAAAGGTAGATAATATAAAAGCAAACCGTGTTTCAACTATTGAATTAGATACAATAGGTTGTAACTTAGACGCAGAATATACTATCCAATCAGTTCCAACACTTAGATATATTGGTAATTTAGAAGGAGATAAAGATCGCAACGATTTATATGGAAGAAAGTCTAGAGATAATTTAAGATTAGCTATTCGAATATATGAGAATAATAAGTTAAAACCTTCTTATTTAGAGTGGGGGATTGAAATAGATAATTTAGAGAAAATAAATAATATAATACAATATGAATTATTTAAGAATACTAGAACAAATAATGTAAAAAATATAGAATTCGGTGATTTAGAGATGAAATTTAAAACACAGAATTCAAATAAATATTATCCAGAATCAATTAATAATAATTGTAAAAAAATTACCAAATATACCTTAACAGAAACTTCTGAAATAGTATTCAAAAATTTACCACCTAAATTAAATAGGTCTAATATTATATTTATTTCAGATAGGTTTGACGAAAATAGATTTTATAATGAAGAAAATAATTTAGAGATAATTTATAATAAATTAAAGGAAAAATTCCAATTATGGAAAAAGGAAGGAGGTTTTATTTATAGCTGGGTAGGAGAACAAAAACATCAGGATTCTTTATTTGTAGAAAACTCGGAATGGGTATTTACACCTAAATATAAAGATACTATAGAATTTAGGTCAATTGATATGGGTGTTTTTCCAACTTGGTATAATAGAAATAAAAATGTGGAATTAAAAAATATTTATCAACATAATATTAAGGTGGAACTTGTAAATGATAATAATAATAATAATAAAGTAAATGATAATAAACAAATATATAATTGTAATTTAACAGAATCAAATAGTATTTCACCCCTCCCTAGTGATTTAGATAATATTTCTCCTGGACCAAGTGATTTAGATACGGAAGTAATGTTTACTAATACTTTATTTAGTTTAGGTGATTTGAGTGATAAAATAACTTTAGATTTCCCAAATGCGACTGCAGATTTTGTAAAAAAATTCAAAGTTGAAATAATTCCATACTTTCACGATAAAGAATTTGGATATTCATTATCTAAGATAGTAAAAGAAAAATATATTAATCCTAACTTAGTAGAAAAGATTAGTTCATTATTAAATAAATATGGAATCGAAAAAGATAAAATACTTAATAATATTACTGATAATTTGTTAATGTATAGAGGTAATTTAGGTGTTTTAAATAATTATGTAGATAGAAAGGAAATTATGAGGTTAAAACATATTTATTATAATTTAGACGAAGTCGCAGATTTTCCATATCATATACAAGAAGAATTGAAGAAAATAGATCCAGTATTTGATATACTACAAGAATTAAGAAGTTTAAATCCACAATTTCCGGAAATAGATGTAACAAAGAGAGTTCCTGTTATAATGACATATAATTCTACTTTAGACAATAAACTTAATTTAGAAAGATATGACGATACCAAAAAAGAGTATTTAAAAGAAAAAAATGATAAAAATATTGCTAAAATATTTAATGATTTTATGGAAAAAAATATGTATTATTATGAGAATTATCAATCTTATGGTGATTTAGGTATTTATCAAAATGAAACTTGTTTAATATATAAGAGTCCTATTGTGGAAAAAATTAATAATTTATGTCCATTTTTCAGAGATTATGTTTCCAAAACAAAGGATAATATGTCAACAAGTCTATTACATAAAATTAATATTATTGTTATATTGAATTATTGTAAGATATTGAATTTAGTAAATGAATCATATATAAAAGAATTTGATAAAGATATTAATATTTTTAAATTATCTAATAAAGAATTACTTAAATACGGAATAGGAAATATTAAATCATCAATAAAAACCAGTGGTATTGTTGGTTTTGGTGCTTCAATAGATATATTTGATTATAATAAATATACTGATAAAGAATGTGCTCCTACACCTTGTCCTTCTAATGATATAAGTGAATTAATAAAAGAAATACAAAAAATAAAAGATGATGATATAGATTTAATACATAAAGTAGAAAAAGATAATATGGACAATTATCTGTGTCCAAGTTCAAGTTCAACTTGCTTAAATGATAAAGATATTTATAACTGTCCTTCTACAAGTAATGGTCCAACACCTTCTTCTAGAAGGTGTTTATCAGAAGATAAAACAAATAAGGTAAAATATTTACGGGATATATATGTAATTGTATATTATATAAATAAAATAAAAGATTTAATACTAGGTAATATAGAAGATATGATTGATTATGGGAAAAATGGTAATAAAGTTAATGAATTGCTCGCAATTATGGAGAAATTTTATATATTCGCATTAAAAAAACATAATATTTATTTTAAAAAAGAAGATTCAATATTTAGTAAAATGGATTTTAATGATTTAGATTTAATAGAAATTCCTAAAGAATTTAATAAAGAACCTGAAACATATTCCGATACTATCGATAACGCTGTTAAAAACTATAGGACTATGATGTACAATATTTTTAACTAAAAAATATTTAATGTAAATTAACAATATTTTTA
>TARA_B110001469_G_scaffold18847_1_pt1 | contig 15870 bp, 13 predicted proteins | sample TARA_B110001469 | Tara Oceans TARA_B110001469 (sample SAMEA4397034) | marine metagenome | biome: Polar Biome; feature: [SRF] surface water layer (ENVO:00010504); material: water (ENVO:00002006), including particulate matter (ENVO:01000060) such as... | depth 5 m
TTCCATTACCATTAGCAAAGTTCATCACTTCGTTTTGGAAGGTTTCAATTCCGCCAATTCCAGCACCCCAAATAACGCCTACTCTAAATTTGTTTAAGGCGTCTAAATCTAGTTTGGCATCTATGATGGCTTCGTCAGAAGCCACCATAGCATATTGCGCAAACCGATCCATTTTACGAGCTTCTTTACGATCGAAGAAGTCCGTTGCATTGAAATTTTTTAATTCACAAGCAAACTTTGTTTTGAAATGTTCGGTATCAAAATAAGTCACAGGGGCACAACCACTTTTACCACTTATCAGGGATTCCCAATAAGCGTCTATGTTATTGCCAATAGGAGTTAGTGCTCCTAAACCTGTTACTACAACGCGCTTTAGTTCCATAAAAAATTAAAAGGTATTATTTTGCAGCTTCAATATATGAAACAGCTTGACCTACAGTCGCAATGTTCTCTGCTTGGTCGTCTGGGATTTGAATGTCGAATTCTTTTTCAAATTCCATTATAAGCTCTACAGTATCTAACGAATCTGCGCCTAGGTCGTTTGTGAAGCTAGCTTCTGTAACCACTTCGTTTTCATCAACGCCCAATTTGTCTACGATAATCGCTTTTACTCTTGATGCAATGTCTGACATAATCTTTAATTTTAAGTTTTAATTAGGATGCAAAAGTAAAAAACTTTACATTAAAAAACATAATTACTTTAAAAATGTGTACTTATTTATGTAGAAATCGATGATGTGTTGCCATTTTACTTCTCAATGTGAATTATTATTCTTTTTTTTGTGCAACAATCCCAACCCTAAAAATTTTTAATGAAACGAATTGCAATTTTTGCTTCTGGATCCGGATCGAATGCCGAAAATATCATTACATATTTTCAAAAAAACAAGAATGCTGAGGTAATTTTGGTTCTTTCAAACAACCCAAATGCCTTCGTTTTAGAGCGCGCCACGAAGTTGGGTGTTAAAAATTTGGTGTTTAACAAAGAGCAATTGAACGATTCTAAATGGGCGGAAGAAAATTTAGAAAATCTTGATTTAATTGTTTTAGCAGGGTTTTTATGGAAATTTCCGCAGCACTTATTAGAAATATACAAAAACAAAGTTGTGAACGTGCATCCGGCTTTATTGCCAAAATATGGCGGAAAAGGCATGTATGGCATGCATGTACACAAAGCCGTGGTTGAAAACAAGGAGACTGAATCGGGCATTACAATTCATTATGTGAACGAACACTATGACGAAGGCGCTGTTATTTTTCAAACAAAATGTTCGGTTAGCCCTACAGATACGCCCAATGATGTCGCCGCAAAAATTCATCAATTAGAAATGCAACACTTCCCAGAAGTTGTTCAACAGATACTTTCGGAACATGGCTAAACCCAAAAAAAAATATTACACGGTTTGGAAAGGACACCATACAGGGGTTTTTGAGACTTGGAACGATTGTAAAGCACAAATCGCAAATTTTGAGGGCGCGCAATACAAATCATTTTTAACCTTTGAAATGGCAAAAACGGCGCTGAATGGAAATTATAGAGACTACATCGGTAAAACCAAAAAGTTTTCAAGCGGTTTGTCTGAAACCCGATTGAAACTCATAGGCCAGCCGAATTATGATTCTATTGCGGTGGATGCTGCTTCCAGTGGCAACCCGGGCATTATGGAGTATAGAGGTGTGGACACCCAGTCCAAAAAACAATTGTTCCACAAAGGTCCTTACGAGCAAGGAACTAACAATGTGGGTGAGTTTTTGGCACTGGTGCATGGGTTGGCGTTTTTAAAACAAAACAACAGCAACCGAATTCTTTATACCGATTCAAGGACTGCCATGAGTTGGGTCAAAAAAAAACAATGCAATACAAAGTTAGTGCGTTCAGAAAGGAATGCAGCTTTATTTAATCTTGTAGATCGTGCTGTGGTATGGTTAAAAAACAACACTTACACGACCGTAATTGTCAAGTGGGAAACCAAGGCTTGGGGTGAAATTCCTGCCGATTTTGGACGGAAATAAATTAAGTCATTAGAGCGTGGTTTATTGTTTTATAAAGACTAAAAAATACGTAACTTTGTGCTTTAATTTTTAAAATATCCTATGAGTAAATTGGTAATTGTTGGAACCGTTGCATTTGATGCTGTTGAAACTCCTTTTGGGAAGACTGATAAAATACTCGGTGGGTCCGCTTCCTATATAGGGCTTTCCGCCTCACAATTTGAAGTTGATAGTGCTATTGTTTCTGTTGTGGGTGGCGATTTCCCTCAAGATTATTTAGATCTTTTTACAAAGAGAGACATCGATACTTCAAGTATTGAAATTATAAAAGAAGGCAAAACATTTTTTTGGAGTGGACGCTATCACAACGATATGAATACGCGTGATACCTTGGCAACAGAGCTGAATGTATTAGAAAACTTTCAACCCATAGTTCCCGATGCTTATAAAGATGCTAAAATCTTAGTGTTAGGAAACTTACATCCCATTGTTCAATCGAGTGTTTTAGATCAAATGACTGATCCTTCGACATTGGTTATTTTGGACACCATGAATTTCTGGATGGACCATGCATTAAATGACCTCTTAGAGGTGATCAAGCGCGTGGATGTCATTACAATTAATGACGAAGAAGCCCGCCAGCTTACAGGAGAACATTCTTTAGTAGCTGCTGCAAAAAAAATCCACAAGATGGGTCCTGAGTATGTCGTTATTAAAAAAGGAGAACATGGGGCGTTATTATTTAACGATACCAATGTGTTCTTTGCGCCAGCTTTGCCACTAGAATCTGTTTTTGACCCTACGGGGGCAGGCGATACCTTTGCAGGGGGCTTTGCAGGGTTTTTAGCACAGACAGAAAACATCTCCTTTGAGAATATGAAAAAAGCGGTTATATATGGATCCGCACTCGCATCGTTTTGTGTGGAGAAATTTGGTACCGACCGCCTAGAGTCCTTGCAACCCGAAGAGGTTCGGACACGCCTCGAGGCTTTTAAGGATCTGACACGATTTGAAATAGAATTAACAACATAATGAAACGCGCCAATTTGGCGCGTTTCATTTTTATTATATATTAATTATTTAATAGGACACTAAAATGAGCGATGCTATAAAACACGAATGTGGAATTGCACACATCAGACTTTTAAAACCGTTAGAGTTTTATAAAAAGAAATACGGAACGGCTTTTTACGGCATCAACAAGATGTACCTCATTATGGAAAAGCAGCACAACCGCGGTCAGGATGGTGCGGGCTTTGCAAGTATTAAATTAGATATGCAACCCGGAGAGCGTTACATCAGTCGTGTGCGTTCGATAGCACAGCAGCCCATTCAAGATATTTTTGCACAGATTAACAATCGAATTAACGATGTTTTGGCAGAGCACCCAGAAGTGGCTGATGATGCGGAGGCACAAAAAAAGGTAGTACCTTATTTAGGAGAAGTGATGTTGGGGCATGTTCGTTATGGAACGTTTGGCAAAAACAGTGTTGAAAGTGTCCATCCCTTTTTAAGACAAAATAATTGGATGCATCGAAATGTGATTTTAGCAGGAAACTTTAACATGACCAACGTTAAAAGTTTGTTTAAAAACCTTGTTGAGATTGGACAGCACCCTAAAGAGTATACGGACACCATCACCATTATGGAGAAAATTGGACATTTTCTGGATGATGCGGTTTCAAAACTTTACAAAAAACTCAAAAAAGAAGGGTACACTAAAATGGAGTGTTCGCCATTGATTGCGGAACGTTTAAACCTTAAAAAAATATTAAAAAAAGCGGCTAAAAGCTGGGATGGCGGTTATGCTATGGCGGGACTTTTAGGGCATGGAGATTCTTTTGTTTTGAGAGATCCTTCAGGAATCAGACCGGCCTATTATTATATGGATGATGAGGTTGTGGTTGTTGCTTCTGAACGTCCAGTAATTCAAACTGTTTTTAATGTTGATTATGATGCGGTTCACGAATTGCCGCCAGGAAGTGCTATTATTACTAAAAAATCGGGAGAAACTTCGATCGATCAAATTTTGGAACCTTTAGAACGGAAGGCCTGTTCATTTGAACGTATTTATTTCTCTAGAGGTAGTGATGCTGAAATATATCAAGAACGAAAATTACTTGGAAAACTTATTGTCCCCGAAGTCTTGAAACACGTGGATTATGATATAAAAAATACGGTGTTTTCATACATTCCTAATACGGCTGAAACGTCGTTTTTTGGGATGATTGAAAACGTTGAGGAGTATTTGAATAAAAAGAAAACAGAACAAATATTGAAAGGGACTCGTTCGCTTTCTGCCGAAAAAGTGACCCAGATTCTTTCGGAGCATACACGTGTCGAAAAAATCGCAATTAAAGATGTCAAGCTAAGAACCTTTATTACAGAAGACAGCAGTCGGGATGATTTGGTGGCGCATGTGTACGATGTGACTTATGGTGTGATTAAGCCTGAAGATAACCTTGTTATCATTGATGATAGCATTGTTCGCGGGACGACTTTAAAGAAAAGTATTTTAAAAATGGTAGACCGATTGGCGCCTAAACGGATTGTAGTGGTGTCTTCAGCACCGCAAATTCGCTATCCAGATTGTTATGGAATTGATATGGCAAACCTTGAAGGATTGGTTGCGTTTAGAGCTGCGCTATATCTGTTGAAAGATGCTAATAAGTACCATATTGTTGAAGATATCTACGCACGTTGTAAAGCACAAGAAAATTTAATAGACACAGAAGTTCAAAATTTTGTAAAAGAAATTTATGCACCCTTTACTCCAGAGCAAGTGTCGGATAAAATAGCGGAGCTGTTGAGTGAAGACGGGATCAATGCTGAGGTTAAAATCATATTTCAATCCATAGAAAACTTACATAAAGCCTGTCCGAAAAACTTAGGAGACTGGTATTTCACAGGAAATTATCCAACTCCAGGAGGCAATCGAGTCGTGAATCGGGCGTATATCAACTTTTTTGAAGAGAATAATGAGAGAGCTTACTGATATAAAGCGCAGTTCGTCTAATAAATATGCAGTTCGTCTAAAATAAATTTCTACTATGCATTAAACTGCTATCTTTGACTCACCATAACATAAGTAGGTTAAGTTCATGGTAGATTTGGGGCAAAAAAGGTGAACGCAAGTTCACCTTTTTTATTTTCCATTGTTTTCTAAAACTTATTTTGCAGCAGCAAAACGTGTTTCAACTTCTTTCCAATTAATTACATTAAAGAATGCTTCAATATAATCTGGACGACGGTTTTGGTAGTTTAAGTAATATGCGTGTTCCCAAACATCTAATCCTAAAATTGGAGTTCCTTCACACGATACACCTGGCATTAATGGGTTGTCTTGATTTGGTGTAGAACATACTTCTACTTTTCCACCTTTATGAACACATAACCAAGCCCATCCAGATCCAAACTGTGTTGCAGCAGCCTTACTGAAAGCAGTTTTAAAATCTTCAAAAGAACCATAAGCGGCAAGAATCGCTTCTTTAAGTTCTCCAGAAAGTGCCTCTTTTCCTTCAGGATTCATAACATTCCAAAACAGTGAATGGTTGTAAAATCCACCACCGTTATTTCGGACGGCCTTGTTAGACATATCCAAGTTTCCAAGAATTGTTTCAATCGATTTGTTTTCTAAATCAGTTCCTGCAATAGCAGCATTTAGATTGTTTGTATACCCATTATGATGTTTAGAATGGTGGATTTCCATTGTTCGTGCATCAATATTAGGCTCGAGCGCGTCGTAAGCATAATTTAATTTTGGTAATTCAAAAGCCATAAGAATTTGTTTTAAGTGTTTAAATAATTATTTCAAATTTACGATATTCAAATAAAAATTACGAGCATATATAATTAAGATTGTTTATTTTGGTATAAATTTTATTTAGTGAGCGCATCAACATTCAATATCTATAATGCTTCGGCTGGAAGTGGTAAAACATTTACGTTAGTCAAAGACTATTTGAAAATAGTCTTGACTTCTAAAGAGTTCTTGCCGCATCGGCATGTTTTAGCGATTACTTTCACCAACAAGGCTGTGGATGAAATGAAAACGCGGATTGTAGAAGCATTGATGACATTTGCTGCCCCCTCTGTTTTAAGTCAATCAGACCCCTTGTTTGAGCAAGTTGTGAGTGAATTGGGAAGTTCCCCAAAAGAGATTCACCAGAAATCCAAACAACTCCTCAGTAAAATATTACATAATTACGCTGCCTTTGACATTTCTACGATTGATAAGTTCACTCAAAAGTTGATTCGCACTTTTGCATTTGATTTAAAACTCCCAATGAATTTTGAGGTTGAATTGGATACGGATCTTTTACTCCAAAAAGCGGTCAGTCGTCTGTTGTCCAAAGCGGGAAAAAATAAGGCACTCACAAAAGTATTGGTTGAATTTGCGATTGAAAAAGCGGATGACGATAAGAGTTGGAACATTGCTTTAGACCTAGCAAAAACAGCCAAGCTGTTAACAAGGGAAACGGATGCACCATTTTTAGAGGTGCTTTCGCAACGTTCATTACAGGAGTTTGGCGTGTTGAAATCAACCTTAACAAAAGACATTAATGAAACAGAAATACAAGTTGTAGAGCTGTCCACCCAAATTTTAGATGTGATTACAGCCAATGGCATTGAATTTTCAGATTTTACACGTGGGTCTTTGCCAAAACATTTTAAGGACTTAGCCTCCGGAAAATTTGACATTAGGTATGTAGCCGTATGGCAACAATCCATAGAAACGACTTCGCTTTACACTAAAAAAGCACCGCCGCACATTGCCGCCGCTATTGACACCCTTCGCCCCCAACTTATAGAAGCATTCCATAAAACAAAAGAAGCGGTTTATCGAATTCGGTATTTAAAAAATATTCGAAAAAATACCACACCACTTTCGGTACTGAATTTAATAAACCAAGAATTAAAAACGATCAAAGACGAGGAAAATTTATTGATGATTTCCGAATTCAATAGCATCATAAGCCAGGAAATAAAAGACCAGCCAGCGCCTTTTATTTATGAGCGCATCGGAGAAAAGTTTAATCACTTTTTTATTGATGAGTTTCAAGACACCTCCGAATTGCAATGGGAAAATTTGGTGCCCTTATTAACAAACACCTTGGCGGAAGAAAACGGAAGCGCCATGTTGGTGGGCGATGCCAAACAAGCTATTTATCGCTGGAGAGGTGGAAAGGCGGAGCAGTTCATCAATTTACATAACAATGCCACTGCGTTTCCTTTTGACGCGACACTTTCTCACCTTCCAACAAATTATAGAAGTTGCAGACAGGTGGTCGATTTTAATAATAATTTTTTTAAGCATTTATCGACAGTTGTTTTCTCAAACGACACGTATCAGTCTTTGTACCAATCACCCCCTCAGTTAGAGTTTAATGATAAAACGGGTTATGTGAATATTTCCTTTTTAGAGTTTGAAAAAGGGGAAGACAAATCACTATTGTATGCTGAAAAGGTTTTAAAAATCATTAGATCTTATTTAGATTCAAACCAGGCGGCGGCATTAAAAGATATTTGTGTCTTGGTCCGAAAACGAAAAGAAGGGGTTGCTGTGGCAAATTTATTAAGCCAGTCTAAAATTGATATTGTCTCCAGTGAGACGCTTTTAGTGGCGCAATCTCCAGAAGTGAAACACATTATGAGCGTATTGGAGTATGTGCATGAGCCTTCTAATATGGAAGCCAAACTGGAGGTGATCAACTATATCGCATCTTATGTGGATGTCGGCGACCCGCACTTGTTTCGATTAAAGTGCATCCCATTAAATCGTGCCGCTTTTTTTCAAGCCCTTGAGCCTTTGGGACTAAACTTTTCTCCTAGAACCGCTTTACAGCTTTCTATTTATGAATCTGTAGAATATATTATCAGTAGTTTTCAACTCGCAAAAACTTCGAATGCTTACATTCAATTTTTCTTGGATTTTGTGCTAGAATTCACTCAAAAACCAACGTCGAGCATTCGTCAATTTATAGAATATTTTGATCTAAAAAAGGACAGTTTAAGTATTGTGACCCCGAAAGGCATCAATGCTGTTCAAATTATGACGGTTCATAAATCGAAAGGGTTGGAGTTTCCAGTTGTTATTTTTCCTTTTGCAGAGTTGGACATTTATAAAGAATTGGAACCGAAAGAATGGATGCCAATGGAAGCCTCTTATGCTCCTTTTCCACATTTTTTATTAAACTATAATAAAGACTTTGAGTCATTTGGTTCGGAAGGGGCTGCTATTTTTAAGGACCACCAGTCAAAATTAGAACTCGATAATATTAACCTTCTTTATGTGGCACTCACGAGGGCGGTTGAACAATTATATATTGTAGGAAATGCAGCGGTTGCCAAAAACGGAGCAGAAAATCTTAAAACATATTCAGGGCTTCTAATCAATTACCTGAAATCATCGGGGCGGTGGGAAGATGGAACCTTGGAATACGAGTTTGGATCGTTTGAAAACATAGACGCTCCAAAATCTGCAAAATACCCGACGGTATTTCAACGCGAGTTTATATCCACGCCAAAAGAGCACCTTAATGTATCGATGGCTACCAACGCAGGCTATTTATGGGATACGACACAAAAAGAAGCGCTTGAGAAGGGGAATTTGATTCATTTATTGATGTCAAAAATTTACACCAAAGTAGATATTGAAATTACGCTTAATGATTTTTTTAATGCAGGTGTGATCTCATCGACTCAAAGAGATGAACTTTTGAGCACTTTAGAAGCGATTGTTAGCCATCCATTGTTAGCTTCTTATTATGGCTCAGATGTTGAGGTTTATAACGAAAGAGAAATTATGACTTCCAGCGGAAAAATCATTATTCCAGATCGATTGGTCATTTTTAAGGACGCCACAGCCGTGGTTATTGATTACAAAACAGGCGATCCTTATGATAAATACGAAACTCAACTCGCAAATTATTCGGAAATCATTGAAGAAATGGGGTATAAAGTCATCAAAAAAATACTCGTGTACATAAATGCAAGTTTACAGGTTAAAGTGTGCTAGTTTTACCCCATTTTAGATAAAAAAACAACGTTAATCTCAAGTTTTTTGGAAATTAAAGTTGTTTTTTTATGTAGAATGTTTGTTTTATAGAATTAACCTCTTATTTTTGCGTTTACTTAACTTAACAAATTAAAAAATATTAAACATGAAAAATCTTAACAGATTAATTCTTACAACGTTACTAGTCTTCGCGGTTGGTAATGTAAATGCACAAGACGAAAACAACCCATGGCAACTTACAATTGGTGTAAATGCTGTAGATGTATTTCCTGTCGGTGAAGACGCCCCTCAAGGAGATTATTTCCAAGAATTTTACAACGTAGAAGAAAACTGGAGTATTCTTCCTTCCCTTTCTTTAATTTCTTTACAAAAATATGTTGAAGATGGTTTTTCTGTAGGATTTTCAGGATCTATAAACAGACTTGAGAAATGGGGACAAACTCAAGATGGAACACCTGTTTCTGTAAACAATTTGATGTATTATGCATTAGACGGAAACGTAAAATACAGCCTTTCAGGGTTGTTGAAGACTAAAAAACTAGAGCCATTTGTTGGTCTTGGTGGTGGATATACTTGGATCGAAGAAGGTGCTTTTAATAGCAATTCTGGTGGAGGAGGTTCTGCTTTAGTGGGAGCTGGAACTTTAAATGGAACTGTAGGTTTAGCGTATTGGTTTTCTGACAATGTTGGAATCACAGCGCAGTCTACATACAAGCATTCTTTTAAAGATTACTTAACAAAACATTTCCAACATTCTGTAGGAATTGCTTTCAAATTTGGAGGAATTGATACAGATGGTGACGGTATATATGACAAACATGATCTTTGTCCAGAAGTACCTGGTCTAGAAGAATTCAACGGTTGTCCTGATACAGACGGAGATGGTATTGAAGATTCAAAAGATACGTGTCCTGAATTAGCTGGTTTAGCTGAGTACAATGGTTGTCCTGATACAGACGGAGACGGTGTATCTGATAACAATGACACATGTCCTAATGAAGCTGGATTAAAAGCGTTAGCGGGTTGTCCAGATGCAGATGCAGATGGTGTTGCAAATGCTCAAGATGAATGTCCAAATGAAGCAGGTCCAGTGGCTAACAACGGATGTCCTTGGAAAGATGGTGACAGCGATGGTGTTTTAGATAAAGATGATAACTGTCCTACGGAAGCAGGAACTGTTGCTAACAATGGTTGTCCTGAAATGATTTCAACGGATGAATTACAGACAAAACTTACAAGTTACGCAAGAACAATCAACTTTAGCTTAGGGAAATCAGATTTCAAACAATCAGCATACCCAACTTTAAAGGCTATTACAGCAATTCTAAAAGAATACCCTACAGCTAACTTTGTTGTTGAAGGACATACAGACAGCACAGGTACTAATAAAAATTTCAACCAATTACTCTCTGAAAGAAGAGCTCAAAAAGTTGTAGATTATTTAGTGGAAAATGGTGTTGCAGCAGATAGATTAACTTCGATTGGTTTTGGTGAAAACAACCCAATTGAATCTAACATGACTGCCGCAGGAAGAACTGCTAACAGACGTGTAGAAGTTAAATTGGCTGAATAGTTTTTACTATTACATAATAAAAAGCTTAAAACGCTTCGCTATTGCGAAGCGTTTTTTTATTTTTATAACATGACAAGTTTTATTTATGACGTTTTAAAAGACCTGGAAATACATTCGAAAGATGTTTCCAAACTCAGCCTTATTCTTCCGAATAAACGGGCGGGGATATTTCTTAAAATGGAATGGTCCAAATTAAATAAAACAACAGGTTTTTTACCTGAAGTAATTGCTATTGAGACCTTTATAGAAGAATTGTCTCAACTAAGACTCCTTAGTAATACCGAACTTATCTTCGAGTTCTACGAAGTTTATCTAGAGCTTACACCCCTAAAAGAAAGAGATTCATTTGATAGTTTTTCAAAATGGGCTCCCATTGTACTTCAAGACTTTAATGAAATTGACCGCTATTTAATCCCACAAAATCAGATTTTTGAATACCTCTCTGCAATTCAAGAGATCAATCATTGGTCTTTAGAGCCAAATTCAACACCACTTATCAAAGGCTATTTGTCTTTTTGGAAGAAGGTTCATACGTATTACACCAAATTCACGGCGCATCTTCTTCAAAAAGGAGAGGGTTATCAGGGCTTAATTTACAGAGAAGCCGTCGAAAACCTAGAGGCCTACATTCAAAACCATCCAGATAAGTCGCATGTCTTTTTAGGCTTTAATGCTTTGAATGCATCTGAATCCACCATCATTCAGGAGTTATTACAACAAGATAGAGCCAAAATTTATTGGGACATCGATCAAACGTTTTTAGACACTCCTCAACACGATGCGGGATATTTTATTAGACAACACCAAAAAAATTGGAACCATTTTAAATCTCAACCTTTTAAGTGGGTTTCTAATTATTATACCAAACCCAAAAACATATCTGTCGTTGGAACCCCAAAAAATATAGGTCAGGTTAAGTATGTAGGAGCGTTATTACAACAGTTGTGGACGGAAAACAAACTCCAAAATACAGCCTTGGTTTTAGGGAACGAAGATTTATTGATTCCGATATTGAATTCAATTCCGAGCTGTATAGAGGACATTAATATCACCATGGGACTGCCTTTAAAGCAAATTCCTTTTTCGGCCTTTATTGATCAATGGTTTCAGCTTCATAAAGATCCCACACCGCTGTACTATTACCAAGATGTGATTGGCGTATTGTCGCATCAATTTGTACGTCCCTTATTTCAAACCCAAGATCAAGATGCGGCTCAACTGATCATTACGACGATCAAACATCAAAATTTAATAAGCCTATCGAAAGATCAAATCATCGCCATAGCTCCCGATCATAAAGAGAATTTAGAGCTTTTGTTTGAGACTTGGAACGACCAACCTAACAAAGCGATAGAACGTGTTCTCACACTGATTTTTAAACTTAAAGACCATTATACAAAATCCAAAAATAACCATCTATTAGCTTTAGAATATTTATATAGGTTCTCAGAAATTTTCAATCACCTACAACGCTTAAACATCACTTATAGCTATATCACTAGCGTCAAAGTTTTACAAAGCCTTTACAAAGAGTTATTAAGCCTAGAAACCTTGGATTTTAAGGGCCAACCATTAAAAGGACTTCAGATTATGGGCATGTTGGAATCGCGTGTTTTAGATTTTGAAACGGTGATCATTGTCTCAGTCAACGAAGGTGTTTTACCAGCGGGTAAAACCAATAATTCATTTATCCCTTTTGATGTAAAAATTGAAAACGGATTGCCTACTTACAAAGAAAAAGATGCGGTTTATACCTATCACTTTTATCGATTGCTTCAGCGTGCTAAGAATGCCCATATCATTTATAACACGGAACCTGATGTGTTGAGTGGTGGCGAACGCAGTCGTTTTATAACGCAGTTAGAATTTGAAGCACACCACAACTTAGATCATAAAATAGTCATTCCAGAGACGCCACAGATCACCCCACAATTATTAACGGTAAAGAAGACGCCTGAAATTATTTCAAAACTGAAAACCGTGGCAGCTAAAGGATTTTCACCGTCTTCATTGAGTCAATACATTCGGAATCCGATCGATTTTTATAACCAGAAAATTTTAGGCGTCAAGGCTGACATCCTTTTAGAAGAAACGGTTGCTGCGAATACCTTTGGAAGTATTATTCATAATACACTGGAAGCTTTTTACAAGCCGTTCATAGGTCAGATCTTGGAGCCAGCAATGCTGATGGGCTTAAAACCCAAAATAGATGCGACAGTCACCTACTATTTTAAGGAGCTTTATAAGGAAGGTGATATCACTCAGGGACTCAATCTTATTAGTTTTGAAATTGCGAAACGCTATGTTTCAAATTTTTTGAACTACGAATTGGCCTGTATCAATAAGGGCGATGAAATTATAATTGAAGCGATCGAGTCCAAAATGGCGGTTGCCATTGATATTCCCGAACTCCAAACTCCGATCCAATTGATTGGAACCATTGACCGAATCGATGTGTGCAATGGGACTCGCAGAATAATAGATTATAAAACCTCACAGGTATCTCAATCTGAAATGGAGTTGGTGCATTGGGACGACATCACAAGCGACTATAAAGCGCACAGTAAAAGTTTTCAGATCATGACGTATGCGTATATGCTAAATACTGAAGCACCTTTCACGACGCCTGTCGAAGCGGGTATCATCTCGTTTAAAAATCTAAAATCAGGGTTGTTGAAGTTTGCTAAGAAAGACAAGCTGGGTGCCTATGCCCAAAAAACCACCTTACTGTCCACGGATCTTTTAGTCCGTTATGAGCATGAACTCAAAACGCTTATTCTAGAGCTCTTTAATCCAGAGATTGATATTATCGAAAAAGAAGTTTAAATGGTTGTTGAAGAAAGAAATAAAGTCATCAAGGGGTCGCATCGTTTACCGATTGTATTAGATTTGTTTTATAATAAGACTGTAACGCATGCGCCGCTCATCATCTTTTGCCACGGCTATAAGGGCTTTAAAGACTGGGGTGCTTGGAATTTACTTGCAAAGACCTTTGCGGCGTCTGGGGTAGCCGTTTTAAAATTTAATTTTTCTCATAATGGCGGGACAGTTGAACAACCAATCGATTTCCCAGACCTTGAAGCTTTTGGTCATAACAACTATACTAAAGAATTAGACGATTTGAATCAGGTGCTGAATTGGGTTGAAACAACCTATACGACACACTCAAATATAGATGCCTCTAATATTACTTTAGTAGGTCATAGCCGCGGAGGTGGGATCGTGACTCTAAAAGCAGCTGAAGATTCCCGTGTTAAAAAACTAGTGAGCCTTGCGGGGGTTTCTGATTTTAAATCTAGATTTCCTAAAGGGTCGGATCTTGATGCTTGGAAATCGTCAGGTGTAAGTTTTGTGATGAATGGGCGCACCAAACAACAGATGCCTCACTATTATCAATTCTATGAAAACTTTATGGCGAATGCGGAAAGGCTGACCATCCAAAACGCTGCTAAGAATTTAAAGCTTCCACACTTAATTATTCATGGGGATGGGGACACCAGTGTGGATTTAAAAGAGGCTTTGGAGTTGCACAAATGGCATCCACAGAGTGAACTGATTGTTTTGGAAGGTGCGAATCATGTATTTGGAAGTCATCATCCTTGGGATTTTAGTGAATTACCCCCTTGTTTACAGGAAATTCACTCCAAAATGACCCACTTTATTAACAATTTGTGCTAGTTCTTAAAAAAAATGGCATTTATCTGATATTTTTTTTGGAAAGAACAAACTAATTTTTGTAATTTAGACTAAAATAAATATATATTATGGGATATTCATTCAAAAACAGTAAAGGAAAGACGTATTTTTTACACACTAAAGATGTAATTCTTAAAGGTGGCAGAGAACAAACTATCTATTATTTCGCCAAAGATGAGCGTGATAATACATGTGATCTTCCTGATGGAAAAATGATTGTAGAAAACGAAAAAACAGGATTACCTTTTGTAAAGAAGGCCGTTTAAAGTTTTCCAATCTAAACAATTTAAAGCCCACTCCTAGAGTGGGCTTTTTTTGTTTCGTGCCTATAATTAATATTGTAAATTGCAACAAATTAACCAATCATGGGAAAACAACTAATTATCATCGCCTTTCTAATCTTAGGCCTTACATCCGTAGCTCAAACTACAAAATCGTATTACAATAGTGGAAACACTTCAACTACCAAAAAATTCGTGGGTGCTTCGTGGCTTCCGGGAACGATTTTGTTAGCAGACGGCAGCGAACTTGTGGGTCAAGTTCGAGGATATGCCTATAAAGGAAATGATATCAGCTCCTTTCGGTACCGTGTTAAAAAAGGAAATAAAGCAAGAACTATTAAAGCAATGGATTGTCAGCTTATTTCTTATGATGGATTGATTATTCTTTCATTGCCTAAAAATTTAAAGAAGAAATTCGGAAAACGCATGTTTTATGTGGCACTCTATTATGGAGAGCATCTCACGATTTTTCAAAATCCAAAAGCCGAAGTGGCTTCAAGTTATTCGGGATCAATTACTTTTAATGAAGGTCAAATGCTGAGTTATTTAGCACTTAAAGACGGTCAAATTTCTAAGATCACAAAGTTGCGTTTCAGAAATCAAATGAAAAATATTGCCTATGACAATCAAAAATTTATGGGACGTACAACAGATAGAAGTTGGTTTAAATATGATAATATTTATAAAATAGCTCATTTCTACAATCAAACCAAAAATTAGTCGTCGTTTGCGATCGTAACATTCTTAAAGGCGTCTAACTAAGTTACCCTTTTTATAAAATGGAGTCGATTAAATCATGTGAATTACTTCCAATGCATGTTTCTTTTTCTTGGGACGATTATAACTGCATACATTAGTATCATTACAACTGCTAAATGAAAATAGCCGAACTGATGAGGTACGCCAAGTTCTGTATTTAAAACTAGATACCCTTGACACAGATTGGCCACTAAAATAGCAAGCCCAATTTTTTGACTCAGCGCAACAGCTGCTGGATTATCAACGTCATATTTGACATTTATCGGTAGGGTTATAACTACTTGTACCAAAAACACCATGACGATAACCAAATGCAACAAATTATCATCTTCCGCATAGGCTAATAACTCTCCTATTATCGGCAATGTACTGAAAAAGCAAACTCCAAATAGTAATATTTCTTTTTTTTGTTTTATTGCGCCATACGCTGCTATCGATATGAAAAATGCACAAATGATGTTACCTACAATTTCTATGCTTGGATTCATAAGTATTTGTTTGTTAAATTTGTTTTATAATATGGATTTGATTTAATAGTGTGAATTACTTCC
>TARA_B110001469_G_scaffold127861_1_pt1 | contig 15746 bp, 14 predicted proteins | sample TARA_B110001469 | Tara Oceans TARA_B110001469 (sample SAMEA4397034) | marine metagenome | biome: Polar Biome; feature: [SRF] surface water layer (ENVO:00010504); material: water (ENVO:00002006), including particulate matter (ENVO:01000060) such as... | depth 5 m
GGAGCCGGAGATAAGACTTGAACTTACGACCCTCTGATTACAAATCAGAATTTAATGGTCTTTCTTAACCGGTCATGACATCTAAAAAACATAACTAAGCCCCCAGGATTGCGCATTTATACTGGGCTTATGGCAAATTTAGTTGTTCATAAGCGTTCACTACATTTCATTCTTTGTCATTTCTTTACGCGACTATAAACGCGACTATACTTTTCCATAGTCGCGTTATTCAAATAGTCCTTGTAGGAGTTAGATGCTATGACAACCCAAACTCAATTGACGGATAAACTAATAAGATCACTGTCCCCACGTAAAACTTCGTACCGTGTAAACGATGGTTTAAATGATCCAGGGCTGAAAGGCTTTCATATTCAAGTTTCACCGTCTGGAAATAAAACTTTTACTTTAGGCTACACATCACCTGAATTACTTGCCGTGAATAAAGATGGCTCCTCGGTAGCAGATAAGGATGGAAACTTAAAACAAAAGAGAAGATTTTCACAACTGGGAACCTATCCAAGTTTATCCTTGAAGGAAGCCAGAGATACTTGTAGAAAGCTCAGAGAAGCAATCAATCTTGGTATCGATCCTAAAGAAGAGCACCTGCGTCAACATAAAGCGAGAGAGGAAGAAGAGCAGACACAGAATAACCAAGGCACTTTAGAACAACTGTTTGATTTCTATATTCAAGATCTATTGCTTGATGGCAAAGCCTCAGTTAAAGAAGTAGAGAGAATATATTTCAAGGACATTCACCCATTAATAGGTGACCTGAAAACAAAAGACGTAACAAAAAAAGATTGTGCTTTAGTTGTAAAAATGGTGGTTGATCGCGGCTCAGATGTAATGGCGAATAGGTTGCGGTCATATATGCATGCTGCATTTAACTTCGGTATATATGCTGAAGATGAACCGAGGTGGATAGGTAAAGTTCCAGAGTTTGGATTACTACATAACCCAGTTGCCCAAACTAGACGGCACCTGAAGAATGAAAGAGTAGGCGAGAGGGCTTTATCTAAAGCTGAAATAAGATTGCTGTGGCAGAGGCTGAGCAGCAGCGTAATGAAACCGCAGTTTATTCTTGCTTTAAAGTTACTCTTTTCTACAGGTCTTAGAGTGCGTCAAGTTCTTGATGCGACTTGGGATGAGTTTGATTTAAATGAAATGGTTTGGGAGATCCCAGATTCTCGAAACAGGAAAGGTTCTTCACAAGCTAAAAAACATACTGTTGCACTAACTGAATTTCACATTAATTTATTGAACGGTATAAGAGAACTGTCACCTACTGGATTCTTGTTTCCCAATCAAACTAAAGATGCACCTATAGAATACAAACTGCTCAGTAAGGCTGTTACTAGGTTCTGTAAACCCAATTCATATTATGAAGGCTTTGAATACTTTACCCCTAAAGATGCACGGCGGACGTGGAAAACGCTAGCAGGTTCGATAGGGCTAGGTTTAGAGTTGCGTAATCGTATTCAGGGACATGCTCTTTCAGATGTTGGTAGTAAACATTATGATAGATACAGTTATTTGGATGAAAAGCGGTTAGGTATGGAGCGATATACAACTTGGCTTACTGCTGTTATCAATGATGAAGAAAACAATGTCATACCTATGATTAGAACGGGAAGTTAGTGATGAGTGATTTTGAATGGTCTTTTATAAAAGACTACGCATTAGAAAAAGAGTTAACAGTAGAGCAAGTTCTCAATAAGGGCCGTAAGGGTGAAATCCGAATTTGTGCTCTTATGGACGAGACGAATTGTCCAAAAGATTTTCTTTTGCATAAAGCTTTTGACGGATTTGAATTGGAGCCAGTTGAAGAGGTAGATGTAACTAGAAATGAAACTGGTTACTTAATAGATGATAATGCATCTATGCTTGAACCTTTCCTACCTGGAGAGGACGAACCAGCTGGTAACCCAGCGGATTTTGTTCTTTATGCCCAAAAAGATGACAGGTGGTTCTTTAATCTTGACCAAATATCACTTTTGGAACTTGTAAAAGAGGGTGAGTGTTTAACACCTACCGTCAACAGAACTTACCATGACGATTTGAAATCCAAAGGTGACAAACGTTTTTTGGCTTTAGAACATGACTTACATCAAGTGGTGATTATAACCAAGGATGAGTTAAAGAGAGGTGAACGAACTGATGCTAAAAAGATTAATAATCTTCTCAAAATTATTGGTGCTTTAGCTGAAATTGCTAAGGATGGTACCAAATTGAATATCTCTCAGCCTTTGGCAAATAAAAGAGATAACCTAGGCTGCGCACACGTTATTTCTGAACACCTTGACCATATGGGAATAAAGCTTGGTTACCAAACTGTGGCGGAGCGTGTTAATGAGTCGTTGCAGTATTTAGAGGACAATAAGCCTAATTAAAATGAAAGCATAAAAGTTATGTAAGCAACTGATAAATATATCTTTACCGTTCTAAATTAGAGCTATTCACTTTAATTAAAACTGATTGCTACTCTGACACAGTATCTTTGTCTCCAAGGTCACTCATGACCGATTACAACGTGGAGAAATCAATTATGAAAGACAGAACAATGGTTGTTCTTTATGGAACTGGTGGTGTGCTGGACATTACTAAAAAGTCAGCATCGACTATATGGCGATGGGAGCGGGATGGGTTATTTCCCCAGCGGCATCAAATAGGGCCAAGGAGTGTGGCTTGGTATTCAGATGAAGTAGACCGATGGTTGCAAAACCCTGCCGAGTTTAATTCTACTATACGGCCAGCATAAGGCTTTCTACTCAGCATTTCTGAGTCAAAAAAACCCCTTTGCAGTTAGTTGTAGCTAACAGCAAAGAGCATAATTTCATACAGCAAGTGTTTGAATCTACCTCTCTTGCTGCGCAAAGCATAACATTTTTAGCCTAAAAACTCAACAGCCTATAACGTATTAGTTATTGATTTTATTGGATTATTATGCCTTTTCGCGTCAAACGCTTGCTGTCCAAATAGGAAACCTAAATGGACACAAAACAAAATTGGTCACAAGATCAGATCTTAAAACTAAGTTGCAGTAAAACAGCGAGTATCAAGTCGAATGCTATGAAGCACCTCGACATCACGTTTAGTCAATTTTCTGAATCACTTAGCCGTGTAATCGTAACTGAAGATAAAACTAAAGTTCCTTATTACTTAAGGGCACAGACTGTGATTAGGAGTGACAAGGAAGTGGCTGATACAGCCTACATAATTATCCTAGATGGTGACAGCCATATAAGTAGTGACGGCGAGATAATCGACGGTGCCCCACCACTTGATGATGTAGCTACAGTTTTAGAAGCTAATGATGTTCCATTTGTGGCATACACAACATTCAGTCACGTACCGAGTAAGTGGAAGTATCGCGTAGCCATACCTTGTGTATACAGCCGAGAGCAGCTAAGACCATTATTGTGGTACATCTTCAAACTGCTTCATGATGCAGGGGTGATGCTTCATGATGTGAAAGAGAATAGTACTTGGGCACAAGCTTGGTTTATGCCAAGCGTTCGGAGCAGCGAAGCCAAGGAACACTTCCAGTATCGTTGCTTCAATGGAGGTGAACATGCTTGATGTGAAATGGATAGAAGAGCAATACCGTAAGGCTCATGTAGTTGATGAGCTGCTTCCTATACGCGAGTTTGATCTTAGTAAACTGTCTGGTTCAACAAGTCTGATCGATGAGTTCAACAGTCAGCATTCTGTTGATACTATCTTGTTAAGAAACGGTTATGAAGCAATAGGTGATCGATTTCTGGCTCCTGGAAGTACATCAGGAATACCTGGTGTTCTTAGGAGCTTAGAATGTAATGATGGTAGGGAACGGGTCTATTCTAACCATGGTAATGATCCTCTTAATGATGATTATTCGCACGATCCCTTTGACTGCTATCGAATACTAGAGTGCGAGGGTGACTTTAAAAGAGCTTTGAATAGCTTAAAACCTGGGGGTTCAACAACCGTTATAGATGCGATCTATCAATCATACGCTGCACAATTGAACGTAGCTGAAAGTGCACTTAGTTCCAAACTGTTAGTGAACGAGGGTGTGGTTACATCAATGGTTATATCGTCACTTCATAATCCGCATAAGAACAAGATCAGCTTCTTAAACCAGACGGGTTGGCCTGTGCAATATACTGAAGCAGATGCTAAGAAGTTCTTAGTCAGAGCATTCGGCTCAATCTGCAATCAGTCAGTTTTGGGTGAGTTTATTGACGAATACTTTACTAGAACCACTGAAGAGTTCACTCCTGCACAAAGGAAAAAGAAAGAGGCAGACATACGCTTGAGCGCAATAAATGTTGTAGTGGATGAAATTAAATATTCAAACCAAAGAACAAAGATTGAAGTGCGTTGCGATATGTTTGCTGAATCTTCTAGTATTGAAATCAAACCGACTAAAGCTCTTATTACCCTTAAGCCTGTGCCGATAAAATACAAAGCCGATGGCGTTGACTCCACACAGAAGAAAAGTGCTGTTAGTGATTATAAAGCTCACTGTTACCTACTAGATGTCATTTTAGACTTCATTGTCGCAGCTCGTTTCGCCCCAGATAGGAAGAATGCATTCCTATGGTTACGTTGTGACTCAGACTGGGGTAAGAACTTCCTGATAGATTGCTTTAAAAAGCTGGGCACTGTGCTTGAATTATCTGTCAAAGAACTTGAAAAAATGTTTGATGGCTCACCTGTCGGCCGAACTATTGACGAATTTGCGTACACCTTTATGCTGGTATTCGATGAGGTTAAATACGTTAAAGCTGAGATCAAGCAGCTTAGTAATAGAGCTTTATTTGCCCCAAAGTTTGAATCGACCTATGAGGCTGAGATATTCTCAAAGATTCTTTTATCAGCCGAAAATATTGCTTCATTAGCAGGAGAACAGGGTGCTGAAGCTCAATTTATCAACCGTTTTAATAAGATTGATTTCACTGGAAGCCTAAACAATCGATCCTTGTTCAAGAAAATTGGCAAAGGTGCTTATCATGACAGTGTCACAGAATATATTGCTGAACAGTTGTCACAACGGATTCAATCTTATATTTCCATGGGCAAGATGGCGGCACAAAAGCGAGCGACTGAGTTCTTAGATGAGTTTCATGAAGAACATTCTCTGGGCAAACACGTCCATAGTATCGATGAAATAGTTGACGAAATCGCTGAAGAAATCCGAACACTCATTTTCAAGTATTACGAACATAACGCGCGTTTGGGACGTGGTAGGAGAGAAATAGATATGGAGGATTACAATGGTTACTCATACTCTTCGGTTCAACTACTGGCTAGTTTTTTTGTGGATGTAAGTGTGCATCCTAATCGAAAATCATTTGTTCTTAAATCGTCTAGTCGTTTTATCGAACACTATATTCAGGAACGAGCTAGTCATAGTGGGAAAGGATCACTCAACTATAAAATAACCCAGATCGCAGAGACAATAGGGGAGGTTGGACTTCATTGGGCAACTATCAGCGGTGAGAAAAAGCGGATACGTGGTGTACTGGTTAAAAAGTAACTAAGTTGGGTTGAAATGAGATGTCGTCTATTTCTTTGAGGTTTTGATCAGTGCTATGTGAATCATCAGGTGTTGAAGCCGCTTCGGTGTGTGACTGTTCTGCAGCATAACGAGCGTTATCTGTTTCAAATACTTCGTTTTCAATATCAACACTGTTAAGCATCCAATTCAGACTAGGGTGAGACAAATAGCAAATGTTCCACTCTATTTTCTTAAACTCAATCGCACCAACGGTTTACGAAGTTAATGGAACAAATGGAACATTCTGGAACAAACGAAATGTTCCAAGCTGATGCTATGTATACCAATGGTTTAAGAGCAGTTTTATCTACTGGAACATTATTTTACTCTTTTTATAAAAAGTAAATTTAATAGTAATAGAAATATTTATATATATAAAAACAGCAAAAACCGTGTTCCATTGTTCTATCAACAGCCTAGGCATTGATACAGCTACTTTTAGACTGGAACAAAGCAATTGTTCCAGAATGTTCCAGTTGTTCCATTAAACACGGTTTGGGACGAAGGTTTTCATATAGAGCCGCTAACCGACTGAAACACATCACGTGTAATTAATTCTCATTTATAAAGGAATAGCAGATGAAATCTATAACAGACTTAGATTTGATACTCGAACGTATAGAATCCCACGAATCAGCATTAGAAGATGATTAGCAAGACTTTAAACGGTCTTGAGTGGGCAGGATCATGTTGCATATATGAAATGCTCAACGGCAGTGAAATCGAAACGCGTTTGTGCAAACGCGGTCTCACCAAATAGCTAATAACCATGTTACAAGAAGTTGACGTGCTGTGGATAAAAATGCCAATCTAAGACGTTCAGAAATGAAAATGTAGCGATACTGCCGGGTTGACCAGGCTATCAGGTTTTAAAACACGAGCTTTATGCGTATTAAATACTCTTTAAAAGCTGGTTATGAAACTCGTCACCACACTAATCTTCCTCTTAGTCTCATTAACCACTAAACCATCGTAGTTATCTTTATTTAGATACAGAGTCAGACATTCTTCAAAAATAAATGAATTTATCAGATATACGTGGCTCTACCCAATAGGCGATTGCAGCATGGGAAAGATAGAGCGTACTACTTCGTCAATGATGAGAACGTCGCTCAGGAGGCAATCTACAGGCTTTCATACCTAGCCAAAACGAGAGGGAAGGGTATGAGAGAAAACCAGGCTAAAGACTTTCAATGCTCACGTTTGAAACCAACCAAAAAAAAGAGGCCTTAAGCCATGACAGCAAAACATAAGCCCCCAACGTGATAATAACCAGGCACTGCCAAGCGACAAACTGTCCCCCAGGTCATGTACTGCATCGGCCATAATAGCGGTACTGTTGGTCATTAGACACCAATAAACTCAATGATGGTGAAACCCAGATTGAGGAAAAACACTAACGCAATATTTCTTGAGCTATCGTCATCCTGATGATTATGACTGTGCATTTAATGCTCTCCGATGTTAATGAACAAACCTTAGATGGCGAATGTAAAAATGCAACCGCCCCCAGCCAGAATATGACTGGGAACAGACAAATAAAAGTTGGTTATGTCTTTTTGTCATTGTTATGTAGTAGCTTGTAAAGTGCTGGTAAAACTAACAATGTCAACAACGTTGACGAGATAATGCCACCAATCACGACCGTCGCCAGCGGTCTTTGTACTTCAGCGCCAGTGCCGGTATTGAGTGCCATTGGCACAAAACCGAGACTTGCTACCAAAGCGGTCATTAATACGGGCCGTAAACGTGTCATCGCACCTTCAACTATGGCTTTATGCAAATCACCATGTTCATGCCAGTAGTCTCTGATAAATGACAACATCACCAGACCGTTTAAAACTGCAACACCTGACAACGCAATAAAGCCCACCCCGGCAGAAATCGACAAAGGCATATCTCGCAGCCACAATGCCAACACGCCGCCTGTAAGCGCCAGCGGCACACCACTGAAGATGATGGCAGCATCACGGAAAGAGCCAAAGACGGTTATCAATAAAGCTAAAATAATCACCAGTGTGACGGGCACCACGATGGAGAGTCTCTTACTGGCTGACTCTAGCTGCTCAAAAGTACCGCCGTACTCTACCCAATAACCTGCCGGCAATTCGATCTGCTCGGCAATTCGTTGCTGTGCTTCAGTAACGAATGAGCCTAAGTCACGTCCCCTGACATTCGAGGAGACCACCACGCGTCGCTTAGCATTTTCGCGCGATATTTGGCTTGGTGCTTGATTTAGGACAATATCAGCAACTTCAGATAGCGGCACATAGCTTCCGCTTGGTAACTCAATCGGCAAATCGGACAATCCAGATATATCCTGTCGAATATTTTCCGGTAGCCTTATCATTAGTTTGAAACGTCGGTCACCTTCATAGATGAGTCCAGCCATGGTGCCACCAATCGCGGTGGAGACCATATCCTGCAACGCATCAACGCTAAGACCATAACGTGATAAAGCCATACGGTTGGGCTGAACAGTTAACATCGGCATATCGCTGACTTGCTCCAAACGCGCATCTGCAGATCCGGGAATTTGTTCAACCACGGCCAAAACATTTTCGGCGGTTTCCCGAATCAAATCCAGATCATCACCGAACACTTTGATACCCACATCAGCACGGACACCGGAAATCAACTCATTAAAACGCATCTCAATCGGCTGAGTGAACTCATAGTTATTGCCCGGTATGGCCGTAACGGCTTGTTCAATTTGTGCAAGCAGTTTCGTTTTAGTCAGATCAGGATCCGGCCACTGCGCGCGTGGCTTTAAGATAACGAACGTATCTGCAACATTAGGCGGCATCGGATCGGTCGCGACGTCCGGTGTACCAATTTTGGCAAAGACTTTATCTACTTGCGGGAATTGCATCAGCCGTTTTTCCAATAAAAACTGCATTTCAATTGACTGCTGTAAACCGGTCCCAGTGGTCCGAAGCGCATGTAATGCAATATCCCCTTCATTAAGTTGAGGAATAAATTCCGAACCCATTTTACTGGCCAGGTTGATCGCGAGGCCAACACAGACCACAGCGAGGATAATAATCAACCAACGTAACTTAATGCTTATCAGCAAAGCTGGCTTGTAAAACCACTTAGCCCCTGAGATAAGTAAGCTTTCTTTCTCTGTTACCCGTCCACTCATAAACATTGCAACTGCTGCCGGAACCAAGGTGATGGTAAATACCATGGCAGATAACAAAGCGATTACCACAGTGGCTGCCATCGGCTCGAACATTTTGCCTTCTACGCCAGTCAGTGAGAAAAGCGGTATGTAGACTACGGTAATGATCATGACCCCAAACAGACTGGGGCGGATGACTTCATTGGTAGCCTCATAAACCAGTTGTAATCGCTCTTTTAAGGGCAAAACACTCCCGGCTTCTTTTTGAGCAATAGATAATCGTCTGATGGAATTCTCAACCACGATGACAGCACCATCGACGATCAAACCAAAGTCGAGTGCCCCCATACTCATCAGATTTGCAGAGATGCCAGCTTGTACCATACCGGTTATGGTCGCCAGCATGGCCAGAGGGATAACTGCTGCAGTAATTAAGGCTGCGCGAATATTGCCCAGCAATAAAAACAAGACAACGATAACTAGCAGCGCGCCTTCCAATAGATTTTTTTCAACGGTGGCAATCGCTTTATCAACGAGTACAGTACGGTCATAGACCGCTTCAGCTGTGACGCCCTCAGGTAATGACGTTTGAATTGCCTCAAGCTCACTGGCAACCGATTTGGCGATTTCACGCGAGTTTTCACCCACTAACATCATCGCCGTGCCGAGCACTGTTTCTATGCCATCCCGGGTTGCGGCCCCGGTACGAAGGGGTTTACCGATAATCACAGTGGCAACATCATCTATGGTTACAGGACGGTCATCAATATTTTTTACGACTACCTGACCAATGTCAGCGATGTCTTTAAGCTGACCGGGAGAGCGAACCAGGATCTGCTCGCCAAACCGCTCAATATAGCCGGCGCCCCGGTTATCATTGTTAGCCATTAATGCCTGTTTCAGCTCCGTCAGACTGACGCCAAAACTGAGCATTTTTGATGGATCTGGCTGCACATGAAATTGCTTTTCATAGCCGCCACTTGTGTTAACTTCGGTGATACCAGGCACTCTTTCGAGACGTGGTTTAATGATCCAATCTTGAATCTCACGCAGTGCTGTCGCATCATAGGGATTGCCATCATCCTGCGTCGCATTCGGATCGGCGGTGACGGTATACATCAAGATCTCACCGAGACCGGTCGCTATCGGTCCCATTTCGGGCTCTATTCCTGTTGGTAACTCACTTTTGATAACCGCAAGTCGGTTATTAATCAGGTTTCTGGCAAAATACAGATCGGTGCCTTCCTCAAAGACAACCGTTACCTGCGACAGGCTATATCGTGAAATCGAACGGGTATAGTCAAGATTCGGCAGACCAGCGATAGCACGCTCAACCGGGTAAGTAATTCGCTGTTCAGCTTCTAACGGAGAATAGCCGGGGGCTTCGGTATTGATTTGCACCTGTACATTGGTGATGTCAGGCACTGCATCAATTGGCAACTTTTGAAAGCTCCAAAGACCAAGACCAATGATGACAAAAATCAACGACAACATTAGTCCGCGTCGCTCTATTGAGAGTCTTAAAATCGTGTTTATCATATTGAAACTCCGGTTAGTGGGCGTGGGCTGCGCCGGATTTTTCCAGATCAGCTTTAATGAGATAGCTGTTACCAACTACAATCTCATCCCCTTGCCGGAGCCCAGACTTGACCTCGGTATGATTTTTGTCGCTCAGACCAAGTTCTAATGGCCTGACTTCGTATTGATCGCCCACTTTTATAAACGCGACTTGCCAATTATTAAGACGCTGAATAGCACTATTAGAAATACGGAGATCGACATCTTTCTGTTGAATCGTCACATCGGCTTCAACCATCATCCCCGGAAACCAGGTTTGCTCGGTATTTTTAAGGGGCACCCTGGCAATCAGATAAGGTGCTTGCTGCGTATTTGGCAATAACTGTTGAATACTGGATTGCACTGTACTGTCAGCACCGCCAAGACGGACGGTTTGACCTGTAGCAATTGATTGTGCTTGTTTTGGAAAAACCTTGAGCTCTGCCCAAAGCGTTGAGGTGTCTGTGATGGTAAACAAAGCTTGGTCGGCTGCGACTTCCCCGCTTGATGCATACTTAGCTGTAATGACACCACTTATAGGCGCCCTAACACTGTAAGTCTGCAAGCTGCTGTTAGACTCAACCGTTGCCAGTACCTGGCCATCTTTTACACGGTCACCATAAGCTACTTTGACACTGGTGATTTGACCCGGGAAACGTGCTTTAACTTGACTTATTCGGTCTGGAGACACGACTACATTGCCATAGACACGGGTGGTTACGGCAATTTGTCCGGCTGATACGGAGCCAGTCTCAACATTTTGGCTTAGGGCCGTTTCTGCATTCATTTGCATACGCCACTCATATGAAGCGTAGTCCCATTCCACTGAGTTGCCCTGATAATTTAAATTGACCATTATATCAAATGAATGAGGCTCTTCGATGACTACGCTGCTTTGCCAGTAGTCTTCTCCTTTAACCGGGATAAATTCAATCAACTGCTGTTCAACACCCAATCGCGTTAAGGTAACTAATAACTCCGCTTTGTCGGCGGTTTTTACCAGCGCACCCTCTTTGTTGCGGATCCATGCTCTGAACTTTGGCGGCATATTTTCTTCAATAATGGTTAACTCAACACTGAGACCATTGTCTTTACTCAGTAACCGGCCACCATTAGAACCCTTGGTTAATTCATCATACCCATGCGCTTCTTCATTTCCCTCTGCTTGATTTTTGTGATCCTGCGTTTCTACTTCGGCTTGCAAAGTCGTGGTTAATAAAGCCATCACCAGCACTGTTAGTAGTAGCCATATATTAAGACTTTGCTGTGGTTTGGCATCATTTGAAATAGGTTTAAGTTGAAACATTATGTTCTCCTGATTTATTGTATTACTGCGCTGCGGCAATTAATGGTTCAGCGGTCAGCTGTTCGATTTCCGCCTCAAATTGCAAGGCAGCTGCTGAGGCTTCTATGAGCGATCGCTTTGCGCTGAGCAAATCTTTTCTGACGGTCAGGAAATCAAGATAGCTGTATAGCCCACGCTGATAGCCGTTTTGGATTTGCTCCAGGCTTTGCGTAAGTTTGGGAATAATGGCTTCTTGAAGTTTTTGTGTGCTGAGAATTGCTTGCTCACGGCCGGAATAGGCACGATAGAGCTGGGTGTGAAGTTGCAGCAAGGCATCTTGACGACGATAGGTGACTTCATTTCGCGCGGCTAATGCCGATTCAATTTCACCCTGGGCACGTTGCTTGCTGAAAAGCGGCATCGAAAAACCGGCGATCAGCGCCGTATCATTGAGGCCCTCATCTCGGCGTATACCAACTGACCAGGTCAGATCAGCTGTCTGCTGTGTGCGTGCCAGCCTGACTTGTGCATCACGAACACGGCTTTCGGTCGCAAACAGTTCGATTTGTGGGTTTTGCTGGACTCTATTGAATAATACATCGAAAGGTATCGCTTCTCCGATGGTGTAAAGCGAGCTCGATACACGTTCAAATGAAGGCTGATAGCTACCCCACATATTGGCAAGTGCCATTTGCTGAGTTTTAAGCTGCCGCTGTTCGGCCATCAGCGTTAATAAGGCCTCTTCTAACGCCGCCTCGGCGCGTCCCTTATCAGCACTGGGTGCAATCGCAGCGTTAACTCGTTTATTGACCTCAGTCAGTGTTGCTTCAGCAAGTGATACTCCCTCGCGGGCGAGTAGAACACGCTCCTGACTATTCAGTACATCTATATAGCGCCGAGTAACGCTGCCCAGTAAATCCAGCGCTTGAATCTTACGTTCAACATTGATCAAGTCACTGTTTTGTTCGACAACTTCAACTCGCGAAAGACGTTTGCCGCCTAATTCGAGTACGGAAGACAAAGAAACGCTGGTTTCCAATGATTTCACGCCACTTAGTTGACCAGTACCGGCCACATTTTCGACCTCGGCACCGAGTACATAGGCGGGTTTCAGGTTTGCTGTCTGTTTTTGTGCAGCAAGCTGTTGTTGTCTAATGGGAAACACTTGCAAAGACGGATGTTGCGTCAGAGTTTGCTGCACTGCCTCTGAAAGGCTAAGCATGTTGTCATTTTGTGCTGCATTAACGGGTGTGATTGACAACAACCACAGTATGGCTAAGGGTGCACCGAGCCATGTGAGACGTAATGGCTTGTTTATAACAAGCACATCTTTGAATTGTAGGTTCATGATTTAAATCCTGATTGTTCCAGACAAGCAGACGCTTAAAGCGTCCGTGACAGTTTTATCGAGGATTAAGTTATGGGAGGGCGGAACATGTTGGCAGAAAAGCCAGTTTCAGTTGACTGCGAGTAGGGATAGAATAAGCTATCCCTGTAATCGGCCAGACTCAGACTTGATGTGTTACTCAGACCAACAAAGTGGGCGCAATGACTATGTACACAATGAGAACAATCAATGCCCGACTGTTTATCGTGGGTGTGTGACTGTTGAGCCAATTGCTGATGTTGGTCTTGATGGGTGTCAAAGCCAGTGTTTTGTTCCTGGGATTGTGCGAAAGCAAGATCATGGATATCGGCCGCCAGAATACCTGATTGCATGGCAATCATTAGGATGAGCAGATAGACACAAGACCGAATAGACATTATAAAATTATACCATGATTTGCATTTCTTTTTCTAAATCCCCAAGCTCTACCTCCTTTTTACGTCCATCAAAAATAGTAAAAGAGATGAATGTTGTGAGCATGTTTGTTCCATCACCCTTATGTTCCAGCTGCCTAAGTAAGTGATCGACACGGACACGATAAAGTCTCGCGCGATTGATAAAGTTTATCATCCCTATGTACAGTCCCTTGAAAGAGAATTTGAATGGCGAATGATTTCTGCAGATGGTGAGCAAAAACACCGTCTCGGTATCGGTAAGTCAGTATCGGATCGACTTTTTGTGGAAGGTTATTTAATCGTAAGTAATAATGAGAACAGCATTGATGCTTATGAGTTGGAAGCTAAATGGCAATTAACAGAGCAAGGTGAGTATGCTGTCGATTGGGGTGTTATCGTCGAATTAGAAAAAGACCGATATGATAATAATTGGGAGTTGGCAACAGGGCTATTAATGGAAAAAGAGTGGGGGACTTGGACTGGTTCAGCTAATTTACGAGCCATTTATGAGTGGGGCAACACGATAAATGCTGAGCTAGAATCGGCTTTGGCACTACAAGCTCGCTATCGTTACTCACGTTATTTTGAACCTGCTTTAGAGTTCTATAGTGGTCAAAATACACGTGGTATTGGTCCGGTTATCATGGGCGATGTTAAATTTAGTGCGGGCAAAAAACTACACTGGGAAGTGGGTAGTATTATAGGGCTAGATTCAACAACGCCCGATAATACTTGGCGATTGTTAACAGAATTTGAATTTTAATGAAACCTTAAGTTTTTGTTAAGGCAGTAATCTTATCCTAACTGTAATTGAATCAAAAAATTACAGGAAAAAGATATTAATGACCAAAACACTACGTTCTGAATACCTTGTTTTACTTTTCTCGATCTTTACAATAGCCCAAGAAATCAGAACACCTTTTCATGAATTCTTATTTCGATTTAGTTAAACTAAGCTCAATAATCGGAGTAGAAAAATGAGTAGAAAACGAACAACGTATAGTCCTGCATTTAAGACCAAACTGGTGCTTGAGCTATTAAAGAATTTAAAGTGTAAGATAATGAGTTAAAATATCACTTAACAGGGGATTTAGTCATGTCTGAAGATCTAAGAAGGTTTGATATTGTAAATGGAATAGTTACAGCTGTTTATGAGTTTGATAATGGTATCTGGGAACTCGATGATATTTCAGATAATGAAATCTACACACTTTCAGATAATGATGTGATTGAAAGTGAAACTTATATGCTACCCACATTGAAGTAAAAACATATAGTGATTTAACAGGGGATGGCTCGTACACAAGGATTTCAGAACAATATTTACAGATCAGTGATGGTCAGCCGGTCATCGATGACAGTAGTTCTGATAGTGACACAACCATTATTATTGATGGGCAAGTTTACGAATTAGAAGACAGTGTTTATGACTTCGACCTTACAGTAGATGATTCTTATCAGGTTGGAGATGATGTCTACCAAGTTATTGATGGGCTTGTTTATGAGCTAGAGGATGACGGGTACTATTCGACATCAAACGTCAGCTATGTCGATGATAATGGCGATAACCACCACGTTGAAGATCATTACAATAGCATTGAGGAGATTGAAGAAGATTCAAGTGATGACCAATACGTCGTTATTGATGGGGTCAGATTTGAAGTTGAATCAGAAACGGAAGCATTATCAGAAGATCAGTCTTTAATTCGACTATATCAGGCAGTCTTTGACAGAACACCCGATGAAGGTGGCTATGAATTTTGGTCTAAAGGCTTAGATTCTTTCGACGATTTACACAGTGTTACTGGAAAATTCACTGATAGCGATGAATTTCAATCAATATATGCCGGTCTGGATAATGAAGGCTTTCTTGCCGAGTTATATCAGAATGTCTTAGGCCGAGAAGGTGATGAAGGTGGTTTTGCTTGGTGGCTAGATAATTTGAATACTGGTGCCGTTACTACAACGCTGACGGTGCTTTACTTCTCTGAGTCCGATGAATTTATTGAAAACACATCTGACGACGTTGATAATTACATATTAACGATAGGGCAGCACTCTATTACTGAGGATATGCTAGTACTCTAGTAGGGGCTTGGTTCGACATGGTCTCGCTTTGAATTTTCCATACGGAGAGCCTAAGTTTTCTAGTTAGATTTCTTCAATTTAGTAACATGTAGAACTGAGAGGTTATGGTTGCTCTAACCTCTTCGTCCTAGGTTCAAGTCTCTGTGGATCCACCATATATAATTAAGCCTCATCTCACTTACGCGAGTTGGGGCTTTTTTGTGAGTGCGACACGTAAAGGCTTGCCTGAACTTCAAGCTGCCTTTGATGATCTGAGTAATGTGTTGGGGGCGTGTGAGTAAAGCAATTAAACCGTATATCTGAGACTGCGACAAAATGAGAACCTTATATGAAGCTCCTCACCACTGGCTGCTGTGGGTCGTATGCTG
>TARA_B110001469_G_scaffold113683_1_pt1 | contig 15638 bp, 17 predicted proteins | sample TARA_B110001469 | Tara Oceans TARA_B110001469 (sample SAMEA4397034) | marine metagenome | biome: Polar Biome; feature: [SRF] surface water layer (ENVO:00010504); material: water (ENVO:00002006), including particulate matter (ENVO:01000060) such as... | depth 5 m
GGCGTGCCTTGACTTAGCTCTAAAGTTTTTAGGGTCAAATTGCTTAAGCGAAACATCAATTCCAATATAGATTTTTTTTCTTACTTGCTCGGTTGTGCCACTTTTCCCGTGTGACAACTTAAAAAAAATAGGATTGAGTCCAGAACTTTTAGGTCGTGTATCAATTTTTAGTGTGATAATCATACCCAAATATAGTAAAAAAAGTAAATAGGTGCACGCATAGGTGCAAGCAAAGAAATAAAAAAGGGACTGCTTTTCAGCAATCCCCTTCGTGACCTCGGCAAGATTCAAACTTGCAACCTCTTGAGCCGTAATCAAGTGCACTATTCAGTTATGCTACGAGGCCATTTTGAGGGTGCAAATATAAGGTAATAATCTTTTTATCAAAAGAATATTGCATCAATTTCAAAAAACTTACTTTTGTACCTATACTTTAATTGTTTTTAGTCATGAAAATAGAACAAATCTACACCAGTTGCTTGGCCCAAGGCGCCTACTATATCGAGTCCAATGGCGAAGTTGCCATCATCGATCCACTTCGAGAAACACAGCATTATGTGGACAAAGCTACTGCTGAAAATGCGAAAATAAAATTCATTTTTGAAACCCATATTCATGCCGATTTTGTATCCGGTCATGTAGACTTGGCTAAAAAAACAGGAGCGACGATTGTCTTTGGCCCAAATGCCAAAACAACCTTCAATTCTTACAATGCCTCCGATAATGAAGAGTTTAAAGTTGGAAACATTACCATTAAAGTATTACACACCCCTGGCCATACGCTAGAATCTGTGACCTATTTACTCATTGATGAAAATGGGCAACACCATGCGGTGTTCACAGGAGACACCCTGTTTTTGGGAGATGTTGGACGTCCAGATTTGGCTGTAAAATCAGACCTGACTGAAGAAGATTTGGCGGGAATGTTGTTTCAATCCTTGCGATCAAAAATCATGACTTTAGACGATGCTGTGATTGTATATCCTGCACATGGTGCTGGATCGGCTTGCGGAAAAAATTTAAGTAAAGAAACGGTTGGCACGATTGGAGATCAAAAAAACACCAATTACGCACTACGTTCGGACATGACCAAAGAAGAGTTTGTTACAGAAGTCCTCGACGGCATCAGTCCTCCTCCACAATATTTTGCCAAAAATGCCAAAATGAATCAAAGTGGCTATTCCGATTTGGAACAAGTGTTATCAAATGGAGACACCCCCCTTTCTGCGGAAGCGTTTGAGCAGTTGGCTAAATCAGAAGAAGCACTTATTTTAGATGTACGAACCCAACAAGATTTTATAAAAAATCACATTCCGGGCGCAATTTTTATTGGACTTAATGGCGGATTCGCCCCCTGGGTTGGTGCGCTGATAACAGACATCAATCAGCCCATCCTATTAGTCGTTCCAAAAGGGAAGTCTGAAGAAGCTGTGATACGTTTAGCCCGCGTTGGTTATGACAACACACTTGGCTATTTAGAAGGCGGTATGGACGCTTGGATCGCTTCAGGAAAAACAACCGATCAAATAACCTCTATTTCAGCAGAAACATTTTCAGCAAAAACAAAAGAGAACAACCTCGCTGTTTTGGATGTTCGAAAAGACGGCGAATACAACTCGATGCATTTAAAAATGGACGATTTACAGCATTTTGCATTGGATTACATCAACCATCAAATGGATCAAATCAGTTCCGATAAAACATATTACATCCATTGTGCTGGCGGGTACCGCTCAGTGATTGCTGCATCCATTTTAAAAGCAAGAGGATTTCATAACATCGTTGATGTCGCTGGCGGATTTGCAGCGCTTAAAAAGACCGATTTAGCACTGTCTGAATTTGTATGTCCTTCAACCCTTTAAATTCTGAAACCATGACCACAACGCTTGAAATTCAAAATCTAAAATGTGGCGGATGTGCCCATACCATAATCACTAAACTCAATGCTTTGGAAGGCATTCAAAATGTGAGTGTAGATACAGAAACGAATACAGTTTCATATGAAAACGAATTCACTAACGCTGTTGAGTCTGCAACAAAATTACTGTCGAAGCTTGGATACCCTGTAAATGGGGATGCCAATTCAATTGGCAAAAAAGCTAAATCATTTGTGAGTTGTGCGGTAGGACGTATGGGAAAGTCTTAAACGATTTCAGCGCTTAACCCAGCTTTTAGAAGTTGAGTACACTGAGGTTCTAACTCCTCATATACACCCGTTTTGACGGTGCATTTTCCTTTGTAATGAACCAGTAAAGAACACTGCTCTGCCTGTTCGTAAGAATGCTTACAGACATCAACTAAGGTTTCAATCACGTGGTCAAAAGTATTGACCTCATCGTTGAACAAGACAATTTCGTTTAAATGTCCTTCTTCGACTGAAGTCCCTGCTTCTTCTTTAATTTTTTCTTTTGTACTCATAATGACTTGACGAATTTCAGGGCGACCCAATTGTTTCGTGTTAATTTTTTCTCAAGTTTCAAATGGAGTTCGTTGCAAGTTGTTTCAATCAACTCACAATCGCTGTCATAAAAACCACTTAAAAATAAGGAACCGTTTTCATTTAAACAAGTAACATATGTACTTAAGTCATTTAACAGAATGTTGCGATTGATATTTGCGATGACAACATCAAAACGTTTTCCTTCGAGTAAAGACGCATCCCCTTCTAAAACCTTGATGTGGTGACAGTCATTTCGAGAGGTGTTTTCTAAACTATTTAAATAACACCAATTATCAATATCAATGGCTTCTAAAGACGTAGCTCCTTTTTTTTCGGCCAAAATAGCTAGCACACCGGTTCCACAACCCATATCCAAAACAGATTTGTTGGTGAAATCAGATGCTAAAATATGTTGAATCATCATGTGCGTGGTTTCATGATGTCCCGTTCCAAAGCTCATTTTGGGCTCTATAATAATGTCATATTCAACATCAAACGCTTCGTGAAAAGGCGCGCGAATCGCACAGCGATCTTCGACAACAATGGGGTTGAAATTCTTTTCCCATTCGGCATTCCAATTGGTTTGCGCAATGGTTTCAAATTCATAGCTAATGACAAACTCCTCAGAATTTAAAATCTGAATTGCGTCTAAAATTGTAGCGAAATGATCTACTTCTTGAATATAAGCAATGACCCCGTCGGGAGTTTCAACAAAGCTTTCGAAACCAGAAAAGCCAAGTTCCGCAATCAAAATTTCGGTGCCTGGCTGAACGGGTTCAACTTTAAAAGTGTAGCCTATATAAATAGAATCTCCCAAATTTAAAATGCGTTTATGATGGCTGTAAATTGCTCTACATCCAATGCTGCGCCGCCAATTAGACCGCCATCAACATCTGTTTTTGAAAAAATTTCTTTTGCGTTTGCTGGCTTTACACTTCCACCATACAGAATTGATACCTCAGCAGCTAACTCCGCTGAATATTGGTTCGCAATAGTTTGGCGTATAAAAGCATGCATGTCTTGTGCTTGTTCTGGAGATGCTGTTTCCCCGGTTCCAATGGCCCAAACTGGCTCATAAGCCAATACGATATGCTCCCAAGCAGATGCTGGCAAATGAAATAAAGCGTTCTTAATTTGTCCTTCGACAATTGCTTCTTCATTTCCTGATTTACGATCTTCCAATTCTTCTCCAAAACAGAATATCGCACGCATTTTATGTGCTAAAGCAGTATCTACTTTTTTAGCTAAAAGCGCATCGTTTTCATTGAAATATGCACGACGCTCACTGTGTCCTAAAATAACCGTTTTAACGCCAACGCTTTGAAGCATCCCAGCACTGATCTCGCCAGTGTAAGCTCCGTTTTCTGCAAAATGCATGTTTTGCGCAGCCACTATAACTTGACTTCCTTTGACTGAGTTTGAAGATGCCAAAAGACTCGTAAAGGGTGGCGCAATAATAACTTCGGTTGTCGTGTGTTTCAACTCTTTTAACAGTTTAGCAACAAATAGTTCTGAATCGACATAGTCGTTATTCATTTTCCAATTTCCTGCTACAATTTGTTTTCTCATTTTAAATTATTTAATAGTGTTATATCTGATGTTTTAATGGCTTTAAAAACTTTAATCGCTCCTTGTTTGTCAATAATCATATAGCGAGGAATCCAATCCAAATCTAAAAATGTGCCCATAGCTCCTTTCCAGCCGGACTGCATCAAGTAATGATCGCCTTTAATTTCTAATCTATCGACCCCTTTTTTCCAAGCTTTTTGTGTTTTATCTAAGGATAAATAGACGAAATCCACATCGGTGTACTCCGCTTGAAGTGCTTTTACACTTGGCAAGCCTTCCAAACAATCTTTACACCAAGAAGCCCATACATCTATAAAAACAGTGTTGCCTTTATGGTTTTCTAAAATGGTTTTAAATAAAATAGAATCGCCATTTAAGGTTACAAATTCATCGTTTAAGGCGGCCTCTGAAAATTCAGTTTCGACGCGATTTTGACAACTTAACAGTGTACTAACAAAGAGAGCGAGAGAAAGAATGTGTTTCATTTTGAAATTTTATTTAAGAATTTAGTTTAATTTTTGGGTCTAAATAGGTGTAAATAATATCAACAAAAATATTGATCAGCACAAAAGTAAGGGCAATTATTAAAACAGCCCCCATAATTACGGGTAAATCTAAGGTGTTTAGTGCATTTACGATTTCTTTCCCCAATCCATTCCATGCAAATATATATTCCACAAAAACAGCTCCAGCCAACAGAGACGCAAACCAGCCTGAGATGGCAGTGACGACGGGATTGAGCGCATTTTTCATCGCATGTCTGGTAATAATTTGAAATTCACTGAGACCTTTGGCTCTTGCAGTACGAATATAATCTTGGTTAAATACTTCTAATAATGAGTTTCGCATCAGTTGTGTAACAACCGCCAACGGACGGATTCCTAGAACCAAGGCGGGTAATATTAAGTTTTTTAGTTGTAATTGATAGACCTCTCCAAAATCATCCAATTCATAAAGACTCCCCGTCATTTCCAATCCTGTATAGTGGTGCAATAAAAATCCGAAAATCCAGGCGGCCAAAATAGCACTGAAAAAAGAAGGCAAACTCATCCCAAAAGTACTGACTACCAAAATTGTTTTATCGACCCAATGGTCTTTGTACAATGCGGAAATTACGCCTAAAAAGAGCCCTAATACCAACGCCACACAAATAGAAGCGACCGCCAGAATAATGGTGTTTGGAAGCGTTTCTTTAAGTATTTGACTGACTTTTTTTCCTTGCTTGGTAAAAGACGTACGAAGGTATGGATATTTTAAAATGAAGGTGGTATTGGCTGTTTTAATTAGGGGTTGAAAACTGTAAGAATGGGATTCTAAAAAGGTGTAATCTTCATCGGAATTTGAATGAAATGACAGCGGCGATAAATCATTCAGGTAATACAAATACTGTGTAAGTACGGGCTGATCAAATCCATATTTTTGTTTTACGATTGCCAATTGTGCTTGGTCTTCATTTTGACCGAGCATCATTTGTGCCGGATCGCCGGGCAAGACATTAAACAGAAAAAATATAGTGGTGACAACTCCTAAAAGTGTCCAAAATGAATGCTGTATTTTTTTTAGTATATATCTCCCCAAAAGGTTTAAAGATCTAAGTTATCAATGTCATTCCAGTGTACTTTTTGTTGGACCGTCCCTTTATTTAATTCCAAGACGCCAGGGTTCGAACGCACCACGGTTTTGAGAGCTTTTTCATCACATAGATAAAACTCAAAATCGAGACAATAGGTTTCATTTATATTGGAAATTGCATCCTTTCCTGAAGCACTTAAACCAATAACGGTATAGCCGTTGGCTTGTGCATTTTCCGATAAGGCTTTCAGTTTTTGCAGTCCTTCTTTTTCTGCAGTATCCAAATTATAAGATACAATCATAATGAGTTTTTCTTCCTTAAGAAAAGTGGCAGTCAAATCTTCATCCTCGGATTCTATCGAAAAATCTAAAATCGACGGTTGATAGCCTTCGTCAATAACTTCGGTTTCTACACTCACATAATCGCCCTCCACATTGGGATAAGAACCATCGGTCACAATTGTTTGTTCTTCCCCATTTACATTAAAAACCCATGTAAATTCTTGAATGGCTTTAGGCGCATCTACGGGCATACTCATATTTTTAGTCAGGTTGTCCCCTATTTTGTAAGCTCTAAAATCAATACTCGGTAAATGCATCAATACATGGTATCCAAAAGCGAGACTGGCTACAAAACTTAGAAGCGCAAGAATAGTGTTTGGTAACGGCTTAAATATGGGAGTGATATAGGTTTTTCCAAAAAACAGAATCAACACAAACACCAATAAGACCACATCTTTTGTGAAGCTTTCCCAAGGGGTTAATTTTAAAGCATCGCCAAAACATCCACAATCCTTTACTTTATCAAAGTATGCAGAGTAAAAGGTGAGAAATGTAAAAAACACAATCATGAGCAACAAGCTCCATACGGTGAATTTTGGTTTGTATCCGTTCAATAAAAACACGCCGAGAACGACTTCAAAAACCACAACCAAAACAGAAATGATAAGCGCATAGGGTTCTAAAAAAGGGATGTTTAAAACCTCTGCACTAAAATATTCTTGAAGTTTATAAGAAAACCCCAAAGGATCATTGAGTTTTATAAAGCCTGAAATTATAAATAATATTCCAACAAAAATACGCGAGAAAGGAACTAAGATTTTCATGTTAAGATTCGTTTAAGTGAATTAAAGCAAAGATGGCATAATTAATCATATCCTGATAGTTGGCGTCAATTCCCTCGCTAACAAGGGTATGTCCGGCATTGTCTTCTATTTGTTTGACCCGTAATAGTTTTTGTAAAATCAAATCGGTTAAAGAACTCACACGCATATCGCGCCACGCTTCTCCATAGTCATGATTTTTATCCAGCATCAACTGTTTGGTGACCGCAATTTTATCTTCATAAAGCGCTACTGCCTCTTCAAATGACAAGTCAGGTTGCTCTACAACTCCCTTTTCAATTTGAATGAGTGCCATGACGCAATAATTAATGATCCCGACAAATTCACTTGCAGCGCCTTCATCTACTTTTTGAACAGCATTCTGTTGAAGCCCTCTAATGCGCTGTGCCTTGATAAAAATCTGGTCTGTTAACGAAGGTAATCTAAGGATTCGCCATGCGCATCCATAGTCGCTCATTTTTTTACTGAACAGTTCTTGACAGACTTGTACAACGGCATCGTATTCTTTTGAAGTATTTTGCATGAAATAAATCGAATTTTCCGTAAATTTCGCTTAAAATATTCAAAACATCAAGATTTATGGTTTAAAGTTTTAAATCTTGACAAAAACAATCAACAACACCTTTTTATGACTCTCAATTGTAACGGCCAGCTAATTGATCTCAACACCCCGAAAGTGATGGGTATTTTGAATGTGACCCCCGATTCTTTTTATGATGGCGGACGCTTTAAGGACGAAAAAAGTATGTTAACACAAGTTGAAAAACTACTGGTGGAAGGGGCTGCATTTATTGATATTGGTGCTTATAGCTCACGCCCAGGCGCTGATTTTGTTTCGGAAGAGGAAGAATTAAAACGCCTCATTCCAATTGTAAACGCTGTTGTCAAGGCCTTTCCTGAGAGCCTTATTTCGATTGATAGTTTTAGAAGTCGTGTCGTTAAAACCTCTGTGGAAGCAGGCGCCGCGATGGTCAATGATATTTCTGGGGGGCAATTAGATCCCTTAATGTTTGAAACGGTTGGAGCCCTCGGCGTACCCTATATTATGATGCACATGCGCGGGACCCCGCAAACCATGCAGCAAATGACCAACTATTCGGATGTGGTGAAAGACGTTTATACTTATTTTACAGAACGGATTCAAATGGCACGAAAACACCAAATAAAAGATATCATTTTAGATCTTGGGTTTGGCTTCTCGAAAACTATAGATCAGAATTTTGAACTTTTAGCGATGCTCGATTATTACAATAATTTAAACCTTCCCCTATTGGCGGGGGTTTCTAGAAAATCGATGATTTATAAAACCTTAAACACCACTGCAGACCAAGCGCTTAACGGCAGTACCGCACTGCATATGGTGGCACTTCAAAAGGGTGCAAAACTCTTGAGGGTTCACGATGTGAAAGAAGCAATGGAATGTATTCAACTTCATAAGGCGCTTCAAAAATAGCGTTCATTATATATTTATTATATTTATTAAAATTTTCAGACCAAGTGGACATATTCAAAGACTTATTAAACTTCAATATATTAGACCTTATCGACATCGCTTTAGTCGCGTTTTTACTGTACTATGTCTATAAATTGATCAAAGGCACTGTTGCCATCAACATCTTTTTTGGGATTGTTATTTTTTACCTCTTTTATTTATTGGTAGATGTATTACAAATGCGCATGCTAAGTAATATTTTAGGGGGCTTCATGAGTGTTGGAATCATTGCTCTGATCGTGGTATTCCAACCTGAGATTCGGAAATTCCTATTAATGATTGGCTCTACAAATTTGAGCAAAAGCGGCTCCTTTATGAAACGTTTTAGTTTTGTAAAAGCACAACAGAATACGGCTTCTGATGCTGAAGTGATTGTAAAAGCCTGTACCAAAATGGGCAGTAGCAAAACGGGAGCATTGATCGTGATTGAGCGTAATAATAATTTAGATTTTTTGGTAGAAACGGGAGATGACATGAAAATTACCGTGACGCAACCTATTCTTGAAAGTATCTTTTTTAAGAACAGTCCACTTCATGATGGGGCTATTATAATTTCAGATAATGTGATCAAAGCCACTCGAGTAATTCTCCCTGTCAATAACCAGAAAAACATTCCTTCCCGCTTTGGGCTACGGCACCGCGCTGCGATTGGAATCACAGAAAAAACAGATGCACTGGCTCTTGTGGTGAGTGAGGAAACAGGACAGCTATCGTATGTGAATAACGGAGAATTTGTAATTTATGAAGGTACACAAGATTTGATTGAAAAAATCAAAGCAGATTTATCTTAACCTCAACTGTTTTTAGTTAAAAACTGAGCATCGTATAAATTTCGGTAATGCCCCTCTTTATTTTTGAGTAAGGTCGCGTGCGTGCCTTTCTCAACGATTTCGCCTGCATCTAACACAATAATCATATCGGCTTTTCTGACAGTTGCCAAGCGATGCGCAATGACAATAGACGTACGTCCGTGTGTAATTTTCTGAGTCGCCTCTTGAATGAGTTGTTCGGCGTAAGAATCTATCGAAGCGGTGGCTTCGTCCAATATTAAAATTTTTGGGTTGGTGACATAGGCTCTTAAAAATGAGATCAGTTGACGCTGTCCAGAAGACAACATCGCACCTCTTTCTTTGACGTTGTAATGGTAGCCTTTGGGCAAACTCATGATGAAATCATGGATGCCAATTTCTTTAGCGGCAGCTTCTACCTGCGCTTCACTGATGTCTGGGTTTTTGAGGGTGATATTATTCAGAATGGTATCGGCAAACAAAAACACATCTTGAAGAACCACGGCTATATTTTGCCTTAAATTTTTAACTGAAACTGTTTTGATGTCCTTAGAATCAATAGTGATGGTTCCAGAATTGATATCATACAAACGGTTCAACAGATTGATAATGGTTGATTTTCCAGCGCCCGTTGCTCCCACTATGGCGATTGTTTCCCCAGCAGTCACTTTAAAAGACACGCCTTTTAGAACGGGTTCATTTTCTACATAAGCGAATTTAACGTCTTTAAATTCTAAGTCTCCTTTTAGATTTTCAAGAATCCCCTCACCGTGATCTTGAATGTTAGAGGTGGTGTCCAATACTTTAAAAACACGATCGGCAGCCACCATCCCCATTTGGAGGGTGTTGAATTTATTTGCGATTTGATTCAGGGGTCTAAAGATCATAGGCACCATCATTATAAACGCGGTTAAATCACCAATAGAAGCCGTTTGATCGAGTACCGTATTCAGGCCTCCTAGCCAAATCACCGTTCCCAAAGTGACGGAAGATAAGAGGTCAGCAATGGGGAAAAACACAGAATTATACCATACGGTTTTGATCCAGCCTTTTTTGTGGCGGTCGTTGATGGCTCTAAAATTTTCAGATTCGATTTCTTCTCTTGCAAATACTTGAACAATTTTCATCCCTGTGATGCGCTCCTGTACAAAAGAGTTTAGGTTAGACACTTCGGTACGTACATCTTCAAATGCTTTTTTCATGTATCTCTGAAAAACTTTGGTGGCTATCAAAACGATAGGAAGTGTGCAAAATACAATGACACTCAAACGCCAGTTCATATAAAACATGACCCCACCTACCACACTCATTTTTAAAATATCGCTAAAAATCATAAACAGCCCTTCCCCAAAAATATCAGCTATCCGCTCCATATCGGTCACCGTTCGGGTGATCAAAACGCCCACAGAGGAATTGTCAAAATACTTCATTTTGAACCCAAGGATGTGTTTAAAAAGCTTAATTCGGATGTCTCTTACCACGGACTGACCTAACCAACTTGCATAATAAATAAACAACAAATTACAGGTGACTTCAAGCACCAAGAGCCCTAACATTAAAAGAATATAGTTTAAAAAACCTGGTTCAAATTTTTGTTCAATATTTTGATCAATGGCCAATTGCAACACCTTAGGGCGTAACGCTCCAAAAACTGCCAACCCAATGACGGTTGTCAACGCAAGAATAAAAAACCCAGTGTAGGGCTTGATATAATGCAGCAGCCTTTTGAATAACTGCGCATCAAAAACTTTGCTTTTAGGTTTCTTATTGGACATAAATTGATTTTGGATATTCTATATTAATTAAATACAGTCCGTGAGCGGGCGCCGAGGTGCCTGCGTTGGATCTGTTTTTTGAGTCGATAATTCCTCGAAATTCTTGGAGCGTTCTTTTTTTAGCGCCCACTTCAATCATGGTGCCTACAATGGCGCGTACCATATTTCTAAGAAAACGATCGGCTTTGATAGTAAAATTAAGACTGTTTTTGTCGAGTTCCCAATACGCTTCCATAATCGTGCAATCGTAGGTTTTTACATCTGTTTTCACTTTAGAAAAACACTGAAAATCGGTGTGTTCAAACAAAATTTTAGCGGCTTGATTCATTAAATCTATATCTAACGGAAGGGTGTACGTGTGTTCGTTTTGATATTTAAACGCATTTTTTGTTCTCGAAATTTTATAGATATACGTTCGACTTAACGCTTCAAATCGTGCATGAATTTCTGGCTGTACTTCTTTAATGGTATTTATATGAATGTCTTTCGGAAGGAAAACATTGAGTTTATAGGCGATGTCGGTGACGTCAATTTTAGTGTCAATATCAAAATGGGCGATCATTTGTTCTGCATGCACTCCGGTATCGGTTCGACCTGCACCCATGCAATCCAAAGGCGCTTGCAACACTGTACTGAGCGCATGATTGAGCTCCGCTTGTACCGTGGTTACATCGGGTTGAATTTGCCAGCCATGGTAGGCACGACCATTATAAGATAAATCAATAAAATATCTCAAGCTAATTTGATACTTTTGTGGTTAGACAGACAAAGATAAATAGACTTTGTCATTAATAGCTTTCACATTAACATTTTCTAATGACAAAAATTTTATTACTCTCGGATACTCATAGTTATATGGGAGAAGACATCCTTAAATATGTGAAACAGGCGGACGAAGTATGGCATGCGGGAGATATTGGGGACCTAAAAGTTACGGATGCCATAAAAAAACTAAAACCTTTGCGGGCTGTTTATGGGAATATCGATAACTCCGAAGCACGTTTGGAATTTCCTGAACATTTGAAATTTAGATGTGAAGGTGTAAAAGTATGGATTACTCACATTGGTGGCTACCCAGGACGGTATGCACCTGCTGTAAGAGACATGATTAAAATACATACTCCTAACCTGTTTATTTGTGGGCATTCGCATATATTAAAAGTGATGAATGACAAAAAACTCAACCTCTTACACATGAATCCAGGGGCTGTTGGGACGTATGGAATTCACAAAGTCAGAACGATGCTGCGGTTTGAAATCTCAGGAGAAAAAATTCAAAACCTTGAAGTGATCGAGTTTAAAAGAAAGGCATAAAAAAACCCTGAGAAATCTCAAGGTTTTTTTCGCACTCTTATACTAAAGTTATTTATCTCAAACGATCCACTGATTTTACAAGCGCTTCATCCTTTTTTATGGCCTTATTGGCAAACACCAATAATACGATAGACAAAATAGGAAGTAGCAGCCCAATACCTTTCTCAGAATTCGCAGTTTCTCCAGATATAGCTAGCAATCGATATATAAATAATCCTAGTAAAATTAAGTTTAGTATGATATTCAAACGTCCCAAAACAAATTGGGTCTGTCTTGTTTTAAATAAAAAAATAGAGATCAACGACAGCAAGGCTGATGCTGAAAATAAAATTATATACTCTAGCGAATCAATCGCAAATTCAATATGCACTTCTGTTTCTCGCAAAGACAGGATTTGAGACAACCCACCGGAACAAATCGCGGCAAATAGTAAATATAATGTTTGAATTCTTTGAAGCATTCTTAGTTTAATGAGTGACAAAAATAATAGTTTCTTTTTTATTACATCTATAAAAAGTTTAAAAATAAAGTTGTATAATTGCATATATAACGGCGAAATCATACTTAATTCGCTTTACTCAATTGACCATAAAAATTACTTCTTCATAAAATCATTCTAATAATAGGTCTTTAATTTATTAAAAGATTTAAAATTAACTCTCATACATAATGTTTGAAATTTCACAATTAAAAGAAAAAAAACTACCTGAATTACAAGAAATTGCAAAAGAACTCAATGTTCCTAAATTCAAGAGTTTAAAAAAATTAGATCTTGTATATCAGATACTTGATTTACAAGCTGCTAACCCTACAATCGTGACCCCAAATGTGACCCCAGCATCAGCTTCAAAGACACCAAGACCAAGAAGAGAACGCATTTCTAAAACCACTAAAGACCCGAATATAAAGCCAACGGTTGCTAACACTGCTGATGCGGTAAAACCAGAAGCAAGCCCTGCTGTAAAAGCGGCACCAAAAAAGGAAGTTTCTGAAAACAGACCGCCAAAGGCGAAAATTGAAACCAAAGCAGCAGTCAAAACAGAACCTAGCTCAGAAGCTAAAGTGGAATCTAAGGTCGCACCTAAAATTAATCCAAGACCTCAAAAACAAAAAAATCCGAATCAGAATCCAAATCAGAATCCGAACCAAAATCAAAAACAGAACCCAAACCAGAATCCGAATCAAAAACAGGGCAATAACGGGAATAAAGACACTCGAAATCGCTATAAAGAACCTGATTTTGAATTTGACGCCATCATTGAAAGTGAAGGGGTATTGGATGTCATGCAAGATGGCTACGGTTTCCTAAGATCTTCTGATTATAACTATTTAGCATCTCCTGATGATATTTATGTGTCTCAATCTCAAATCCGTTTGTTCGGATTGAAAAATGGAGATACCGTTTTAGGACATGTGCGTCCACCAAAAGAAGGTGAAAAGTATTTTCCACTTATCAAAGTGAGTAAAATTAACGGACTCGACCCAAAAGCGGTGAGAGATCGTGTAGCGTTTGAGCACTTAACACCTCTTTTTCCAAAGCAGAAATTTAACATTGCCGAAAAACAAAGTACAATTTCTACTCGAATTATGGACTTGTTTTCTCCGATCGGAAAAGGCCAACGTGGGATGATTGTATCTCAACCAAAAACGGGTAAAACAATGCTTCTTAAAGATGTTGCCAACGGTATTGCGGCCAACCATCCAGAAGTGTATCAAATGATTTTATTGATTGACGAACGTCCTGAGGAAGTGACAGATATGCAACGTAATGTACGTGGCGAAGTGATTGCTTCTACGTTTGATAAAGAAGCACATGAGCACGTAAAAATTGCGAACATCGTTTTAGAAAAAGCAAAACGTCTTGTAGAATGTGGTTATGATGTTGTGATTTTATTAGATTCAATCACACGTCTGGCTCGTGCTTACAATACCGTACAACCAGCTTCTGGAAAGATTTTAAGTGGTGGTGTGGATGCGAATGCACTTCACAAACCAAAACGATTTTTCGGAGCGGCTCGAAATATAGAAAATGGAGGGTCTTTAACAATTATCGCAACGGCATTGACCGAAACAGGTTCTAAAATGGACGAGGTGATTTTTGAAGAATTCAAAGGAACTGGAAACATGGAACTTCAATTGGATCGTAAGATATCGAACCGTCGTATTTTCCCAGCCATTGACCTGACCTCATCAAGCACACGTAGAGACGATTTACTGTTAGACGAGAAAACAATCAAACGTATGTGGGTAATGCGAAAGTATCTTGCAGACATGAACCCTGTGGAAGCGATGGAATTCATCAACGACCGTTTCAAACAAACACGCAACAACGAGGAGTTTTTAATCTCGATGAATGGGTAATTAGTTATTCGTTTTTTAATTTACAAAGAAAGCCTTTCGATACCGAGAGGCTTTTTTGGTGTTCCGCGAAGTCAGAGACTTTGCGGAGCTGTGTATTATAATTATCTAATCATTCTATTCCCTCTCCAAGTACTACCACGTCTTGCCATACCATAAAAATCTAGTTGATATGAGGTGTAATTGCTCTCGGGTTAAAAACAAATAGTAGAAAAGCACAAACTTTTTAGTTTGCACTTTTCTGCTATTTTATATAACGCGTTATACCACGTTATTATTAAAATTTTACGCCAAGACTGATCCCAAATGACTTTAAAGTTAGTGAGCGAGGTCTTTCCTCAGTCAAATTCAATATCGGTTCTGCATTATCCAATCTGAAATAATTTTGTTCAAAGAATAAATTACCAGTGATATTAAAATTATCCTTTTTTATTAAAGGAAACCCTAAACCAAGTCCCCAGCTCCGCAAAGTCTCCCGACTTTGAGCTTATATAATTCTCATGACTTTTCCGTTCAAAATTCATTTTATTACTTCATAATTTACATTTCATTTTATATTTTTTATGTTCCGCGAAGTCAGAGACTTTTCGGAGCTGGCAAGTCCTGAATATAATGATGTTAACGACCAGCTAGCCACCAAATCAGTCGCATCTTCTTTTGGTTCCTCATTTCTATTACCGCTTGTAATAAAAATCAGACTTAAAATTAAAAGTATTGTTTTCATGTCTTTATTTATTATTGTTTGATTAACATTTTTGCATCAATAATTGTGCCATCACAAACCAATTCAACCATGTAAAACCCTGTGGAAGCGATGGAATTCAATAACAATCGTTTCAAACAAACACGAAACAACGAAACGTTTTTAAACACAAAAAATCCTTTGAAGCGCGCTTCAAAGGATTTTTAAATTTTATAGAGTTACTACCGTCAACCTATATTAGGACGACACAGTAAATTTGTTATAGTGCTGCAACAAATTTTGATAAACCAGACTTAAGGTTTGCCGCTTTGTTATCGTGAATGATGTTGTTTTTGGCTAAACGATCAATCATTGAAGAAACAGAAGAAAGCATTTTTTGAGCTTCTTTCTTATCCGTTGTTTCACGCAAGTTCTTAATCGCGTTACGCGTTGTTTTGTGCTGATACTTGTTCAACACGCGCTTTGACTCGTTACTTCTAATTCTTTTTAAAGCTGACTTATGA
>TARA_B110001469_G_C9648847_1_pt1 | contig 15632 bp, 10 predicted proteins | sample TARA_B110001469 | Tara Oceans TARA_B110001469 (sample SAMEA4397034) | marine metagenome | biome: Polar Biome; feature: [SRF] surface water layer (ENVO:00010504); material: water (ENVO:00002006), including particulate matter (ENVO:01000060) such as... | depth 5 m
TTAACAAATCTATTTAACAGAGCGAGCTATGCAGAAATGTATAGCTCGCTTTTATCATTTAAGTTGCTAACGTAAACAGGCACCACATATTGGCTTGAGATGAGCTATACGTAAAGTAAAGGTAGAGGTACTAAGGACATTAAATCTCCAAAAAGCAGAGAGACATTTCATAACGCTAATGTGGTATAGGTCACTAAATTAGTTAGATATACATTATTTATTCTAAAAAAAGAGCCTATTTATAAAATAGGCTCTTGGTATTATGCTTAAAAATCACACCTAAAATGTATCGTTCATCATAGAAGTTATGACTTTTCTATGTGTGATATTTTTAACTCACCTACTAGAAGCGATAGTTAAGTCCAAAGGTAACCCTACGATCTGTAAGTCCTTGGTAACACAACATAGCGCCCTCATTAACACAAGATTGAGTAATATCTGACTTGGTTAAGTTAACAGCCTCAATACCCAGGTTTAATTGCTCATTAACATCATAACTAATACTAGCATTAACTTGTCCTCTGTCGTGTGTAACAGCAGGGAAACCTAATGTAGAGTTAAGAGAGGCACCAGCAGCAGTGTCTAAAGTACGGAAAGCGTCACGCCATGTGTAACGTACTCTTGCTGAAATACCATGCTTCTCATAGTATACCGCTACGTTATAAGCAGTTTCAGAAAAATCCATAAGGCCTGTAAGTCTATCAACTGTCACAAACTGACTGTCATCATAAATACCGTTTATCGCATTAAAAATATCTGTACCACGACCTGCAGATGAGTTAGTAGCTGAACCTCCATCAAATTCTTGGATAGTATAGTTAGCTAATATACCAAAACCAGATGCCCAACCTAAATCTTTCTCGAAGCTTGAAAGATCATACTGAAATGACATTTCGATACCCGATTGGGTTGTTTCTGCGGAGTCATTAATAACGGATGAAACATCAACACAAAGGCCAACAGAGTCTGGGTTACCTAATACATTAGGTTGAACCGCAGGATTCCAAAGTCCACCACCTAAACATTCAGGATTTGTTTCACGCAAACCGTTTGCATCAAGGCTAGCACTCTCATTTTGACCAGCAATGATATTAGTACGTGTCTTATGGAAATAACCAATGCTTGCTACCGCTGCTTCTGCAAAATACCATTCAGCTGAAATATCAAATGAGGTTACTTCTTCAGGCTCAAGTCCAGGGTTACCGACTTTTAGAGCTGTATTCTCGTTAGTACCGTATGATACTGAAGAATTTAGGTTACTAAAACCAGGGCGACTTACATCTTTACCCCAACCTAATCGAACAATAAGCTCGTCAGTTACGTCTGCAACCACATTTAAACGAGGTAGCGTAAAGCTATAATCTTCTTTAGTAGTTAGTGGTGTATTAACACCATCGATTACCGTATTACCTAACGCTTCAATATCTGTTGATATATGACGTAAACCGAAGTTACCGCGTATATTTTCAAAATCGAAATTCGCTTGTGCATATATCGCATGGGTATCTTCTTGAATATCAAAAGAGCCTGAAGTTGACGGTGTAAAGTTTGCATAATCTTGCTTACCACCGTGTGCTAGAATGGCTGCTTCTATTATAGCCAATGTACCGTCAGGATCATTATATGCGCGATCTGGGTCTATTATTAAGTAATTACGATGCGCTAGCTCTCTACCATCGGCATCACCAAAAGTATCAGGACCAGGAACAAGGAGATCTCCAAACAACGAACCATTCGGACTATCTACCATTTTACTGAAACCACCAATACGATCTGATATCGCCGTAGTGCTATTTTTCGTTCTATTGAAGCGATAACCAAAATCAACAGAAGTTACAATTGAATCGTCTATAAAATAGGTAAAATCAGTACGGAATGCATCATCAGAGTTTCGGACTGTACCACGATTTAAATCGACCTGATCTAACACTACATTGTTAGGGTTTAGTAAATCTGCAACCGTTGGTGCGAATGGGGAAGCAAAATCTACACCAAATGCAAGTGAGCCACCAGATAAGTCATAAATAAATGGTACACTGTTATCATTACTACTGCCATCAAGTGGAGTAAGTGGGTTAGGGTTAATAAAGTTAAATTGGGTGTTAAACGTTGGCGATAATGTATCCGAGCTTGCCGATGACAATACAACACTTACTAATAAGTCATCACCTTGCCAATCGCCACCAATTCTAAAGACTTCAGTATCTGTTACACGTGCATTGGTATCACTGTTAAAGCGTAAATTTGGATCATCATCATCCACCCCTAAGTTTGGCTGAATTGTTCCTTGGAGGGCTGCTTGTATACTACCTAATTGAACGCCATCAAGTGAGCCAAAATCAATAGTTTCAAATGCAGTAGGTAAATTATGGTTAAGTACACTACTTACACCAGAACCTTGCACACGGGTACTCTCTTGACGAACCTCTTGATCAGTAATAACCGCATCGAAGAAAAATTTCAAATTATCGTTTGGTGCATACTCAAATGAACCAGAAAAATTTTTGGTTTCATATTCAAAATTTTCTAACTCCTGATTAAGGAATTGAATGCCAAGAAAATCAAAAGATTGAGCTATAGGTCTTTTAGTTGCTTGATCTTCTAGCTCACCTTTTCTATATACATCAGCGTTAATATTTTCAACAAGGCTACCGTCACGATCAACACGAGGACGGTGTGAAGTGGCTTCTTGCTTTGTAATACTTCCACTTATAACAACACCAAATTCACCCCCTGATTCGAGTTCCCACTTATTTCCGTATGCGCCTGATATTCTTGGCTGAGTACCATCTTCTGTTAGGCTGCTATCTTCACCTTGAATACGTATAGAACCTAACATTTCATCTAATTCAAGAGGACGAATAGTTCGTAAATTAATAGTACCGCCTACAGAGCCTTCGACAGTTTTAGCCTCTGGTGCTTTAGTCACTTCTACACCCGCAATAATTGCAGCTGAAACGTCTGTGAAATTGATCCCATTTCGTCCACCGCCAGAACCTACAGTTGAGGCACCGTTAATTTCAACACGGTTTGAGCCAGTCCCACGAATCTGTACGCCAGAACCGATACCCGCTGTTCTGGTAATCTGAATCCCTGTAACATTTTCAAGAACCTCTGCAAGGTTTTGATCAGGTAACTTACCAATATCTATTGCGTTAATGATTTCAACTAGGTTACTTGCATCACGTTTTTCTGCAAGAGCAGTGGCAAGAGAACTTCTTATCCCAGTTACTTCTATTACTTCAACTGTTTGTTCTATTGCTGAAGTATTTTGTTCTTCAGCAGCAAAAGTTGGAATAGAAAGTAGAGCTGTTAAAGCTGCACCGTATACTGGTAGTTTTTGTTTACTATGAATTATTTCGCTAATAGCATTAAATTTCATGTTATCTCCCGACACTTTTATATGTTTTTTATTATTTTGGTCATACCAAAAAGTTGTTTTAGTTTTGTTTTTCAATTACATTTATAGATTAAATATTAACCAAGCACAACTAGTATTTTTAATTACACATTGATTTTGGTATTACCATTCAGCTGTATATTAATGATTTATTGGTTTTTGGTTATAACTTATTTTTATGAATTTTTATTTTAGTGTATAAATTGTCTGTATTAGCTACAGGGGCATTTAAACTTATTTAATTGGCAAGGTATAATCAAATTATGGGTAGCTAACATGTATTTAAATTAACTAATGTTAGCGAGAAAAAATAATTTTGCTCAGAGCTTGCGCAAAATTTCATGGACTTCGGCTTTGTGAAGTCTTGAATACCTAGCTAAATAACATCAGTATTACTAATCTACTTCTATCGTTTAAAGCTTTATTAGTGTGAAGGCATATTTATGAATTGAGAATATTAAAAAAATAGTGTGGTAGGGAGCTACTTTTAATCCTTGTTTGGCTGATTAATGAATAAATGATTAACAAAAAGGTGTGTAATTAAATTATTAAATTATTAATGTATTAAGTATCTATTTGAAAATTGTTTAGGCTAATTATTGAAAGCCATATCAAAAGTCATGGCTAACTAGCTGCCGCATCTTAAAATAAACTAAAGTTCTTATCGATTAATAGGGGGCTGAGCTTCAAGCATTAGTCTGTTTGTTAGCTATAAAATATTGGTAAGATTTGTTATTTAGCCTAGTGTCAGTAACCTCTTTAAATACTTTAAACTATTTTTTTAGCGTTTTATTGAATACATATCCCTTTTTTCACTACTCTCTCTTTTAATTTTTTCCAATTCTCTAGCTTCTTCTGCATCGAATAATGTATTAAGTAAGCGATGAAAATGTTCCTGCATTGCAATTCTAGATTTCGTAGAGTCACCCAATTTCAAGGCGTTATAAATAGCCCTATGTTCAGCGATTGTTTTTGCATTATCTTTACTGCAAACACTGTCATAATCTTGGATTATTTCCATTGATGAAGCTCTTAAATCCCACAAGTTTTCAACTACGCTTTTCATCGCTTCATTACAGGTGGATTTGGCAATGATTTTATGAAAAGCTTTATCAGCAGCTTGCATATTTTTGCCTTCTTCCATATCAATAAGCGTTTGATTTAAATTAATTAGCTCTTCTTCTGATATATTAGTGGCGGCTAATGCAGCGACTTCACCTTCTATTAAAGCACGGGCTTGAGTTACCTCAAAAGCATTGATCTTTTGTGATGCTGTTCTAGATTTTTGACAAGTTAAAACGTATATACCTGAGCTGGTTTTAACTTCTACCTTTCCTCTGACCTCTAAAGCGATAATCGCTTCACGGATTGTTGGCCGACTTACCTTGTAATCAGCCGCTAGCTCTCTTTCTGGTGGTAGCCGACTACCTACAGGAAATTTTCCAGAATTTATAGATGCTTCAATTAATTCGACTATGCTCCAGAAAAGTCTTTTTGCTGCCATTTTACTTCACCTTATTAAACTTTACTGACCATAATAATTATTTATAAAATAACAAAAGTTTTAAACAATTATATATTAGGGTTTAAATTTATCATACCAATATAGTGATTGTTATTACAATATTGGTATAAATATAAATATAAATAAATTGTCAAACTACTTTAATCATCAGTATATTAAAGTAGTTTTTATTGACTAATTACACCGCCTATCAACAAACACGATAAATTTATTAAAAATAAATCATAGTATAAAAACAAAGTAATATAAGACCTCATGATGATTGGTAATACCAAAACTAGTTTTTTATTAGGGATATTTATTGTATTTGGTTACCTTTTACTCTATAAAGTGAACAATAATATTAGTTTTTAATAATATTTGGTATTACCAAAGGTGATGGCGTATACGTATGTGTTGCGAGATTAACTGCGGCACTTTATGGACTAGGTGATAAATTTGTCGTGAAATAACAAGATAATAAAGAGATGAAGGTTTATGCTTTTTAATGGCTAATGAAACTTCATAAATTGAATAGAAATTAAAATACCGTGCGCTATTTGTGAGTGAGCAGTCATTCAAAGTTTAGTTAGCATTACCAAAATATTTAGGAGTTAATTATGTCAAAGCCAACTATTGGTTTTATTGGTTTAGGCCTTATGGGCGGAAATATGGTTGAAAACCTACAAAGACGTGGTTTTCATGTCAATGTAATGGATTTAAGTAAAGAAGCGGTTGTTCGCGTACTTGCTCGAGGTAATGCGACTGAAGTTTCTTCAGGAAAAGAACTTGCTGAAAAAAGTGATATCGTTATGCTTGCCCTCACTACTTCAAAAGTTGTTGAGTTAATCGTTTACGGTGATAACGGTGTTTTAGCGGGTATAAAAGACGGTTCAGTATTAATCGATTTTGGTACATCTATTCCTGCTTCTACACGTAAAATTGGTGCTGATCTTGCTGCTAAAGGTGCTGGTATGATAGATGCTCCTTTGGGGCGAACTCCGGCGCACGCTAAAGAAGGTTTATTAAATATAATGGCTGCGGGTGATATTGATACTTTTAATAAAGTTAAACCTGTACTTGATGAACAAGGTGAAAATGTATTCCATCTAGGCGCACTTGGTGCAGGCCACACCACTAAGCTTATTAATAACTTCATTGGTATGACAACAGTTACGGCCATGTCACAAGCGTTTGCTGTTGCAAAAGCTGCTGGTGTTGACGGGCAACAATTATTTGACATTATGTCAGCAGGACCATCTAACTCACCATTCATGCAATTTTGTAAATTCTATGCAGTAGACGGTGAAGAAAAATTAGGCTTCTCAGTTGCCAATGCAAATAAAGATTTAGGCTATTTCAATGAGATGGTTAAAGACTTAGGTACTGAGTCTTTAATTGCTCAAGGTACTTCAGCTAACCTTCAAGCTGCTGTAGATGCTGGACTTGGCCAAAATGATGTACCAGTAATTTTTGACTACTTTACTAATTTAGAGAAGTAGTGCTGAGAACTTCGTACGAATTTCGCATGTCCTGATTGTGATGTATTAATAAAATAATATAGAGTTTTTCACTTTTAGGGTTTTCTCTAACATAGAGTTTTGAAAGCCTGAGCTTTTTGTATAAAGATAATGAGAATAAAATGGTTTACGGTATGAAAATAAAACAACTTGCAGTAGCGTTATTCTCTTTAATGCTAATAACTGAACTTTGCGCTAAAGATTATTTAGTTGATACACCTAAAGCCTATGAAAAAGCAGTTAAAAACTTAACTGCTGGCGATACTCTTAAACTTGCCAACGGCATATGGAAAAATTTTGAAGTTGTGTTTACGGGGCAAGGTACTAAAGAACAGCCTATTAAGTTAACCGCAGAAACTAAAGGAAAGGTAATTCTTTCCGGTCAGTCCAACTTGCGCTTAGCAGGTGAATACTTAGAAGTGTCTGGCTTAGTTTTTAAAAATGGTTACACACCAACACGTTCAGTTATCTCATACCAAGTTAATAAGAAAGAGTTTGCAAATAACAGCCGAGTAACTGAAGTTGTTATTGATGAATATAGTAACCCAGACCGCTTCGAACCCGATTACTGGGTCGCTTTATACGGTAAGAATAACCGTTTTGACCATAGCTATTTAGCCGGTAAACGCAATAAAGGCGTTACTATGGCGGTACGTTTGTCAAAAAAAACTGACCAAGAAAATAATCATAGAATTGATCATAACTACTTCGGCCCTCGCCCGGTATTTGGTTCTAATGGTGGTGAAACCCTTAGAATAGGTACAAGTCATTTTTCATTGTTTGATTCATTAACCGTTGTTGAGAATAACTATTTCGATCGCTGTAATGGTGAAGTCGAAATAGTTTCTGTTAAATCAGGTAAAAACATCCTTAGAAATAATACATTCTTTGAATCTCAAGGGACGTTAACGTTAAGGCATGGCAATGGTAATGTAGTTGAAAATAATGTTTTCTTTGGTAATGGGGTTGATCATACCGGTGGTATTCGTGTAATTAACCGTAATCAAATTATCCGTAATAATTACCTCGAAGGATTAACGGGTTATAGATTTGGTAGTGGTTTTACGGTAATGAACGGTGTGCCCAATTCATCTATTAATCGTTATCACCAAGTGGTCAATGCAAGCATTGATAACAACAGTTTTATCAATGTTGAACATATTCATTTAGCGGCGGGAAGCGATCAAGAGCGCTCCGCAACACCGAAAAATACCACAATGAGTAATAACATTGTTTACAACGAAAACTTAAAAGATGCTTTTAGCTTATTTGATGATGTTTCAGGTATCAACTTTAATGGAAATGTACGAAACAAAGTGCCAAATGCAAAGATTACAGAGGGTTTTAATAACCAAGAGCTAACATTAGTACGTGCAAAAAACGGTTTGCTTTACCCAGAAGATATTAAAGCGGTTGCAGGCATTGATAGAAGCCTAATGCCAATTAAGAAATCGCAAGTAGGTCCTACTTGGTACGCTAAAATTGAACCGCTGATTGAGTTTAATTCAAAAAAATCCACTGTGATTACTCCTGGTGAAAATAGTATATTTAACGCCATTTTAGTGGCGGAATCGGGTGATAAACTTGTTTTAGCGCCCGGTGCTTATCACGAAACTAAGATACTTAAATTAAATAAGGTTATCAGTTTAGTAGCACAACAGCCGGGTAGTGTTGCTATTACATTTGCACGAGCTACGTTTATTGAAATTGTTAACGACGGTAGTTTGCAGTTGTCAGATTTAGTTATAAGTGGCAAAGAAGCGCCAGACTCTAAAGGTAATGTACTTATTCGCCCATCTAAATGGGGCATGTACAAAAACTACCGTTTAGACATGTCAAACGTCACAATTAAAGATTTAGACATAAACAACAACTTCCATGTGTTTGTTGCAGGAAGTAGAAGTTTGGCAACGTATATTAAAGTAACGGGAAGTACCTTTAAAGACATTAGCGGTGACATTTTTCGTTTAAGTAAAGAAACTGACGATTTAGGTATTTATAATGCGGATTACTTAATTATGGATCAAAATGTTTTTGAAAATGTAGCGGGTGCTTTGGTTGATTTGTATCGTGGCGGTCAAGATGAAAGTACTTTTGGACCACATTTAGTCTTTACTAATAATATAGTGACTAACGCAGGACACGATAAACGTAATAAAACAAAATCTGTAATTAAGCTTCACGGTGTACAAGTAACAGCTATTAATAATAATCACTTTACTAATACTGCGCCAATAACACTTGAACACACTGTAGGTGAGCCAATAAGTCAAATAATAAGTAATAGCTTTACAGAAACAGCTGCGCCTAAAGTGGTCGAATTATATGCGTTAGGCAAACATACCGCCGTACTATTAAATAATAAGCAAACTAAATAAGAGCCATTCATGAGAATTTTTCCTAACAAACCATATTCTAAATTAGTACAGCCTTTATTAAAAAACAGGTCAACTACTAACCTTATCCTTATCCTTATTTTTGTTTTTTCGATTGTTGGCATGAATCAATTAGTGATGGCAAGAACAAGCCCTAATTTAGTGATAACGACAACAGATGTTGAAAATATGCGAGTAGCAATAACCCAAGCAGGACAATTTCAACAAGCTTTTATTGCCATTAAAACCAGTGTTGATCAACAAATAACACAACCTATCGTAGTTCCACTCCCTAAAGATGGTGGTGGTGGTTATACTCACGAACGCCACAAGAAAAACTACAAACTTATGTTTGATGCAGGTGTTATTTATCAATTAACCCAAGATGAAAACTATGCGGACTATGTCCGTGACATGCTACTTACCTATGCTGATCTTTACCCAACATTACCCTTACATCCAAAAAGGAAAATGGATAAACAAAATCCAGGGAAATTATTTTGGCAAAGCTTGAATGAGGCTATGTGGCTGGTATATACGAGTCAAGCTTATGATTTGATTTTACCTTCGTTAAGTACACTAGAAAAAACAATAATTGAAAAAGGCGTATTTCGCCCTATCGTCAAGTTTTTATCAATAGACTCGCCTGAGACATTCAACAAAGTTCATAATCATGGCACATGGACAACCGCAGCGGTAGGTATGACAGGTTATATACTTGGCGAGCAAGATTGGGTAGAACAAGCACTTTATGGTTTAGATAAAACAGGAAAGGGGGGGTTTTTAAGGCAGTTAGATGAGCTGTTCTCTCCACAAGGGTATTACAATGAAGGTCCTTATTATCAACGTTTTGCGTTATTACCTTTTATTACCTTTGCTAAGGCCATTCAAAGCAATCAACCGGAACGTAACATTTTCGAATACCGTGATGGCATTGTTTTAAAGGCCATCAATACCACCATACAGCTAAGTTATAACAAGTTGTTCTTCCCTATTAATGATGCCATTAAGTCTAAGGGTACTGATACCATAGAACTAGTTAATGGCGTGACTGTCGCTTATGGTCTAACCAAAAATGCTGGTTTATTAAGTGTGGCTAAATCACAAGGTCAAATTTTATTAACCGGTGATGGTTTAAAAGTAGCAACAGCATTAGATAACAACCTTGAGCAACCTTATCATTTTGAGTCTGTTGCTTTTGGTGATGGAAATGATGGTAAACAAGGCGCGTTGGTAATAATGCGACAAAATGTCAATGGTGATCAGGCGGTTTTGTTTAAGCCTGCAGCGCAAGGCCTAGGGCACGGTCACTTTGATAAGCTAACTTGGCAGTTTTACGATAGGGGTGAAGAAATCGTTTCTGATTACGGCGCAGCAAGATTCTTAAATGTTGAAGCTAAATATGGCGGTCGTTATTTACCTGAAAACAAAACTTGGGCAAAGCAGACTATCGCCCATAATACTGTTGTTGTTGATGAGAAAAGCCATTTTAATAGCAATGTGAAAATGGGTAACGCTAATCACCCTGAATTATTATTTTTTGAGAAAAGTGACAATGTAACTATAAGCTCTGCTCGTATTGATACCGCTTATGAAAATGTTGAGTTAACACGAACTATGGCATTGATAGAAATACCTGAGCTTAATCAATCATTAGTAGTGGATGTGTTTGATGTTACATCGAATACCAAACACCAATACGATTTACCAACACACTACAAAGGCCATTTAATTAGCACTAACTTTGAGTTAAAAACGAACTTAACAAGCTTACCTGTATTAGGAAAAAATAATGGCTACCAGCATTTATGGTTAAAATCCCAAGCTCAACCTAAGGTAGGTTTGTCTCAAATCACTTGGTTAAATAAAAACGGTAGGTTTTATACTCGCTCTTCAATTATGGATGGTGAATCATCAATAATATTTACGCAGGTTGGTGCCAATGACCCGCTATTTAATTTGCGTAATGAAAATGCTTTTATAGATCGTAAAACAGACGTTAAAAATCATACTTTTGTTAATGTATTAGAACCTCACGGTGAATACAATCCAGCAAAAGAATTTACTATTGATGCAACCAGTAAACTAAAACTATTAGCACATACGAGAGATAAAAATATAGAGTTAGTTGCGATTAGCTTTTTGGGAGATAAACATTTTTTATTAGCCTATAGCTCAGCTAAAAAAATCAACACTAATCAAGTAAATAAATTTTCATTTAATGGCTATAAATATCAATTTAATGGTCGTTTTAAATTTTTTGATATTAAAGGGTAGAGGTCTAACATGAATCAAAGTGAGCATTTTTTATCTGGGAATGAAACAGAAATCGAAGACATTGGTGGCGGTTTAAAGCGTCAGATGTTGGGGTATAACAATGAGTTGATGGCCGTTAAAATTTGGTTTGAAAAAGGGGCTGTTGGTTATAATCATGCCCATAGGCACTCTCAAGTGACTTATGTTGTTAAAGGTGAATTTCATTTTAACATTGACGGTGTAACTAAAATAATGAAACCCGGTGATAGCTGTATGATTCCTCCTCATGTTGATCATGGTGCGACATGCCCAACAGGTGGAATATTAATTGATACCTTTAGCCCACCTCGTGAAGACTTTTTAGACGAGAAGTCTGTGTTTATTGTTAACCCTATTTAAATTTCCTGGAGAAAAGCTAACATGAAAATAAAAAATTTAAGATGGTGGGTGATAGCCTTAATTGCTTTAGCGACCGTGATTAATTACATTGACCGTTCTGCGCTTAGTGTACTTTGGCCCGATATCGTTGAGGATCTGTTTCCCAATGAGTCGGCTTTAGAGCGAAAACAAATATACGCCAATATATCAATGGTTTTTATTTTATCCTATGCCTTTGGGCAGGCTATATTTGGCAAAATATTTGATTGGATAGGTACACGTTTAGGTTTCGTAATCTCTATTGGTGTTTGGTCTCTTGCGACTGCTGCTCACGCACTTGCGCAGGGTGCTCTTAGTTTTAGTGTTTTTCGTGCAATCTTAGGTGTGGCAGAGGCGGGCAACTGGCCTGGTGCAGCTAAAAGTAATGCAGACTGGTTTCCAACTAAAGAGCGTGCATTGGCTCAAGGGATTTTTAATTCTGGCGCGGCTATCGGTGGTATTGTTGCTATCCCTCTAATCGCCTATTTGACTATATATTTTAGCTGGCAAATGGTCTTTGTTGTTATAGGTTTAGTCGGTTTGTTATGGCTTATTCCTTGGATTATCTTAGTTAAAGCGCCGCCTAAAAATCACCCTTGGCTTACAGATGACGAACGTGAATATATTTTAACGGGCCAGAGAAGTAGTCAAACTGCTGCTAACGCTAATTCGCCATGCGAAGATGATGAATATAATCCTTCTACAAAAGAATTACTTTCTCGCAAGCAAAGCTGGGGGGTAATTATTGCTTCTGCTGCAATCGACCCTATTTGGTGGTTGTTCGTCTTTTGGATCCCTATTTATCTAAACGAAGTGTACGGCATGGATGTTCAATCTATCGGTATCTATGGTTGGGTGCCATACGTTGGTGCAATGTTTGGTGCTTGGTTTGGTGGGCTTCTCGCACAAAATCGTATAAAGGCTGGCTGGGATACAAATAAAACACGTAAGTTTATTATTTCGTTAGGTTGTTTAATTATGTTACCTGCTTTGTTAGCCATGGCTAATCCGGGTGGACCAACTACTGCGGTCATGATTATGGCGGTTATTTTATTTGGCTTCCAAACAGTGATTGGTAATGTTCAAACGCTACCAAGTGATCTATACGGTAAAAAATCTGTTGGAAGACTTTCAGGCTTCGCAGGTATGGCAGCGAAACTTGGGGCATTAAGTTTAACAGCTTTAGTACCTATCTTAACTGCTGACGGTAATTACACGCCCGCATTTGTTATTGGTGCAGGTTTAGCTGTTACTGCTATGCTAGCGGTTTGGATTCTTATTCCAAAAATTGAGCCATTGAAAAGTGTTAAGTAATTCGATTACGTATTACCAAAAAATTTTAATTTAAGTTAATAAGGTTTTGTACATGAAAAATGTCTATGTATTCGGTGAATGCATGATTGAATTAAGGGTTGATAAAACACTTAATTCTTTAGAGAACGGCACATCACCAAAAATACTCAAGCAATCATTTGCTGGTGATGTGTTAAATAGTGCTATTTATTTGAAACGAACATTTCCTGAGATTAATACACATTTTGTCTCTGTTTTAGGGAGCGATAAATTCAGTGCTGATATGCTCGATTTTTTTAAACAAGAGCATATAGGTTGTGATTTAGTTTTTCAAACAGAGAGTAAAATACCTGGATTATATGCCATAGAAACAGATGGTTCAGGTGAAAGAACGTTTTCTTACTGGCGAGAAAACTCAGCGGCCAAAGAAGTTATGTCGTTTATACATGACAATGAAATAGCACAGCTTTCGTTAGGTGATCTATTCTTTTTCTCTGGAATTTCACTCGCGGTTATTAAACCTGATGATCGTCCCTTGTTTTGGGAAATGTTAGAAAAATTAAATCATGCTGGGGTCAAGATCGTTTTTGATCCTAATTACCGATCAAAAATGTGGGAGGTTAAAGCACAGGCTAAAGAACAATTTGCATTGGCTTTTAAATATGCTCATATCTTGTTGCCAGGTGTTGATGACTTTGACCAACTCTATGGTATTGATACGCTTGAATCAGTTCTCAATTTCTGTAAACGCTATCAATTTGATGAGTTAGTGATTAAAAATGGTGAAGACGGTGTGTTGTGTTATATAGAAGGACAAGTTTCTCATTTTTATATAAAACCAGTGACTCAAGTGGTTGATACAACCTCAGCAGGCGATTCATTTAATGGGGTTTATATTGGTGCCAGAACTCAAGGGTACGATCTCAACCATGCTATTAAATTAGCTTCCAATGCCGCTGGATTTGTTATTCAGCATTCAGGCGCCATCATAGAGAAAAAAGCATATAAAGCATTTATATCAACTCAGCAAATATAGCTGTTGTTTTTCCGTTAATTAAAGGTAGAAGAATGAAATTATTTTCAACGTTGATGGGAAAGCAAACACTGCTTCCCATTATTCAGGCAAACACTATTGAAGAGGGTGTTGAAATAGCAAAGGCGATGTCTGCTGCTGGCATTAATTTAGTTGAAGTTGTATTAAGAACAGAAGCTTCAATCGATATTATAAAGGCACTTAAAAATCAATTACCTGATTTAAAAGTAGGCGCGGGTACTATTATTAACGCTGATATTTTGAATGATGCGATTGACGCTGGCAGTGACTTTATAGTCACCCCAACCATTTCAAAAGATTTACTTACTCATTTAGCCAAAGTAAATGTACCTGTATTACCTGGTGTGTCGAATGCTTCCGACATTTTATTAGCGAGTGAATTTGGCTATACAGAAGTTAAATTGTTTCCTGCGTCTTTATCGGGGGGCAGTAGTTTTCTTAAAGCTATGGGCTCAGTTTTTCAAGAAATTGTTTTTTGCCCAACAGGGGGGGTTAATGCAAATAATCAAAAAGAATTTTTAGATTTAGTTAACGTTTTTGCGGTTGGCGGTACGTGGATTTCATCACCTGAGTGGGTTAAAAATGAAGATTGGTCTTCAATAACCAAGGCATGCAAGTCAGCATTGGCAGTGAGTAAATAAATGAAAAAAAGGGAACATTTTATTTTTGGTAATGCACTGAAAAATCTTTACAGAGATGCCAAAGACAATCAATACGCAATTCCAGCTGTTAATGTTATTGGAACAAATTCTGTTAACGCCGTTTTAGAAGCTGCAAAAGAGGTTTGTTCTCCAGTAATAATTCAACTTTCATATTCAGGTGCTGCCTTTTTTATTGGGAAAGGTTGTGGATTATCTGGTACTGAGGCATCTGTGGAAGGAGCCGTTTTCGCAGCAAAATATATTCGAAATGCAGCTAATATTTATAACGTAGATGTTGTTATCCATACGGATCACGCTTCTAAAAAGTTACTCCCTTGGATAGATGGATTACTTGCAGCTGGACAAGAATATTTTAAGGAAACAGGGAAACCATTATTTAGTTCTCATATGCTAGATTTTTCTGAAGAACCTTTAAAAGAAAATATTAGTTTAAGTGCTAATTATTTAAAGAAATTAACAGCATTAGATATGCTACTAGAAATAGAGCTAGGCTGTACTGGTGGTGAAGAAGATGGAGTAGACAATACTCATATTGATAATGCTAAGCTCTATACACAACCAGAAGATGTTGCTTATGCCTATGAACAACTAATTGGGATTAGTTCAAATTTCACCGTTGCAGCGGCATTTGGTAATGTTCATGGTGTTTATAAATCAGGACAAGTAAAGTTAACACCAAAAATATTAGCAAACTCTCAATCATACCTTTCTGAAAAGTTTAATTTACCGCCCAACCCACTTTCCTTTGTTTTTCATGGAGGGTCAGGTTCTAAGATTTACCACATTCATGAAGCAATTTATTACGGTACTGTCAAAATGAATATTGATACAGATACTCAATGGTCTTTTTGGCAGGGTATTAAAGACTATTATCAAAGTAAGGCTAATTACTTGCAGTCTCAACTAGGAAATCCGACAGGTCTAGAACAACCCAATAAAAAATATTATGACCCCAGAGTATGGTTAAGGTTTAGTGAAGAGTATATGAAAAATAGACTGGTTAAATGTTTTGAAAATTTAAACTGTATTAATCGATCAGCGCCTAAAATAGAGAAAAGTAAATTCTGATACAAGTAGAACTGACTTAGTAGCGCTTGTATATATGCTGAATTAGGCTACCAAGTTAATGACGCTATGCGTGTGAAACTTGG
>TARA_B110001469_G_scaffold127366_1_pt1 | contig 15504 bp, 21 predicted proteins | sample TARA_B110001469 | Tara Oceans TARA_B110001469 (sample SAMEA4397034) | marine metagenome | biome: Polar Biome; feature: [SRF] surface water layer (ENVO:00010504); material: water (ENVO:00002006), including particulate matter (ENVO:01000060) such as... | depth 5 m
GGGTGATATGAATGATAGCACTTCCAGTTCAAGACCGAGTATGAATGGACCACCCGATGTTAATGGTTTAATGGAGACACTATCTAATAATAATTTAAATTCAACCACAGGTAGTAAAAGTATTAATTTAGATTTATAATTTATTTAAACATTTATTAATTAGACATTTATTAATTAGACACCTTTGACTTCGTTAACTTTTGATTTTCGTATTTTTTAATAATTTTTTTTGCTTTAATAACATCATCTTTAGTAATCATTTTGGTTTGAGGATTATGTTTTTTTATAATACATAAATTACTATTATCGTTAAATAATCCACTAACTAATAAGATAAATACACCAGTTAAAATGAGTGAAATAATAATATCTCTTGTTGCTATAAAGGCTACAACGAAAATAACAATTCTTCTAATAACTATATTACTGAGAAATTCTTCTTGAGATTCACTAAGTTCTAAAGCAATATATTTAGAACCTAAATTCATAAGAATCATTAAAATACCCGCGAAAATTTTACTTTGGTTAAGAGAATTTATTTTCTTATAGACATCCATTTTAGTTTTAAAATATTACTATAATATAATATTTTAAAAATAATTAAAAATTTTTAAATTTATCTATAATTAACACGCTAAGTTTTCTTCCATATTATCGTGTAAAGGATAGAAAGCAACGCCAGTTTTTTCTTTACTATCGCCATATGTTTTACAGTTTAATGGCGAAGGTCCACTTCTAAACTGTTCTTTATTATGGTTAGTTCTAATAAGAACAACTAAATAAATTATACTTAATAAAAATCCTACATTTAAATCTTCTGTGAGTGTTAATCCTATAATAACTAATAATAAAACAGTATTAACCGAACCTTCTGTTAATCTATTCATTAAATTATTTACTTTAGGATTATTGACAATATTATTTGATACAGTTACGAAATAAACTATTATAATCAAAATTAATAATAATAAATTATATAAAATATTTTGTTTCATATTAATTAATATAAAGAAAATATTTTTTTAATTTAAGAATAATTAAATTAAATAAATTTAGTTTTCTTTAGTAATAGTAATATGATACAAATAGGAGGCACCGATCCCACTGACGCTTTAAAATCGGGCGGAGTTATGAAATATGTAGGTTTTGCTCTTAAAGCAGTTGTTATAGTTGTTGGTTTATTATTTCTTTTAATATCTTTACCAGCAGCACCAATTATTATATATTTAACTATTTTATTTAATGTTATAAAATTAATGTGGGGGAAATTAAAAGAATTATAATTATCATTTTTTTTATTTTATAAAGATATTGTTTTATTTTTTTAAAAATATTTTCTATATTATAATTAAATGTCCTATTGTACAATTGAAGAAGCATGGGGAGATGAATTAAATAAAGAGAAAAGAAAAAAAAAAAAGAAAGAACAAAGAATGTATAATACACATATACCAGAATATATAGAAGAACAAAGTTATGATGAAGGACTACATAATGACCACTGTGAAATAAGAGAAAATACTGATTTAAATCAAAAACATACAAATAGACACAAACACGGAAGGAAAGCACGTAGAATTAAAAAAAGTAAACAGGGAAATGTTGAAATTAGTTATAATGACGCTAAAAAAGAATATAATCGCTATAAGAAAGAAACTAAAAGAGTTAAAGAAAGTAAAAATAATATAAGAGATAGAAGAATAATTGCAGATAATAATCTTGCTCCTGGTATGTATTCTGGTTTTAGTGATAATGAAAAATTATACGATTATAATAGTGAATTAGATAATGGTATGGAAAATGAACCTATTAATAGAGAAGAACCTGATTATACTAGAATACAAAATGATTTTAATGAAGGTATGGAAGACGACGAATATTTACAAACACAAAAATATAATATGGATTTAATAGAAGGTTTTGAAAGTAATGGAGGAGAATTAGATGGTAATAATATTTATCGCGAAGGAAATGATAAAATTAAAGATGTAGAAATGTCTGACAATAATAAATCTAAAAGAGCAGGTAATTTAATTGATAAATTACTTAATAAAAAAAAAAATACAAGAAGTCCTTCATCTGAAGAAATGAGTTCAGAAGAAGAAACACAAACAGATAGTGATATAAATTCTACAGATGATGAATTACCTATAAAAGAAAATAAAGAAATTGCTCCTTTAAAAAAAATATCAAAAAAAGATATTGATTATAGACTTAATTCATTAAATCGTAGTATGAATACTATTATTAAACAAATGAATAAAAGTCAATTCTTCGACGATGACTCCCAAGATAATATCCACGACCTTATATTATTTATATTATTTGGTATCTTTATTATCTTTATATTAGACTCTATCTATAAGTTAGGTAAAAGTAATTCAAGTAGTGTATATTAAGAATTATTGGTTAATCTATAGTAAAAGTTTAATCTATAATAAAATTATTTATTCTTTAAAAAATCTAAAGTCTTTACATCATATAGAAAGTTATTCTTTGGTTTAAATGTTTCAACTTTCTTATATTCTAAATTTGGTTTTTTCTCTTCTTTCTTTTTCTTATATTCTATACTATTTTGTCTATTATGCCAAGATATATATATTAAATTAGGGTGTGTGTAAGCAACATAAAATCCATTTTTAATCAGAGCACTTACTATATATACTATACATTGATTAATATCATATATAGGAAATCCGTATACAATATTAGGAACAATATAGAAACAGAAATTTGCTCCTTTAGGTGTTTTGGAAATAAATTTTATTCTTTCGTGACATTTTTTGAGTATTTTATCGTAAACTGTAATTTTAAATTTTTGTCTTTCATCATTAATTTTATGTAATTCATTTATGTTAATCATAGACATATTAGTATATTTATAAAGTAGAAAAAATTATTTAAGTATAATCTTATTTTTTATTGTAAAATATAATATAAATGATTGAAAATATTGTTTTTAGTAGTGGAGGAATTATGGGTTTTGCTTTTGTCGGCGCTTATCAATATATATATGAAAAAAAACTACATAAAAATATTAAAAATATATTAGGGTGTTCTGTAGGTGCAATGATTTCATTATGTATATCACTTGGGTATACAAGTAATGAAATTAAAGGAATAACTTTAGGTATGGATATTACTAAAATGATAAATAAAGATAATAATATTTTAGATATAGTAAATAAGTATGGGTTTGATAATGGGGAACATATGATAAAGATTTTAAAAATATTAATTAAAAAAAAAACAGGTAATTCCGATTTAACATTTAAAGAACATTATAAAATGTTTAACACTAAATTAATTATAGTAGGATGTAATGTAAATAAAAATGAAGACGAATTCTTTAATTATAGAACACAACCAGATATGAAATTATGGGAAGCAATTAGAATATCATGTGGTATTCCTTTAGTATTTACCCCCTATAAATATAAAGACAATTTATACGTGGACGGTGCTTTAAATAATCCGTGTCCGTGTAATTATTTTAGAAATCAAGATAAGACTCTTAGTTTTATATTAGAGTCTGATATTACAGAAAATGATAATGTCGAGAGTAATGATTTTCAATCTTATCTTACTAACCTAATATTCTATAATTTACGAAATAATAAAAAAAGAAAGAAAAAGAAGAAAAATAGTATAACAATAATACTGAAGAAAGAAAACGAATATACTGAATTTTCTTTATCCGAAGAAAATAAAATAAAATTTATAGAACAAGGTTATAATATCACTAAAGAATTATTACCTAATATAATTGAAAATACTATAGACAATAATATTAAAGAAATAGAGAATACTAAAGAAATAGATAATACTAAAGAAATAGATAATACTAAAGAAATAGATAATACTAAAGATATAAAAAAAATAGAAAATTAATTGGCATTATTTTTTACAAAATCTTCTAATGCGTCCGCATTTCTGGCGCCATTGTATTCAACAACGTCATTTTCCTTTAATAATTTAATAGTTGGGTATCCTTGGACGTTGTTTTCGTTAGCGAACTCTTTTTCAACCGCTGATCCTTCCGCATTACAAGCGTGGACTTTAACATTGGCTCCATTAACTTTCTGGTTATTCATCTTAGAAACTAACTTTTGCCATTCCGGTTTGGTACTAACACAGTGTGGACACCAGTCAACGTAGAATAATACTAAAACTACTTGTTTACCTCTTGGGTTTGGTTTTTCTACAAGATTATTTAATTCCATTGGTGAAGATTCAAAACCTTCAACTGATTTGTTATTTTTTGTAATAACGTAATATAAACCAATCGCAATTAAAATAATAACTAAAACGCAAACAATTAAAGTATTGGTATCACTTTTATTGCTTGAACTTCTGACACTTCTGACACTTCTGACACTTCTTGGACTTTTCATTTTATAATATATACAAATATTTTATTTTTTTAGAAAAAATTAAATATGGAATTAACAAATACTAAATAATTAATTCTAAATCTTTTAAAGTATCAATATCGTGATATTCATTTTTAGACATTATATATGGATATATATTCTCTCCGCTAATAGTTCCATTTTTAACTATATTTGTATTTAAAATATCAATATATCCATTATGTAAATATGTATCAGGTAATTTTTGCCTACACTCATTATAAGGTTCTATAATACTATACACTTTATTAAATAACGGTTTTAACTTATTATCTAAAACTCTGTACATTTTATATGGTGATTTTTCAAATGGTATAACAGTTCTTAAACTATCATATTCATTTCTTTTTTCTATAAAAGTTTTTATACAATCATTTAATATTTCTACTTTCCTGGTAGGGTAAGTTGGCCTTAATTGTATAATAAAATCGGGAATATAATCATCTTTTTCTAAATAATCTAAACAATGTTTAATACATTCATAATCGGTGGATAAATCGCCTGATATTTCTACAGGTCTTAAAAAAGGTACTTCTGCTCCATATTTTAAACCTATTTGTCTATATTCTTCACTATTAGTTGATAAAATAATCCTTATATCTTTATTATAATTAGATTGTTGTGCTTGTTTAATACTCCATACTAACATAGGAATACCTTTGAAATTTAAAATATTTTTATTTGGTAATCCTTTGGAACCACTCCTTGCGGGAATAATACACAGTATCTTCATTATTAGAGATTTATTATATAAAAATAGTTATAATAAAACTTAGCAAATAAAATAAATAAAAGTAAAATAAATATAAAATAAATATAAAATAAATAAAAGTAAAATAAATATAAAATAAATAAAAGTAAAATAAATAAAAGTAAAATAAATATATTAAAATAAACTAAATTGTTTAATAAATAATTTAAGTTTAAATTTTTTATCTTCGTATAATTTTTCTTCAACCCAAAGAGCATTTGCGTCTTTGACTAAATAAATTTTCCCATATTTGTTAATATTATGACAGAATTGCCAATGTTCACAGACAAAATTTTCAGTAAAACAGTTATATTTCGTTGCTTCTTTAGGAATACCATAATCCCATTTATTACTTAGTAATATATCTTTCCTTATAATAGCTAAACCACCAAATCCCGTTTTTATTTCTACGACATTTTTATTTTTACTAAATAATTCTTTAATACCAAAATGATTATGTTTATTATTAGAATTAAAATATTTACCATAATTTAGAGCCATTATATCATAATATTTATTATCTATTTTATTATTAGTAATATAGTTAGTATTGGCACAGAACATAATACCGTCTGGATATTCTTTTATTTTATTGGATAGTTTGAGAAGAGTATTAAAATCAAATATTATATCAATATCCATTAAAACGATCCAATTATTTTTGAGATTTACAATATTATGTTCTAAGCAAATATTATCTTTATAAAAACTTATCAAATTATTACGGGCTTCTAAAATATTTATATAGCGTTTATATCTCCCTTGTTTTAAATATAAATTTATATCTCGTATACTTGTAAATTGATTTTCTTGTATAGGTTCTGGTATATCTACAGTTTTAATATTGAAATGTGGATTTTGATATTTATATAATATTTTTTTAGTATTATCAGTTGAATTATTTTCATAGGTATAAAATCTTAGATTGCTAATATTTTTGTCTAAGTTATTTTTTATAAAAGGGAAAATGTTATTGAAGTAATTTTCACCATTTTTAACAATAAATAATATATCTAAATTATTCAAATTTATATCTCTTTTTATCTCTATATTTTTATTTAATTGGTTTATATTATTTTTTATTCGCCTCAATTCATCTATTATAATAGTTTTAGAAGGATAATCACCATATTTACTTGTATAAAGAATAAATATTTCTTTTATTTTTTCATATAAATTCATTTTATAAAACCTATAATTATATAAAATCAATATTTTAAATTTGAATCTAACCACGGTTCCATTTTAAATATACAATACCAAAAAGCGTGCCCGCCGAATGGATTTGGATGAGTAAATTTTTCTACGGAGAATTCCCTTGCTGTTTCAAAATGTGGTAATTTTCCTATATTATATAGTCTCATAATGTCTGTAATATTACAATCTTCTAAAATATTTTTTTCAACTACATAAAAAAAATATAAATCTTTTATTCTGGTATAATCTATTTTATTTTTTGATAAAATTAGTTTGTGTTTATTTAGCAGTTTAACATTTTTTTCCATCTTAGTTCTAAATTTATCATAATAATCTCTACAAATTTGTATCATTATATTTTTACTTCTAAGACTTAAACCGCCATTTCCTATTAATCTATTTTCTAATGGTGCCCCTATATAATCATATTGTAAGAATTTTTTATCCAGTTTTCTAAAGATAATGGTATCTTCTTGATAAATAATTAATTTTTGACCGAAAAACTGTTTCCAAAATTTAGAAGTTAGTAACATAATACTATATTCTTCTCTGGTTAAATTATCTTTTCCTATATTTATAATACGAATATCTCTATTAATTGATTTAGATATATTATTAAAAAAATCGTAGTTTAAATTTCCACATACTATAGTAAATGATACTTCACTACCTAATTTTAAAATTGCGTTTTTTATTATAAATGATAAATGATCCATTTTCCGCATTTCTATAAGAATTGCCTCTATATGATTTCCTCTAGAAATAATAGGTAATGGAATATTATTTAGTTTTTTTTCTTTATTTATACAGTATTTCCTAAACTTTTTCTTTTTTAATCTAATTACTTCATTATAATAAATATCAATATCCATTTTATAATATTATACATAAAAAAAAGATTAGGAAATACTGTATAAAAATCCAAAATATATCTAAAAATCCAAAATATATCTAAAAATCCAAAATATATCTAAAAATCAAATACTAATTTTATTTTTCTCGTAAAACAAGTTTATTTCCTTTTCCACTAAGTTATTATAGATATCACTATTAACTATAATAAATTCCAATTGTCTATAATCAAAATTATTATTAATAAATATTTGATTAAATTCGTTATAATTAATAGTATAGTTTCTTTTTCCGGTAATATTAAAGATAACTAAATCTACTTTATTTTTTATTTCATTTTTTTTCTTTAAAATAATATTTTTAACTTTATCTATCGAGTAATTTTCATTCCTAAGTGTTTCCATTAGAGTATGGTTTAATTTATTATTATTAAAAACAGTAATACTTAATTCTCTTTTTACTAAATTTTCCACATTCCTTTGATTTTGAAATAAAAAATCTTTATATTCTTCTAAACCTACTATATAACTATTAATAAAGGTATGGTTTTTATTTCTAAGTAGTTCTATTTCTTTATCTGTAGGTTGCCTATTTAATAATATTTGAAATAGTGTTTTCATTATTATATTATTATAAATTTAGTTATTTTATCTAACATAATAAAAATTGAATATTAATTTTCTTTAATAATAAAGTATAAAATGTCTAAATCAATTAAACAATGGAAACTCAGTCAAAGGTGTACAGTTTTCCCACACTTAGAGTTTGGAAAACTATATACTTTTGAAGAATTAAAAGAAATAGCGGAAACGTTGAAGAAAGACCTTGAAGACAAAATGACTATTCAAATTTTCAATGAAAGTACATATTGTAGAGAGGCAAATGGAGAATGGAATGTAATGATAGGAGTTGGTTTTAAAGGAGCTAAAGCCAATCTATATACATATATGCTTCGACGAGATGAAGATTTTGGAAAATCCTATGGTTGTCCATTTCAGAATTCTGCTTATATATATGATATTAAGCATGCGAGATTTTCACAGGAAACAGCGAAAGAAGAATTTCTTATAGTTGAAAAATACTTGATGGAAAAATTAGGAGGTGAAAAGATTAATTCATTTCCTTGTTAATAAGAGAATGTAGATTAAAGATAAAACAAAAGAAAATAAATATTTTTTTGTTTTATTTTTTAAAAATATATATAAAATTAACTTGTAGCATATTGTAATGTCATAATTCTTGCTCTTTTATTATATTCGTCTTTATTTGATAAATATGCTTTCGCTGCTTCTTTAGATAATGGATCATCTGGATTAGGGTCTGTTAATAAAGAACTAATAGATAATAATACTTTAATTATTGTTAAAGCAGGACTCCAATTAGTATTTAGTATATCTAAACAGATACTTCCATTTCTATTTATATTAGGATGAAAAATCTTAGTAATGAATTTTACTTTAGGAGGTTTAAAAGGATATTTATCAGGGAAACTAACACTTAATTTAAATAATCCCCCCGCATATGGAGAATTAGAAGGTCCTATAATAGTTGCATTCCAATCAAATAAGTTAGACATATCGATAGGACCCGCAGTACAATTCGCAGGTGGGTCTTTTTTCATTTCTTCCATTTCTTTTTTAATTCTTTTTAAAGCTTTGTCTGTTGTTACTTTAACACTCATTAAGTTATTTAGTTATTTATAATATTTTAATCTTTAAATTTAATTTTTAAGTTCATTCATTGCGACTAAATATATACAAGATAAACAAGCAATAACTATTGCTCCGGATTGGGCGGATTGTTCACTAAATCTTACCAAAAATTTAAATACTATATATAATAATAAACCAATTATTAAAGAATGTAATAATATTTCAGAGTTTTTATTCATTTAATAATATAAAAGAATAAAAATTTATATAAATTAAAAAATTTGATTTAATATATTTTTGATTTAATATATTTTTGATTTATTGATTTATTGATTTAAATAAATTCAGAGAAATTCTCTGGTAATTCTTCTATCATCGTATGATAATACTTTTGAATATCGTGTAATTTTCCAATATCTACGTGTGTTACAAAATTAATTGCGACACCCTTCCTTCCAAATCTACCACTTCTTCCAATTCTATGAATATAATTCTCTATACTATAAGGAATATCATAATTAATTACAATAGATACCTGTTGAACGTCAATACCTCTAGATAATAAATCCGTAGATAATAGAATTCTCGAATCGCCCCTTCTAAATTTTTCAACAATTTCAGTTCTCTCTTCTTGAGGCATTTCTCCATGAATTGTTGCAACTGTGAAGTTATTATCTGCCAACCTTCGTGACAAATCATTCACAATTTTCTTGGAATTACAATAAATTATAGACTGGGCGGCACTAATCATATTATACAAATCGCATAGAGTTTCAAACTTAAAGTCATTTCTCTCAGCATTTACATAAAACTGCTTAATACCTTCCAAAGTTAATTGCTCGGTTTTCACCAAAATCTTTAAAGGTTTATCCATAAATTTATCCGTAATTTCAAAGAACTCCTTTGGCATTGTCGCACTATATAAACCTACCTGTAATTGATTACTCCTGAGAAATTTAAAGATATCTTGAACTTGAGTAACAAATCCACGCGATAACATTTCGTCTGCTTCATCTACGACTAGGTAATTAATATCCTTATATGCGATGTAATTTTTAGACATCATATCTAACACCCTACCAGGTGTTCCTACTATAACTTGCGGATTCAATGATAATTCGTCAATATTATTCCGAATACTTGAACCACCCGCCAGTAAACATACCTTAATATCCATATATCTACTTAAATTACTAAAGACAGTGTGTATCTGACTTGATAACTCTCTAGTATGAGAAATAACTAATGCTTGTGTTCTCTGTTCTTTTTTAAGACTCTGTAAAACACTAATCGCAAAAGTGGCAGTTTTACCAGTTCCAGATTGCGATTGAGCAATTAAATCCTTCCCATCTAAGAATGGTTTAATTGCAGTTTGTTGAATTATACTTGGTTTTTCAAAACCATATGCGAAGATACCCCGTAGTAAGGTATCTTTTAATTCTAAATCTTCAAATGATTCATATTTAGGTAATTCAGTTTCATTACCCGTATTTTCCAAAATTTCTATATTGCTTGTTTGTAAAGACATAATAATTTTATTTGATTTATCTTTAAATAATTATTTTAAATGAATCAATTTTTTTTTTATAAAATAAATTATCTATGATTTAATTAAATATGATAAGTCATAACATAAATGTTAAAAAAGATAATATAAATAATAATAATGTAAATAATAATAATGTAAAAAATGAAAATGATAATAAAAAAATAAGTGATAATAGGAAAAAACATTTAATAGAGCATTTTCATATTAATGATAGAAATGTTCCTAGATTGGCAAATAATCCGAATGTAAAAGAATATAATGACGCGAATGAAAAAAGAAAAAAAGGAGTATCTGCAACTACACAGGCATTTTGTAAACAAAATCAGGATTCTATAGGAGCATTAGATCCCAAGGAAATGGAATATAAAGGTATATCTCAGAGAAAAAGAATTGAATTTAAACCAAATAAAGACGAGGCACTATCTGAATTTACTGAATATAATCCTTTTTTCTTAATTTTTCCTATAATGAATTTTATTTTACAACTTGTAGGAGAATTCTTTTCTATATTTTGGTGGTTAGCGAGAGAATGTTTTAATGCCGTTTATGATATGATGATACCCAAAAATGTCACAGGAAGTTTTGGTATAAAAGCAGGAACAAAATATTGTATGAATAAAGTATATTGGAGATATTTTCTGACTATGTTATGTCCGCCTGCTGGTATATTTATGGCATATGGTATTTCAGGATGGCTTCAAATAATAATTTGCTGTATTCTTTCCCTACTTTATTATATTCCGGGATTAATATATGCCATTATAGTTATGAATCGTTCTGACGTTGCCGAACAAATAGAAAATGCGAAATTCGGTTCTTGCGATGGTTCCAAACAAGGTTTCTTCATTAGTGACCAAGATAATAAAGCAAAATGTAATAGAGTTGTTGGTGATAAATGTCACGCAGGAGAGGGAAAACCAGTCCCAAATGACCCTACTGCTTCTTCGTGTTGTATACAACCAGAATATAAAGATGGAAGATGGTATCTTGGTTCTCAAATAGCTTTAAATTCAGAAGGACAAGAGATTAATTCATATGAAGAAGGAGAAACAATGTGCAAAGTTCCTAAATTTAATTTTTTTACAACCAAGGATGAGGCAGGGGTTTGTGTATTTAAAAGCACGGGGAGACCGAGTATTTAATTTTATATTTTATATTATAAATAGGAGGTACCCGAGTATTTAATTTTATATAAAAATTGATTTAATATATTGATTAAAAGTAAATAAAATGGAAAAATGTTTTAAATGTACAAAAGAAATAAATACAGAAACATATTGGAAATATAAAAAGAAATCTGCTTGTAATTCTTGTTATAATGAGGAGTTAATAGAGACAAATGACGGAACTATGGCTGGTTATATATTGGAAAAAGAAGGATGGAAAAAATTTATTAATAAATAAATAAATAAAAAAAATATTAGTTTATAGTAAATGATACCAGATGATATTAAAGAAAAAATAGATAGAGATGAATGGACTTTTACCGATAAAATATTAAAGGGAGGCTTTGGATACGGTAAATTTTGTATTCCAGACGAATTACCTCAAGTAGTTATGGCTGTTATATTCCCACCTTTATCTATTCTGTGGAATTGGCACCTAGGTTATTATAGTGTATGGGAAACAATTAAGAAATTTTTTATTTGTTTATTATTGACTATGTGTTTTTATTTACCTGGTCTTATTTATGCCATAAATGAATTAAGTTGTAAAGCAAGAATTAAAATTTCAGAACAGAAATACCTTGATAAAACATTACAAGAAGCACAAACTGGTATGGATATTACAGATTATGGCGATAGATTAATGGATTAATATAAACCCTATATATCCTTTCTTTTGTTTTATCTAAATTATCTTTTATAATATTAAAATTTTTATATAAGTCATTGCGATTATAAAAATATATATCTTTAAATGGACTTTCTTTATAACCAAAATCAAATATTTTTAATACTTTATTATGAAAATTATACTTTAGTAATTCCGTAGTAGTTTCTAATTCTAACTTATATATTTCCCTTTTATTTATTTTAGTTAATAATATATTTATTTTATCATTATTTATTTTATTATTATTTATTTTATTATTATCTATTTTATTATTATCTATTTTATTATTATTTATTTCATTTATAAAAATATTATTATCGTCATATTGACAAAATATCTCGGGATCTTCTAAAAAATTACCTAAATCAATATAATTAGTTATTATATCTTTAATGCTAAGTTCTATACCTATAATAGTTTTATGTTTATAAATTTGTCTATGTAATTTATTTCTAATTTCATACATTTCCAAAATATGATAATAGGTTTTGTCTAAATAACTAAGTTTTCCATCAATTACTCTAACATATTTTATAATTCTTGAACAATCTAAAGAGAAAGAAAGACCTAAATAAAATGTATCTCTTTTTAGATAGTCAAATTTATCTACATCTATTCCGTTTCTTCTATTAGAAACTATTTCATATAGGAAATGTTTATTTTTATCTATTTTACTAAAATCTAAATCATATGGATTAATTAAATCCCCTATAAATTTTATATCTTCTTTATGCAAGTTTATATTATATTTATTTACAATATGTTCTAATATTAATATAGACCTTTTTTCGTGTATTACAAATTTATTTTTGTTATTACATTCTAATATAGTGTCTAATAAGTGACTAAATGGACCGTGACCTAAATCGTGACATAATCCCGCAATTTTTACTAATAATATATCTTTATCTTTAATTTCCAATTCTGGTTGATTTTTCTTTAAATTACTAATTAATTCCCCCGCTAAATAATAAACTCCTAAAGAGTGTTCGAATCTAGTATGATTGGCAGAAGGAAAAACATAATGAACTACTCCTAATTGTTTTATATTCCTAAGTCTTTGGAATTCGGGAGTATCTATAATAGATAATGTAATATCGTCTACTTCTATAAAACTGTGTATAACGTCAAAAATAACTTTGTTTTTATTCATATTATAATTACTAATTTAATTTTTAATATAAAAATATTATTTATTTTTATATTATATAAAATGCCTACTAAACTAAAACTTAGCACTAAGAGGAATTATACTAAAAAGAAATCAACTAAATTAAAAGGTGGTTGAGGAGAAGCTGTAACAAATATACCAATACCTATAATACCTGTAAAAAAAAGTAAAAAAAAAGGTAAAAAACAAAAACAAAAACAAAAACAAAAACAAAAACAAAAAGGTGGATGAGGAGGAAAACCTAGGTTTTACACCTCTAATTAATAAATAAAATTAAATAATAATTTTTTATCTGAAGAGGTAAAACTATGACGAAATATGACGAAACCTTTGCGGGTGTTATATTTCTGACAAAATTATTATGTAAATATAATGAAATAATATAAATGAAAATTAAATAATAAATCTATAATGGTGGTTTAAGACCCCAGAAATCATTTGGCATCTTATTTACCTCAGGAAATCCTCCGTCTCTTAATACTTGTTCTTGACTTCTGATAGGTAATTTATTAACACCGCAGTAATAGAACATAGGTGAATCTCTAGGATTTTTAGAAGGAGGGGAAGGATGAGTTAATGTTCTAAACGGTATTCCATCATCAATTTGAATAGTGTGGAATTCATTACTATCTATAACTTCTTGTACTTTATTATTAATTTCTTCAGTATTTTGTCCTTCTGATACACCTGGTGCATTATTAACATTATTTGGTCCCGGGATTACAAATCTTACACCTCCTGTTCCTTCTTCCCAGTGGGATTCTTCACATATTTTAAAGTGGACGTGCGGCGGAACATATAAAGAACCTAAACCTATATAATAAGCATTAGGATATTTAATTCTAAATTCAAATTTTCTATTGGTACATTGAGTTGCTCCAATATTAGGAGTTTTATTATATGCTTGAATAGAATCGTGATAAGGTAATGCGCTACCAGAGAAACTGGTCGTATATGTAGGTGGATTAGGAGCCCAGTATACTATAACCGGATTGGGAGTTTTACTTTTAACTTCTCCTTGAACAAGAATTTCTCCTTGACCTTCATTAATAGCAATACCTTTACAATCTACTTTTTCAAAAAATTTAGTTCTCCATTCTGTTGACATTATTATACTATATAAATATATTTTTATTAATTAAAATTAATTATTTTTATAATAAATTTTAATTATTTTTTTAAAATTACAAAATTAATATTATAACATATTTAAGAAAATACTCTTTCGTCTCCCCCACTTAACATAGTTCCTCCTCCAGGAGTAGCGTTTCTATTTAAATTATCTTTATTAGTAAGTTGCGAACCATAATAAGCCATATTATCTTCTGGTTTGGCGCAACCATTAGTGTTTACATTGGGTTGTCCTACATTATCGCATTTTTGTTCTTCATCATTAAAAATTCTTCCTTGACCTAATCCATTAGGGTCAAATCCAACTAATTCGCAATTATTCGCATTACATTTAACTTTATTAGTTTCGGGTAAAGTATTAACTGAGTGGTATGGTTCTTTACAGGGTCCGCAGCAATTCTTTTGACAGGCGTAATTTCTATTTAAATTCATTAATTCGTCTGCGTTATTAGTTAAAAAGTTTCTATATTGGAAACTATTTAATACTTTATTTCCAGTTCTAATTATATTATTAATATGACAACTTGGTCTATAATCAGTAAAATGTCTTCCGTCCGCCATTCTAGGAGGGCATCCAAAATGTTTATTATTACTTGTTTTATAACAATCGGCCATTTATATATTATAAATATAAAAAAAATATAATTTATTTTTCATAAAATTAATTATATTAAATAAATAAACTAAATTAAATTTTAATTATCATATACTATTTTTTTCTTTAATAATCTTTCAATTAATTCACTTTTTAATCCTCTCGATTTTAAATTTTCCCTTTTAGAAATTTCCCTCAGTTGTCTACAGTTTAATTCATTCAAATATTTTTCATCTATTTCTAATAAACTTAAAAAATTGTCGGATACTTCACCTTCTACTTCACCTTCTACTTCTACTTCACCTTCTACTTCTACTTCACCTTCTACTTCACCTTCTACTTCACCTTCTACTTCACC
>TARA_B110001469_G_scaffold62498_1_pt1 | contig 15463 bp, 15 predicted proteins | sample TARA_B110001469 | Tara Oceans TARA_B110001469 (sample SAMEA4397034) | marine metagenome | biome: Polar Biome; feature: [SRF] surface water layer (ENVO:00010504); material: water (ENVO:00002006), including particulate matter (ENVO:01000060) such as... | depth 5 m
TTGCGAAGTTCTCTATGATTGTAAATCTCCCCGTTTGCTGCCAATATTAATTTTTTATCTTCACTGAAAAGGGGTTGTTGTCCAGAAGCTGGATCTACAATCGCCAATCTTTCATGCGTCATAATCACTTTTTCATCACTATAAATTCCGCTCCAATCTGGGCCACGGTGTCTGATTTTTTTAGACATTTCTAATAACTGAGGTCTTAAGACTTCAGGTTTTTCTTTCAAATCAAACGCACATACAATACCACACATAATTCTATTTTTTATAATAATTGTTTATTTCCGATACAAAAAACCGAATATTTGTTTTAATTATAAACTTAATTTTAATATTTAATTATAACTTATAACTTTATATTAGTTTTTGATATATTATTGAAACTATTAGGTTTGTTTTTAATTTAGAAACTTACTGTTTGATAGTTCGCTTAAAAAAAAGGACATAAAATTTGGTCAAGTAGAATTTGCTGTCTAAATTTGTATTTCAATGATGAAACAACAAAACATATGGTGGTGGAGCTCTCTTAATCAATAAGTGAGAAATCTTCCTATATGTAAAAATATATAAAAGGCTTATCTCACGATAAGCCTTTTATGTGTTTATAAAACAAATACTGAGTTCGTTCAGCAACTATGAAAGAGATAAAATTTAAAACAACAAGTACCACCAGAATTTCGGATACAGTGACTCCAGTAGGCTTGTATTTACGTTTTCGAGATGCCTATGCAAATACCTTATTGCTAGAAAGTTCTGACTATCATAGTAAAGAAGAAAGTTTTTCTTTTATTTGTATTGAACCCATGGTTTCCATGAAAGTTGAAGACGCAACTTTTTCGGTTTCTCACAAAGGTGTTCAAGTAGCCAATCATGCCGTTGATAAAAATTTTTATGCGCTGTTTGATGAATTTACAAATTCGATCACTTTGGACTGCCCAAAGGAATTGAAATCGTTTAATGGATTGTATGGTTATACCACTTTTGATAGCGTTCAGTATTTTGAAAATATTACGTTTACAAACAAAAAAGCTCCCTCTGCAATTCCAGAAATGCAATATAGTTTCTATCGATTTATCATTGCGATCAATCATTTTAACGATGAAATGACGTTGATTGAAAACAGAGAAATTCATGAAGATTCAAGGATTTCAGAAATAGAAACCATTATCAATGCGCAATCTTTCAATACTCAAAAATTTGAAATCGTTGGTGAGGAAACTTCCAATTGTACGAATGATGATTTTAAAGAATACGTAACCAAAGCGAAAGCACATTGCAAGCGAGGAGATGTTTTTCAGTTGGTGTTATCCCGCCAATTTCAACAAGAATTTAAAGGCGATGAATTTAATGTTTACAGAGCATTGCGTTCGATCAATCCATCCCCTTATTTATTTTATTTTGATTACGGAAATTTTAAATTGATGGGGTCTTCACCCGAAGCACAAATAAAAATTTCTGCCGGAAAAGCAACCATCAATCCAATTGCCGGAACGTTTCGAAGAACAGGAGAAATGTCAGAAGATATCAAGTTAGGAAAGAAGTTGTCTGAAGATAAAAAAGAAACAGCTGAGCATGTTATGTTAGTTGATTTGGCAAGAAATGATCTTAGTAAGCATGCCGATCATGTAACTGTTGAAGTCTTCAAAGAAGTACAGTATTTCAGTCATGTGATCCATTTAGTTTCAACCGTTCAAGGGAAAATTAAAGGAAATCCGATTGAGATTGTAGGAGATACTTTTCCCGCAGGAACCTTAAGTGGAGCGCCTAAATACAAGGCCATGGAATTGATTGACAAATATGAAAATCAATCTCGAGGATTTTATGGTGGTGCCGTTGGGATTATTGGTTTGGATGGTTCCGTAAACTTAGCAATTGCCATTCGTTCTTTTGTGAGTAAAAACAATGTTTTGTATTCGCAAGCAGGCGCAGGAATTGTCATTCATTCAGACGAAGAAAAGGAATTGCAAGAAGTAAATAACAAATTGGCCGCTTTAAAAAAGGCGTTAATTTTAGCAGAAAATATTTAAAACACAGCTTTTAAAATGAAAATATTAATAATAGACAATTACGATTCCTTTACTTATAATCTAGTACACATGGTAGAGAAAATTACAGGAAACTTTCCTGCAGTTTTTAGAAACGATGAAATCAGTATTGAAGCAGTAAAAAATTACGATTTAATCATGCTGTCTCCAGGACCAGGCATTCCTGATGAAGCGGGAATTACAAAAGAAGTAATTAAAACCTATGCTGGCAAAAAACCCATATTTGGAGTTTGTTTAGGCTTGCAAGCCATTACCGAAGTTTTTGGAGGGACCATCATTAACTTAGACACTGTATATCATGGAGTGGCTACTGTCATGAACGTAACGGATAAAAGCGCCGTACTCTTCAAAGACGTTCCAGCAACATTTTTAGCAGCACGTTATCATTCTTGGTCAGCTACAAAAGAAGGATTTCCAGATGCATTAAGAATTACAGCAACTGACGAAGATGGAGGGATTCAGGCAATTGAACATAAAGTATTTCCAATTTCAGCAGTGCAATTTCATCCAGAATCAATACTAACAGATGTTGGAGAGCAAATTGTTACTAATTTTATAAATAGCGTTAAAAAGCAATGAAGTTAAAAGTTTATAATATTTTGAGAAGCTTGCTTTTCAAAATTAGTACTTTCAAACTTTTAGAACGAAATTAATATGAAAGCAATATTAAACGAATTATACAAGCACAAAAGATTGTCAAAATTGGAAGCAAAACAAATCTTAATTGACATTGCCTCTGAGAAATACAATGATGCCCATTTAGCTTCATTTATGACCGTTTTTATGATGCGCCCCATTACTGTGGACGAACTCACTGGTTTTAGAGATGCATTGATGGAATTGGCAATAAAGGTAGATTTGTCTGCCTATAATACCATTGACATTGTAGGCACTGGAGGAGACGGAAAGGATACTTTTAACATCTCAACACTCACCTCGTTTATTGTTGCTGGAACCGGACAAAAAGTGGCAAAACATGGTAATTATTCGGTATCTTCGCAGTCGGGTTCGTCAGACATGTTAGCCAGCTTTGGATATCAATTCACCAATGATGAAAGCACACTAAAAGCGCATTTAGAAAAAGCAAATATTTGTTTTTTACATGCGCCAAAATTTCATCCGGCAATGAAAGCAGTTGGGCTCACAAGAAAAGCATTGGCTTTAAAAACGTTCTTCAACATTTTAGGACCTTTAGTAAATCCGAGTGCTCCCAAAAATCATTTTTTAGGAACATTCAATCTAGAAATAGCACGTTTGTACAATTATATTTTACAAGAAGAACAAAGTAATTATGGAATTGTACATGCGTTGGATGGATATGATGAAATTTCTCTTACTGGCGGATTTAAACTTTTTACAAAAAAAGGAGAGCAGTTGATTCAACCCGAAGACATCGGGCAGAAAAAAATTGAACAATCAGCTATTTTTGGAGGAAACTCAGTAGCTGATGCCGCAAAAATATTTAAAACAATTCTTGACGGAAAAGGGACTCATGCACAAAATAATGTGGTGTTAACAAATGCAGCATTTGCGCTTCAAATAGTAGCGGAAACAAAGAGTTTTGATACCTGTTTTGAAGAAGCAAAAGAGTCGCTATTTGGGTTGAAAGCAAAACAAGCATTAGAAAAATTAGTACGTATTTAAAAAATGACCAAAAAGAAAAAGAACTTAATTTCAATTATTCCTGCCTTTATTTTTATCGGAGCTGCGATAGGTGTGCAAACAAGAAATATGATCTTGCATAGTGCAATTGGATTTGTTGCAGGTGTTTTAGTGTATTTTTTATTGAAGAAAAGAAACTCAAATTCGTAATTCTTAATTTAGAATTTATAATTATTTATATGACAATACTAGATAAAATAATCGCCTTCAAAAAGAAGGAAATTGCAAAAATAAAAGCAGAGGTTTCTGTAAAAAAATTAGTGGAAAGCCCTAATTTTTCCAGACAACCATTGTCCTTAAAAAAATCCTTGCTTTCTGTCGGCTCTTCAGGAATTATTGCCGAGTTCAAACGGCAATCTCCCTCCAAAGGAATCATTAACGACAAAGCAACCATTGCTGAGGTAACCAATGGATATTTAGATGCCAACGTAGCCGCACAATCTATTTTAACGGATACGTCCTTTTTTGGAGGAACGATGGCCGATTTAATGGAAGCAAGAGTCATCAATCAGCAAAAACCAATCTTACGGAAAGATTTTATTGTTGATGGATTCCAAATTGTGGAAGCAAAAGCGATTGGTGCGGATGTGATTTTATTGATTGCCGCGTGCTTAACCGCTGAAGAATTAAAAAATTACGGAAACTTGGCAACAGATTTAGGCATGGAGGTTTTGTATGAAGTGCATTTGCAAGAAGATTTAGACAAGATCAATCATTTGGACAACAAAATTATTGGTATCAACAATCGAAATTTAAAAACCTTTGACGTAGACTTGGAACATTCTATAAAATTAGCAGGTCAAATTCCAGATTCCTGTGTAAAAGTATCTGAAAGTGGGATTTCTGATCCAAGAATTATTACAGGATTGAAAGAATACGGGTTTCAAGGTTTTTTAATCGGAGAAAACTTCATGAAAGAAGAAAATCCAGGGGCAGCTTGTCAAACGTTTATCAATCAAATAAAATAAAAAATGAAACTGAAAGTTTGCGGAATGAAGCATGGAGAAAATATCCAAGAAGTTGCAGCATTGCAGCCCAATTATATGGGCTTTATTTTTTATGAACAATCAAAAAGAAATTTTGAAGGTATTATTCCTGAACTCCCAAAATCAATAAAGAAAACAGGCGTTTTTGTTAATGAATATCCAGAGATTTTAATTTCTTTAGTTGAAGAATATCAATTAGATGCTGTGCAGTTACACGGAGATGAATCTGTTGCCTATATTACCGAATTGCAGTTTCAACTAGCAGAAAGAAGAGCCTTGTTTATTGAAGAAAATAAACATCAAAAAAAGAAAAAAAACAAACATAAGATTTCGAATGAAAAAGTAGAAATCATTAAAGTATTTGGCATCAAAGACACCTTCGATTTTGAAATATTGAGACCTTATTTAGAGGTAGTTGATTTTTTTCTTTTTGACACAAAAGGAAAGGAAAGAGGCGGAAATGGTTTTCCTTTTGATTGGTCTGTTTTGGAGCACTATCCTTTTGAGAAACCCTTCTTTTTAAGTGGTGGTATTGGATTGGAAGCTATTGAAGAAGTGCAGAAAATTCTCCATTCAAAACTGCCTATTTATGGTTTGGACGTGAACAGTAAATTTGAAAGTACCCCTGGAGTAAAAAACATTGAAGCGCTAAAAAAGTTTAAAAATAACGTCATTACGGATTTTGTGAAGTAATCTTTTTTAATAAAGAGATTAGTTCTTTTTTCGCAAAGACAGAATATAAAAAAGAGATGAAATCAAAATTTCAACCCGATGAAAACGGTTATTTTGGACAATACGGAGGGGCATTTATCCCTGAATTATTGTATCCAAATGTAAAAGAATTAGCAGATAATTATATTCAAATTATCGAATCTGAAGAGTTTCAAGTAGAGTATAAATCGTTATTAAAAGATTATGTTGGACGACCAACACCACTTTATTTAGCAAAACGATTGTCAGAAAAATATGGTGCTCATATTTACTTGAAACGAGAAGATTTAAATCACACTGGTGCTCATAAAGTAAACAACACAGTTGGTCAGATTCTCATTGCAAAGAAATTAGGAAAAACCAAGATTATCGCTGAAACCGGAGCAGGGCAGCATGGAGTAGCAACAGCAACAGTTTGTGCATTAATGGGTTTAGAATGTACGGTGTTTATGGGTGAAAAAGATATTGTGCGACAAGCGCCCAATGTTGCCAGAATGAAAATGCTAGGCGCTAAAGTGGTGCCTGCAACAAGTGGAAGCAAAACATTAAAAGATGCGACCAATGAAGCCATTCGGTATTGGATTCAAAACCCAGATACGTTCTATTTAATTGGATCTGTCGTAGGGCCGCATCCGCATCCAGATATGGTAGCACGACTGCAAGCCATAATTTCTGAAGAAATGAAATGGCAATTAAAAGAAAAAACAGGAAAAGAAAACCCAGATACTATTATTGCCTGTGTAGGTGGAGGTAGTAATGCTGCGGGTGCTTTTTATCATTATATGGAGGATGAAGACGTTGAGCTAATTGCAGTAGAGGCTGCTGGTTTAGGAGTGCATTCTGGCGAAAGTGCTGCCACGTCTCAATTAGGACAAGTAGGAATTATTCATGGAAGTAAAACAATTTTAATGCAAGATGAATATGGACAAATTCAAGAGCCGTATTCTATTTCCGCAGGGTTAGATTACCCAGGAGTAGGTCCTTTACATGCCTATTTGTTTGAAACAAAAAGAGCGAAATTCATGAATGCAACGGATAAAGAAGCCTTAGCTGCTGCCTATGAGTTGACCAAAATTGAAGGAATTATTCCTGCATTAGAAACCGCTCATGCTTTGGCTGTTTTACCGAAAATAAAGTTTAAAAAAGACCAAGTAGTTGTGATCAATTTATCGGGTAGGGGAGACAAAGATTTAGAAATTTTTATTAAACATTTAGAAGAATAATGAATCCGAAAATTGATTTTATTGAATCCGAATTAGAAAATTTAAGAGACACTTTAAAAAGCCATTCTTTATATAAAAATCTTCAGTCGATGGAAGATATTCAGGTTTTTATGGAAAATCATGTCTTTGCTGTTTGGGATTTCATGTCACTATTAAAAGGCTTACAGATAGATTTAACGACCGTTTCAACACCATGGGTTCCAAGAGAAAACTCTAAACTGGCACGTTTTATTAATGAGATTACGGTAGCAGAAGAAAGTGATTTTGACAAAGACGGCGTTGTTAAAAGTCATTTTGAAATGTATCTCGATGCCATGAAAGAGGTGGGGGCAGATACTTCAAAAATCACCTATTTTTTAAACCAACTCCTAGTTTTAAATTCTGTTGAAGAATCTTTAGAAAACACAACGGTTATCACTGCTGTAAAAGAATTTGTGTCTTTTACCTTTAAAATAATCAACACCAAAGAAACCCATAAAATTGCAGCAGCATTTACATTCGGGAGAGAAGACGTTATTCCAGATATGTTCATCAAGATTATTGAAGAAGCAGCAACCAATCAGGATCAAAAATTTGATAGTTTTACCTACTACTTAAAGCGTCATATTGAGTTAGATGGAGATGAACATGGACCCTTGTCTTTGCAAATGATCACAGAACTATGCGGGAACGATACTCAGAAGTGGAACGACGTTTTAGCCGTTGCAAAAGAATCGTTATCCGTTCGAATTAACTTGTGGAGTGGAATTGAACAAGAATTAAAAAGGCATCAGCAAACACTCGTTTAGTATGAAGAAATTAAATACGTTATTGGCTCAAAAAGAGAACTTACTCTCTATCTATTTCACTTGTGGATATCCAAAATTAGGCGATACAACCCAAGTCATTTCAGCATTAGAAAAAAGTGGCGTCGATTTTATTGAGGTTGGTTTGCCGTATTCTGATCCCTTAGCAGATGGCCCAACCATTCAGGATTCAAGTCAAAAAGCGTTGGAAAATGGGATTAATTTAGACATTATCTTTGAGCAATTAATGACCATTAAAGAAACCAATAAGACCCCTTTGGTTTTAATGGGTTACTTAAATCAAATGCTAAAATATGGAGAAGATAAATTCTGTCAAAAAGTGGTTGATTGCGGTATCGAAACCTTGATCATTCCAGACTTACCGATGGTTGAGTTTGAAAACCATTATCAAAAATTATTTGAGACTTATGGGTTGACAAATGTATTTTTGATTACACCTAACACTTCAGAAAGTAGAATTCAAAAAATAGATTCCTATACAAAAGCATTTATTTATGTAGTGGCATCTTCTTCGATTACGGGAGCAAAAGGTGCGATTTCTAATCAACAAATTGATTATTTTAAAAGAATCAAAGCAATGCAATTAAAAAGTAAACTGATTATCGGCTTTGGTATTTCAGACAAACCAACGTTTACGACTGCTTGTGATTTTGCTGACGGTGCAATTATCGGTTCTGCGTTCATCAAACATATAGGGAGTTATGGACTTGAAAGTATTGATGCCTTTATAGGACCAATTAAAGCATAAAAAAAAGCGAAACTTAGAAGTTTCGCTTTTTTATTATAAGACTGTTTTTACGACAATGACTCCATTGGAACCTCGGATGCCATAAACAGAAGTTTCAGGTCCTTTTAAAACACGAATTGTTCTTATGGTTGATGGAACGATGTCGCCAAAGGAATCTTCGTCTATTTGCACTCCATTTAAGATTAATAAAGGTTGTTTGTTTCCGTTCCAGGAATTGCTTCCTCTTATAGAAATGATATTGTTAGAGCTTATTCTTACACCAGCTACTTTACCTCTTAAATAGTCGTAGATGTTTCGATATTGCTTTGCATCTGCGGTGGTTTCTTTTGGCTTACTGGCAACGAGATCTACATTTTTTTTGCTTGAATTGATCTTAATGATAATTTTCTCCTGCCCCATATAAGTTACTTTTTCGAGACCATGAAGCACAGAAAAGACTGTGATTTCTTTTGGTTTTTTTTTGAGTTTAATTTTAAAAACACCTTTCCTATTTGTTTTTCTTGGATGTTTTTTATTGTCAAATAAAATTGAAGCGCCATCGATGGCTTTGTTTCTTTCATCTTTTACAACAATCGTCAGTTTTGAAGATTTGTTTTCTTGTTGTGCGATCGAGGTCGAAGTGCTCGCAATAAATAGTAAAAGAGTAATTGCTTTAAAAATTTTTAAACTTTTCATGTTTTTTTGATTAAAGATACAATTTTTTTAACATATGCTTATTTTAAAATTTGATCTCTGTCTTTTTAGGTTTAAACTACTTTTGAAAAGTTAGTTTACACGAATCAAATTGATGTCAAAAACCAAGACAGCACCTCCAGGTATTGAACCACTCCCGCTGTCTCCATAACCCAAGTCAGACGGAATTAACAAAATACCTTCACCACCTTCTTTAAAATAGGTAATCCCTTCTCTCCAGCCTAAAATTACTTGGTTCAATCCAAATGAAATTCCGTTTGTACTTTGATCAAAAACAGTACCGTCCAATAAAGTACCACGGTAGGCTACCGTTACATTAGAGTTGCTTGTTGGCCTTACTCCTGTTCCAGGTTCATTAATCACATAATACAACCCAGTACTACTTCTTTGAGCGTCCAAATTGTTTGTTTCTATATATTCAATAATGTCTTCTTCTGTTTGTGGTTCAAAATTGGAATCACTACCTGCACAAGAAAATAAAAGAAATGCAATGCAAAATAACGGTAAATAAAGTTTCATATGTATTGTTTGAATAAAGTGTAAATATAATTTGAAAAAACTTAATAAACTCTTTCCCCATTTAGAAAAGTGCTAATTACTTTTGTTGCTGGAATTTTTGCGCCGTCAATTTCCATGATATTTTGATTTAGGATGACAAAATCAGCAAATTTACCAACTTCAATACTTCCTTTTTCTAGCTCTTCAAAATTTGCATATGCAGCCCAAATCGTCATTCCCTTTAGGGTCTCTTCTCGTGTTAAGACATCTTTCATTTGAAACCCTTTTTCAGGATAATTATGAACATCTTTTCGAATTGTTGCTGCATAAAAAGTTAAAAATGGATTTACTTGCTCTACAGGAAAATCTGTTCCTAAAGCAATTTTCCCATATTGATTGAGTAATTCTTTAAATGCATAAGCGCCTTTCAATCGTTCCGTTCCAATTCGATCCTTTGCCCAATACATGTCTGAAGTTGCATGTGTGGGTTGTATGGAAGGTAAAATATTATTAAAATTTTTAAAATCTTCTGGAGCTACTATCTGTGCATGTTCAATTCTCCATCTTCTGTTTTTATTGTTGGATAATACTTCTTTATAGGTTTTTAACATCCAAGTATTTGCAGAATCTCCAATTGCATGTGTATTCATTTGATAGTCGGATGCTGCAATCTGTTTTGCAATTTCCTGATACCTTTTTGCAGGATAGATGAGTGCGCCAAAATGATTGTCTCTATCTGCATATGAAGTTCGCATTGCAGCGCCTCTTGAACCCAAAGCGCCATCTCCGTAGACTTTAAAGGAACGAACATTTAAACGATTTGTTTTCACAATTCCTTTTTGAATATAATAATCTAAATTTTCCTGAGTATCTGCAGAAACCATTGCATAGACTCTCATTTTTAGCGCTTTTATTTCCTGAAGACTGTCTATCAATTCGATCGTTTGCCTCCCGAGTCCAGCGTCGTCAACGGTCGTTAAACCATAAGAAAAAGAAATTTTTTGTGCATCCAATAATCCTTGAATTGCTTCTTGTTTTGTAGTTGATGGAAACTTTACAAAGTCCATTGCCGCATCAATTAAAACACCTGTCATTTTACCGTTTTCAACAATGATTTCACCTCCAGAAACTTTTGTATTTTTTGTGATTCCAGAAAGATCAATAGTTGCTTGGTTTACCAATAAGGCATGTCCATCAACCCTTCCAACAGCTACGGGAGTGTTTGGAAACAAAGCATCCAATTTGTCTTTTGTCGGAAATTCTTTCACTTCCCAATCGTTTTGATCCCAACCTCTACCTGTTATAAAGGCAACCTTTTTCTCTTTTTGAAAAGCTACAATTTTTTGTAAAACTTCATCGTAACTTTTCGTTCCTTCTAGACTTACTTTTTGTTGCTGCAACCCCATTCTATAAAAGTGACAATGCGCATCAATTAAACCAGGTACAATTGTTTTGTTTTCAGCATCAATAATTTCTGTTGCTTTGTATTTTTTCTGAAGCGCAGCATTTGTTCCAACCGCTATGAATTTTCCATCTTTAATTGCAAATGCCTCCGCTTTTTCAAAAGAAGTATTAACAGTATAGGTATTTGAATTGATGACAATTAAATCTGCGGCTTCTTGCTTGCAAGAAGTGAATGCAAATAGTACGCTAAAAATGAATAATATTTTTTTCATGAGTGTGTGTAGATTAAATAGGAAAGATATAAGAGCAAAAATTGCAATGGAATTCGAATTATTGCCAGTTTTTTAGAGCCAATAGCGGGTCTTTCTTTTGTTAGATCCCAAATATGAATTGGTAAAAAAAGCAGCATCAATATAAAAATACCAGCAGCAGCTTCTTTAACGATTTGCGAAAAAAACAAAGCGACTCCTAGGACAATTTCAATTCCTCCAAAGATATAATTCACAGCCAATTTTGGTAAAAAATTGGGAATAAAATGCTTAAAAAATTGCGGTTTTATAAAATGCATGACTCCTGCATAGGTGAAAAATAATCCAAAGATGATTTTTAAAACGAGTAGTAAAGTATCCATTATTTATGGTTTCACAGGTGTATTATTGTAGAGGTACTTGTCCATTAAATAAAGAATACTTGCCATAGAAGCACTTCCGAGCTCTAGTTCTCTTTTGTTCACTTTATCAAACGTATCGATAGAGGTATGATGGTAGTCAAAATAACGCTGACTGTCGGTTCTGTAGCCTACTAATGTAACTGCATCTCCTTTTAATGGAGAAATATCTGCACCACTACCTCCTTTTTCAATATCATGTAATCCGTAGGGAGCGAGTAATTTTTTCCAACTTTGTAAAAGTGCTGTATTAGCAAGATTAGCATCGATAGAAAACCCTCTTGGGGTATGACCACCAGCGTCAGATTCTAGTCCTCCAATATGATTTTCTTTGTTTAGGATTGCCAATTCTGCATATTTTTTTGCACCACGGGTTCCATTCTCTTCATTCATAAAGAAGACAACTCTCAGGGTATTTTTTGGTTTGATATTATTTTTTTTAAATAAGGCGGCTACTTCCAGTGATTGTACAATTCCAGTACCATCATCATGCGCGCCATCTGCGAGGTCCCACGAGTCTAAATGTCCTCCTACGACCATAATGTTTTCTGGAGTTTCACTTCCCGTAATCTGCCCAACAACATTAAATGAAGGTGCGTCTGGAAGTGTTTCGCAACTTTGTTTAAAATAGAATTGTAAGTTTGGATTTTCTTTTAAATCAGTACTTAAAATAGTTGCAGCTCTAGAACTAATGGCTGCAGTTGGAATGTGTAACTCTTTTGGTAAATCGCCATAACTCATGGTTCCTGTATGCGGATAGTCGTCGATTCCATTTGTCATCGAACGAACAATAACTCCTTTTGCTCCATAGCGTCCACAAACGGCAGCGCCTTGCACTCGTTGATCAACACAGCCTCCATAGGCAGCAAATGTATTAATGAGCGTATTGTCGAAAGGGCGATTGAAAAACACAATTTTACCACGCATTTTTTCGCCCAAAGCTTTTGCTTCGACTAAACTTTTTACTTCAAGAACTGCAGCAGATACCCCTTTTTTAGAAGTTGCAACTGAAAATCCGAGTGCACAAATTGGTACATTTTTTTGCTGCCCATTTACCAAGTAGTTTGCAGCTTCTTTCTCGCCACGAACCCAATGAGGAACCATAACAGGTTGTAGCCAAACTGAATCTAATCCAACAGATTTCATTAATTTTTCACCCCATACCACTGCTTTTGCAGCTTCTGGAGAACCTGACAATCTACCTCCAATATTTTGCGTTAAATCTCGCAACCATTCGTATGATTCGCCCTCCGTTAATGCCGTATTGAAAAGAGTTTTAATATTCGTAGAGTCTATTTTTTCTTCTTTAGATAAATTGGTGGAAATGTTTGTTTTTGCTTCTTTTTGTAAACACGAAAAAAAGAAGAATGAGAAGGATAATACAAGCAGTAGTTTTTTCATTGTGTGTAATTTATTAAAGCATAAAGCTACAAAAATGAAATTGAAAAACTAGATCACAGGTCGTTTATTAAAAATCGAATTTATAAGTGATACCGCCAAGGGCTTGAAACCCCTGTACATCGAAGTTTGCAAATCGCTGGTAATTGTTATTTAATATATTATTTAATTTTACGAAAACAGAAAGTGCATCATTAAAGTGATACCCTCCATTTAGGTTAAAATCTACGAAAGAATCTAAGCGATCTGTGCTGATAGCACTTGAAGGAAACGGTGCGTTGTAGGCTACTGTTTTACGTTCACTAACATAGAAAATATTTGTGGTTGCATACCATTTTTCGCTTTTGTATTTTCCAAATACAGCAACTTGTAAGGCGGGTAAATTCCATGCTTCCTCTAGGTTTTTTACCTGATAATCATCATATTGTATTGTTGCCCCTGTTGCTATTTTATTGGAGACGTCATATTCGAATTCGCCTAAAAACGAGGTGGTTGTTACATCATCATAAGACACTCTAAAAGAGTTTCCAAATTCGTAGTTTTCCAAAGGAATATTATTTGTAATTAAGTTAATTCCGTTCGACTTAGAATCATTTCTGATAAAAAAAGCTTTGTCTTCTTCGTCTTTATAACTGGCTTTAAAATTAAAACTAAAATTGTTGTTAATTTTACCACTTGTACCCAAAAAAACATTCATTTTTTCACTGGTTTGGGTGATGAATAGCGTTGGAGAAACATATGGATTTTCTTCGGTAATGCTTTTGTAAGTGTTTGTTTTTAGGTCTCCTGAAATACCTGTATAAAGAATGAATGCGTCTTTAATGATGGCTTTGGAAATTTGCACATCTGGATATACTAAGATGTTTGTAGCACTATTTTCTGTGTCAACGGAAGCAAATAATTTCAACCCTGTTTTGATTGAAAAATCATAGAGCATAAAATTGTATGTTGGTAGAATTTTAGTGGTAATTATTGAATAGTCTATTTCTGAATTGTCTGTGGAATTGCTTTTGAAAAAACCTTTTAAGACTTCAATACTGGTATCTATAGAGAGCGGATTTAACCCATAATTGATAAAGTCTAAGGAGAAATTAAATATGGTTTCTAAATTCATTACGATCTCTTTACTTTGATATGCATCTGAAAAAGAGGAAATACTAGCCGTGCTGTTCTCTAGAATAGAGTTTTCAAAATCGAATGCTCCAATCAATTGAAAGTAATTATTTTCTTGCTCGCTATTAATGGTTTCAATAGCAGTACTTGCTTTTAGGTTTTCAGGAATGCCATACCAATTGTATTTGTTTTGAGCAGAATTTAAGGAGACTTTCCAATCAAAATAACGCTCCTGCTGTTTGAAAAAGAGTGCGGTTTTAAAATTAGAAAACGTACTGGCTAAAGCGGTATTTTTAACATTTTCATTCGAAGAAATATACTTTGCATAAAATCCCATTTCGTTTTTAAAACGGGTGTCATAATGCAATGCGGCCTCTACGAATGGGGTGTTGTAGTTTCCAAATCCACCAGCAATATAATTGTCATAAACACGTTCTTTTACTCCTACATCAATTCCTTTCACAACGCCTGTTTTAGGCATAAACGTAGAGGCTACTGGTATGGAGGAAATGGTATATTTAAGTTGCTTCTTTTTACTTTTTTCCGAGAGTTTAATTTCTGGAGTTCTTTGTATTTTATTTGCATCTGCAATTTTTGGATTGTATGCCGTGATTACATTTACAACCTCTGTTTTTACAGTATCCGTTTCCATCTCTTTTTTCTTTTCTTGTGCTTTTAGCCCGAGAAAAGAAAAGAATAATAGTAATAATAAGCTTCCTTTGTTCATTAATTCTTCGTTTTTTCTTCTTTAGGAATCTCCTCTTCTTGTTTAACAGAACGATTTATTTTCGCTTCGTTTTCTTTTATTTTATCGAGTGTTGCTTGTGCTTCAACGATTATATTATCAAACTCTTTAAAGTTTTTAATAATATTTTCTAATACATAAGTGGCTTGATATGCGTCTTTTAAGCCATCATAATTTTTAGCCATAATAACATAACTTTTTACGCCCCAATATTTATAGGCCGAATAATCTGCAATTAGTTTCTGCACGATCTTATTTGAACTTTCATACGCTTTTTCTTTGTTCTTAAAGTAGGCATTGTAATACAGTGACTCTGCTTTTAGTTCTCCAGCTGCACTTTTAGTTACTTCTGTATAATATGCTTCAGCGGTTGGTAAGTCATCATTCTTAAAAGCAGATCGTGCAATAATTATTTGTGCATCGTTTTTTAAGAGTTTGTCTAATTTTTCTCTTTCCAGTATTTTTTTAGCGTATTCAATTGCTAATCCATATACTTGAGTTTTATAATATCCTTGCATAAGATTGCTTTCTGCATATAGGATATTTGTTGGAGAATTCGCTTCTTGTTCTAGTCTGTTTAATAAGGGAATTGCATTGTCTAAGTCTTCTTTGAAAAGATAGATTTGCGATAATTTATTAAGAGACGCTTCGCTAAAGTCACTTTGTGCTTCATTTAATACAATAGTATAGCTAGGTATTGCTTGGTCAAATAGTGCTTGTTTGTGCAGTGTTTCTGCTAAATAAAAATTGGCTTTGAGGGC
>TARA_B110001469_G_C9648835_1_pt1 | contig 15363 bp, 11 predicted proteins | sample TARA_B110001469 | Tara Oceans TARA_B110001469 (sample SAMEA4397034) | marine metagenome | biome: Polar Biome; feature: [SRF] surface water layer (ENVO:00010504); material: water (ENVO:00002006), including particulate matter (ENVO:01000060) such as... | depth 5 m
AGATTGCTTGTAACTTTAGGGTTGCAGAAATAGAGCCTTCAGCAAGTGCATCCGTTGTTAAACGTAACTCAGCGTCAGCCGTTAATGATGTATCAGCCATTTTTGCAACGTTGTTTGCTCCTGTAGCAACAACAACTGTGCCTGTAATTGTGATTGCTAATTCAGCGGTAGTACCATCATAAGATTCAATAGTAAAGGTATCGATTTCACTTTCACCCACAACAAGTGCAGCAATAGTGGCGTTAGTGGTATCGAGGGTATAGATCCATGAACCATCATCTAATATTGCTAATGTTCCGTATGTACCCATTAAGGTTGTCTGAACAATAAAAGCTTCGCCATCATCTGGGTCAAGTACACTTACTGCACCTGTTGCCGTTGCCTCATCACCTGCAATTCTTCCAGTTAAACCAAAGAATACTGCTGGCGTAGGTTCTACTGTGCCGTCACCTGAATCAAATACGGCAACCTCAGAGTAAATAGCTAAGCCATACTTGCTGTTAGTACCATCTAAAGTATCACTTACTTCATAACCTTCAAAGTCATCTGAAAATACACTTGTAGTACCAGCGGTATCAGAAAAAACCTCAATGTTGTCTACATAGAAAGCGCCAAAAGGAATAGTTCTATCATTATCACCAAATCTGAATTGGATAGCTTTCACACCATCAGCGAACCACTGGTCTAAACTTGTATAATCAGAGTCAACAACTGCTGCAGTAGAGAAAGAACCGCCACCAATCACTTCACCATCAATAGTCACGGTGATTTGTTCAGTTGCATCTAAATCCCATGTAATGTCTACGTCGTAAAACTGATCTTCAACAAATGGTGCTGTGACTATAGTTCCAGGGTAAGCATCATTATCTGTATTTCGAACAAGGAAGCGAGGATCTCTAACCGTTCCTAAATCGTCAGTATCACTTCCTTGAATTCGCAAATCTATAAGCGATTCAGAAGAGCTGCCAGATGAACCATAAAGCGTAATATAAGCATCTTTAATATTTCCATCACTACCAAGAGCAACCTCTTTTAAGAAGGATGCACTAAGCTTACCTTGACGCAAATTATCTAAGCTAAATCTAAGCTCACCCGTATCGCCGCCAATATCGGTTATTTTTGCTACATGAGTAAGTGCTGCAACACGTATGCTTATTTCAGCAGTGGTACCATCAATAGAAGCGATAGTGATTGGATCATTTACAGATTCACCTAATTCAAGATTAGCCACAGTGTCATTTTCGATGTTAACAGTATATGACCAACTACCGCTGTCGGTGATACTAAATGTACCATAATCAAGTGCCACATCAGTTTGCGTAACAATAGCATCTTCTTCAAAGTTTGGATCGGTAACCGTTACCAAACCAGTTAACGGGTCCACTGCAGTATTTTGCACAGTACCTGAAAACACACCTTCAATGATTGCTTCAACAGGGGTATTATTGTAACCCACAGCAGCACCAATGGAGTCAAGTAAGTCCTCATCAACATCGTCAGCAACTTCTGAGGTAGTTTCCAGATTAGTTTGTGCTGTTTCTAATGCCGTTAAAGACTCTTCAGAAAAACTGCCATCAGCAACATCAGTAGCGACACCTTCAATAACCGCAGATATGTCCGCGTCTGCATTGTCTGCATCAAGTTGTGATATAAGTGCTAACACAGAGCCATATCTGTCTGCATTTTCAGCGCCATCGGCACCAAGGTCAACAATACCCATTGCAGTAGGAAGCACTTCTGTTGTATCAAAACGAATGCCAAAACGAGCGTTAATAATTTCAGCTTCATCAGCAAATTGGTTTAAATCAGCACCAGCGTTTTGAACTGCCATTTCGGTCAAAGGAGATACCACATATGAAGGCGCTGGCGTTTCCGCGCTACCTTCAACAACATTAACCACTGATCTAAGCACAGGCGCATTTAAAGTTTGCCCTGTTGATTCATCAATGTAAGTACCGTCGGTACACGAAATGAGACCCATGTCTGCAATATGAACATCGGTAAATGTAATACCACCTGTATCATCAGAAGTTGCAGTGCCTTGCGAAGGAAGAACCCCAGCACCACTGTCGTCAACTGCAAATATGTCACAACTTGCACCGCTCACGGGACCTTTAACAATGTAAGCATTAACATCTAAAGTAGGGTTGATAGCAGGTGTAGATGCACCAACACCTTCAGTAAAGCCTGCATCATCGGTATATCTAGCCGAAACAGAAATGACTGTGCCTTCATCTGCTTCGGTAATTGTGTATGATGTGCCGGTAGTGCCGGTTGACCAAACGTAGGTAATCGTTTCTGCTTGAATTCCGTCAGCATCAGTAGCTAATGCTGAAAGTGAAGCGCCAGCGAAAAAATCGCTTCCGGTTATTTCGATGCTACCACGGGTATTGCCATCCAGTTCAGCACTATCATCACCGCCACAACCTACTAAGGTTGTCGCGATGATAACGGATATAAGTGATTTTTTAATCATGTTTTCTACTCCAAAAAGTTTTATTTTTTCAAATTTAGCTTGTTTTAACTAAGTACTTAGTTTGTTATAACTAAGTACTTGGCTTGGCTAGTACTTAACGCTGATACCTGCGAATAGGCGAGGACCGTAGTCACTTACTTGACCCAAGTTACCTTGTGTATAGAAGTCATCAGAACGATGTTCGCTTAACAAGTTAATTGCTGAAAATTTAACTCGAACGTGTTTATTGATTTTGTAAGAAGCACGAGCCTCCCAAACACCTGCCTCATCAACATAACGCAGTCTTGTGCCGTTAGAAGTGTAAGGTTGGAAGTATTCGCTACGATACTTGTAGATAAGCGCGGTATCAAAATCGCCAATTTGGTAGTAAATCTGTCCATTGAATACATGCTCAGAAAATCCAGGTACTGAGCCAGGAGGAACAATACCTGCTGTAAGCTGAGTGGTTACACCCTCTAAATTAGTAGTAAAGGTATCACCGTAGTTACTATCTTCAAATTCAAAGTTTGTATCTGCATAGTTATAACCTAACTTCATACCAATGCCAGAATCCCAACGATACGAAAATGACGCTTCAAAACCCATAATGTCACTTTCTTCGTCAGTAGTTACTGAATTAGTAATAGGTAGAACAACTTCCGCACCGTCAACGTTAAAAGTCTCTAACACTGTTTCCTGTTGGAAACCGCCATTGAATTTCTTGTAGTAAACACCAAGCGCTACCATAGAGTCTTCGGTCGGATACCATTCGACAGCAGCATCATAGTTCCATGACATTAATGGTTGAAGATCAGGGTTACCAGGACCAGCAACACCAACTAACAAGTCTTCAACTGATTCAGGCTCACTTTCGTCATCGGTTTGGAATGAGCGGCTATAACCTAGATCACCTGGATCTGCACGTGACATACCTCGGTAAATACCGGCTCTTAGGATAATATCTTCTTCATAATCAACGACTAAATTAAAACTTGGTAATACTTCAGTGTAATCACCACCACCAACAATTTGTTCAATAGTGCCGTTAGGTGATAGACTGACAACACCTGTCCCCGGGTCAGTGACAACGTCAAAACCTTCTCTAAAGCCAATAGAAGTAACGTCAGTATTCACTACGCGAACACCAAAGTTACCACGAATAAATTTACCAAGCATTTCAGTGTCGTAGTTAAGCATTGCGTAAGCAGACGTTGTTTTTTCTGTTACATCAATAGTTCCCGTATTCTCGTATATAACCTCTGGGTATGCGAATTCTCCGCCTTGAGATGCTACTGCTGCTTGAGAGAAACATTCGTTATTGTAAGTTGCCCAAGAAGCGCCTGTACCGCTTTCTACAACATTACCTGAACTGTCAATATTGGTAATAATATCACCGTCAGAAACACTGGATAAAAAATCAGACTCTGGGAAGTCTATTTGACAACCTTCAAGTACGTCGATGGCCGATGTTACAGATTCATCTAAATCAAATTGATTTCTTGAGCCATTACCGTTTGTTCCACCAAATTGAACAAACGTAAGTTCTGAAACTCGAGCGCCAACTTGAACGCTACTAAAGACATCACTTTCTAGATTATAATGAATATCAACTCGTGCACCCATAACTTCGTTGTCGCGTACATTTTCTCTATCGATGCGGGTACGAAGATCACTAGTAAAGTTAGAAATATCAGTCACATCAAAATCCGTTACTGTGAATGCAGGAATATATTCACCTAAATCCCAAGAGAATGACGGACGAGAGCTAGTTCTTCCTCGGTTTGATATTTGTAGTTCTTCACGGCTTGTTTTAGAATAGCCAAGGTCAACAGTAATCTTTAGATCATCAGAGTAATAATGTTCAACGTTCAATCCGTATCCACGATAGTTTTCTTCACGCGAAAACTGCTCGCCCGCGGATTCGATACGTTCTTCACCCTCCCAATGTAGAACACCGCCAACATCGTTTGTGATCAGGTTTTGGCCCGTTACGCCCGGTGTAACACGTTTTTGCAAGAAGATTAAATCATGACGAGATTCAGCTTGAGTACGATCTGATAATTGAGCGTCTAAATTTATATCCCACTTTTCTGAGGGGCGGTATTGTACAGCAAAGAATAAAGCGTCTCTTTCATCAGACGTTTCGTTTTGACGGAAGCTTTTGCTTGAGCCAGTAAATGCGTATGGTGTAACGTTATCTACTGCAAGACCTGTGTCTGGATCAATTTCAGTATTATAACCTTCGTTACGCGAACCATCGACTCCATCTTCACAATCGCCTGCTGAGCTACGGAAAAAACCGGTATTTGTATTGGTTGGATCATTCAAACATGCCCACAAAGATGTGCCAGTTGGGCTTGAGCTTCGATATTCAGCTTCTGGCTGGCTAATATCTTGACGTTGCCAACCCACGCTCACACCAAGTGCTTGACCGTTATTAAATTCAAACTGGTCAACATAACTTAGTGTTCCACGGTAGCCCAAATCACCGTGAAGTGAATTTTCAACATTTGCTTGGTCTGGGTTGTAGTTACCTTTTAATTCAGCCTGAATACGTTGCTTACCAAAATCTAAAGGCTTAAGTGTCTCCAGGGTAATAACACCGGCAACGCCACCTTCAATCATGGAAGCGTCTTGTGTTTTATGAATAGCTACTTTCTGCATCAACTCTGATGGGAACTGAGAAAAGTTAACTGAACGGTCACCACTACCATTGGTCGCTTCACGGCCATTAATGTGAGTCGCACTTAAGAATGGGCCTAGACCACGAATACTGATTTCAGTAGCGCCACCATTTTCACGGTGAGATGATGCACCCGTTAATGTTTCTAGCGCCTCACCAATTGAAAGCGCAGGTAAATCACCAATATCTGAAGCAGATAAACCGTCAACAACGGTGGTACTTTCTCGCTTTATTGCAATTTGGTCCTGAATCGTTCTTCGGGTTCCAACAACTTCAACAACTTCAATATTCTTTTCGGCGTTATCTAGACTTTCAGTTTGTGCTTCTTGTGCTGTTGCCGAAAATACAAAAGAGCTAGCTACCGAAGTAATAACGGCAGCTTTTACCCATTTTGCTGTGGGTAAAAGCCTAAACTTCCCTATTTTATGGATGGGTTTTGTTTTATTTATCAATTTTAAGTGCATACCATATTCTCCGCTTTGTTATATCTGTTATATTTATTATTGCAAGCATGTTAATGCCATTTTTTTATATTTATTACTGCTATTTAATTATTATATTTATATTAGAGGTCTATTAATTTCAACAGACGCAACCCAAACCAAAGTTTCAACTTATGCATTGAAATGCACTTACCAAAAAATATAACCAATAATTGTAGTTACGAGTTACAAATGAAAAATTGATGGGTTAACTGCGCTAAAACTTATATCCTTTATGCATGTTATGGATATGATAGAAAGTCGCTTGCACATAATCACCATCAGCTCCGTCATTGTTTTGATTATAAACACCCGCTTTAAAGTACATATACTGGTTACCAGCACTATAACCACTATCTTTCATATCGTAATACTTAGTAATATTAGGCTTACCTTCTCTGATTATAGTGACGAACAACACTTCGTCTTCGACGGAAATTTTATAAGAGAATTTTTCGTTCAAGGCGATGCCGTCATCAGGATCTGACAAAGTATGAGAACGTGAGCCAATCATATTTATCCAAATATCATCACCATCATTTATTTCATGGGCAAAATAAATAGCCCCTTTAGAGTTGCCTGGTAATTTTCGGTAATATAAACGAATAGGTTCGTCATCCGTGGCATGAATTTGCCCGATGACCACGCGTCCAACCTTTTTTTCATCACCTGTGGTAGATACTCGGTTTATTGCCAAAGTTCCTTCCAAACTGCCTTCAATACCGCCAGAATTAGCTTTCATGGCACCATGCGCATTGCTGAAAACCCAGTTATTCTTAGTCAGGCCACGAGTTTTTATTCGACCATTACCTCTGCGTAGCATTTCGCGTAGTTCGGTTCTCGCATATTTTGTATTTTTTGAGGTCTTGGCACCTACGTTCGGGCAAGCGAATACCAAGCCACCATCATCTGCTGTATAAAAAAATGGCTTTAAGTTGAAGCCTTTATCTAATGATTTCTCATAGACGGTATCAGCTTTTTTATCTTTGTTGAGATCGGTTGGCAACGTTAACGACCAATCGAGTAAGTCAAAATTTTCACTTGGCTTTTTAAGCGGATCGAGTTTTGACAAATCCCCCAGTAAAACACCTTCGGATAGGCTACTGTGTGACTTTGAAATAAGGATATCCCCCTCAATTTCCCGAGCATGGAGAGGTGCGCTAAAAACAGCTAAAGCAAAAACTAGCGCGGCGAAAACGTCGCACATTTTCTGCTGTAAATGACGATAAGACTTACATGTGTGGATATTTAAATACTTCATAACTTCCGTTCTCTTTGCTAAATCTGTTCGTGTACTTTTCGGTTTAACTATTTTCAACGCTTACATAAAGTATCTGTACGCCCAGCATATAGTGGCGCATCTGCACATGAAATTAACTAATCCTGAAAAAGTAATAAAAATAGATAATACTTTGTTTCTAATAAACAACAAAAATCACCTGGTTTCGTTGTAAAAAGAAGCAGAACTCTTTGTTGTATATCACCAAAGAACTATGATTAATTGTTATTTATAGAATCATATATAACTTACCTGGCACAGATACCAGCTTAACAATTTATTCACATCGGCATTTTTATATTGATTACAATATAACCACCGCAACAGCGCATTGTCAACCAAAAACAAGAAAGAAACATTACCAAAAAATCAATATTGGTTATAACCACAACATAACAAAGACTAATGTACTGGCTTACCACGTTTGCATACAATGAAAAACAAACTAATTGATAACAACTTACAAAAAACTTAAGTTGTTATTGTTGAATAATTTTTATATTCACTACCAATGAATATGACAACATTACCAACTAATGGAATAATATTACCAATTAACAGAATAAAGTTAGCAATTGATGTGGTGGTATTACCAATTGATGATGTAATGAGATTACAGCTCAGAGCTAATATCGCAAATTATAAGCTGTACGATGATTCGTATTGTTTGTATTTTCTCATTAATGCGCTTGTTAGTTGCTTGCGGTGGTTCTTCAACAAGCTCAGCAACCACGATAACTACCCCCGCGGAGTAATCTGTGCCTCCCATGTTTGGCATTTCTGATCCAATATTTCAAGCTGACTTTTCAGTGACGCATTGCGAAGACATAAACTTACTTTAGAAAGTGATTGGCCAAATTCATACCTACGACGAACCAATTCGTTTGAATTTAAAAAAGTTTCCTAACAACGACCGAGGCTATCAATTTTTTGCTCATGAGATAAAAAATGGTGACGACATTTGTAAGATGTTAGTTGGCTCCGCACATACTAACGTAGATAACAAACCTACATATACGACTACCCCCGAACAAGGCATTCAATTAAGTGAAATATTTTCTTTTGATATTTACCAACAAGGCTCAATGATTGATGTCATTATTTGCCGCGGCGACTTATTTGACCCTATTATTGGCCATCAATTTGTTGATATGCTAAAAGAAAATATCAGCTACGATGTGTTAGAAAATGGAACTATTTTAAAGCTGGCGTCTACTCACAAAACAATACAGGCGAAAGTGGCAACGAAAACGGTATTGGGCCTGACTTTGAACAAGCCACTTTGACTATTTAAAAAACTCGCATATAGCATAGGGGTAGTTCTGTTGTTCAGCTACAATTGTTCGTTTTGTTTCACATCATGCGAGAGTCGCATTAATACCTGTCACTTTGGTCGAAAGGGTTAGATTCCCTCTACCTCTAACTTCATCATTGGGTTAGTCACCGTTTAATGTTGCTGAATACAAAACAAAAATAACTTTAGTTAATAAAAAAGCCGATACAAGAGCGACTTTATACCTATAATAATTTGTACGTAAGCGCGCAATTAAGCAGTGCGCTTAGCTATAGTCGAAGTCTAGTTGCACATTCCACGGCATTAAGTCGGTAAAATCATCATCATCTTGTCGATTCGGTAACGCTTTAAATAAATGCAGGAAGTAATAATAAGGGTTGATGTCATTAGCACGACACGTCATGACGCTACTATAAAGTGTAGTACTTGCCTTTGCACCATGAACTGATTTTGAGAATAGCCAATTTTTCTTGCCCGTGGTAATTACTGGCTTCATCAAGCCATGCTTTGAATTGCATTAAAATCGGTAGGGCTTTTTCTTGGCGCAGTTGATCGCGCGCTTGGGGTGATAGCTTTTTATTTTTGCCTATTGTTTCCAGTTTATACAACTTGCTGATAAAGTTGATGACTTTGTGGGCGCGACATTTATTTTTTGATTCTGCTTTTAAGGCTTCGTCATATTTACGCCTAGCATGTGCCTGCAACCTACAGGAGTAATGCCTCAATCAGGTATCTAACTAGGCTATGGTGAGTTAATTAGACAAGTAACCGGAATGACTGTTTTCTATTTTATAGAAAGTAGCTTGCACATAATCTTTTGGATCCCCGGTGCTATTTTGGTTATAAACTCCGGCTTTAAAATACATATATTGGCCACCGCGGTCATATCCACTATCACTCATATCTACCGTCTCAGATATATCAGCATGACCTTCTCTAATGATTGTTAACGTTAATTGATTGCCTTCTACTGAAATACAGTAACCAAACCGTTCATTTAATTTAATACCATTGGATGGATTGTCAGCACTTTGAGATCGGGTACCGATTAATTCTCTATAAATATCATCGCCACCATTTAATTCATGCGCTAAATAAAGTGAACCTTTATCATTCTGTGGTAATTTTCGATAATAAATTCGAATGGGTTCGTCATCATTAGCGTGAATTTGTCCAATAATGACACGGCCAACTTGAGATTTTTCACCCGTAGTCGTTACATAGTTCACTGCTAGTTCAGCTATCAGGTCACCATCAACACCACCTGCTGCCAATTGTTCATCATTTGATGCACTAGAGAACACCCAATTATTGCCATTTATGCCTTGAGTACTAATACTTGTATTTCCGCGCCTTAACATTTCTCTTAGTTCTGTACGGGTATATTTAGTATTTGAAGATGTTTTAGCTCCTTCAATGGGCGATCTAAAGACTAATCCGCCTTCGGCGTCTTGGAAGAAAAACTCTGCATTGAAATAATTGTCATTAAGCTCTTGTTCTTTAATGCTTTTTGCTTTTGAGTTTGAACTTTCATCAACAGGGATACTGAGATACCAATCATCTAATTCAATGGTTGATGTAACATCAGCATCACAACCAAACGCTTCAATCTCGACAATATGGCTACTATCATCAAAGGTATTCCCTTTAGGTATTATTTTTATATAACGCGCTGTGGTTTCAGTTGTTTCGATATATTCTGATCGAGTAGTGGATTGGTTACTTAATTCATCACTTAACACGGATATCCAATCAATTTTATCCTTCGAAACCTCCATGTCATAACTATAACTACGGCTATCTTCATTAAGCCAAGTAATCGAAATACCTTTAACTAACATCGGTGCGTCTAGGGTCAAAACTAATGATTGATCAATTTCGGATGTTGACCAACGTGATCCAGACATGAAGTTACTGTCAATTGTATTGCTTGCGCTATAGTTCTCTATTTCATGAGTTGCAGTGGCGCCAATAAAGTTAAGCTTTGCTAAGCCATCACAAAAGAGGTCTTGTTGAGCATCATCAATAATAACCGGATCTTCAATTATGATAGGGTCTTCAATAATAATTTCATTTTCAACTTCTGGATCAGTTGACGAGTTGCAACCAAGTAAAAATAATAAACAGCAAACATTAACAACCAATAAATTTGAAGACACGACGCAACTCTAATGTAAATAAAACAGAATGTATATTACCAATGATTACATAATTGTAAACCAATAACGTTAATTGGTTACATTCTGTGTCTTGTGTTATTTGAATTTTTAAAAGCGGTTCTAATTCTTCATTCGTTTTTAACTTGGTCAAGCCTTCCTCTAGCCTTTTATATAAGCGTGGGTTCTTTGGTGAAACATAAACATAACTATGAGTAGAAATATAAAGCGCAATCGTTGGCTCAATAACAACATTTTTTGTTATAAGTTTTCTCATCTATACTTCATCAAATGCTTCATAAATACCACGCAGTATATAATCAAAACGGCGTTTATCCAGCATTAAAAATGAGCCTTCACAACTATGGGTATTCATCATGTTAAGGTTATTAAATTCAAATATTTTGGTGGTATTCCAGTCGTTGTGTAAACCCGCAACTAAGGTGTTCAATTCATCTAAAGAATTAATACGTTCAAATTTTGGACGGTCAATTTCATGAATAAGTAAAAGTCGATAACTGAGATACTCACTTCTAACAGTGATACGAATCGCATTAGTCAAGTTATCTGGAAATTTGTTGGGATAAATTATCCTCGCGCTCCGCCTGAGAAGCTTATTAACCCAGTAGAGATAATAGCGTTGAAAAAATGACAGTATAATCGTCAGGGATAGCTTTGTCTTACTGGCTGAAAAGGTGTTATCACATCAACAAAAGAGGGAGTGTTTATGAAAAGAAATCGAATTATTGTGACTTACAACGGTCAATCTAGGCAAGTTAAGAAAAGAGCCACCCTACAACTACCACCCACAGAGATACATTCCCCATAGGCGCTTGTTTCCCGCTGTTTCTTCATTGAGGGCTTTATCGACATCAGTTTCAATTATAGTGTCATCATCACGGTGTAGATCATGACACTGATGATCTACAAACCTACACTTTGTTAACATTAAGTAGCTACTATTATGGAGCAAAATAAGTGATGTATTTTCGACGGTAAGTTTGATGAAAACCAATTGAACACTAGTATCACTTCGAGTTCGAGCGACTACTTTTAACAACAACGGCACTTAACGAATAAGTTCTGATAGCTATACCAAGTCGATTACGCTTTAAAGTCACTATCAGCAAACGCTTGTAATGTTTGCCCAAATAATTCGTTACGCCAACCTGTCAATATATCAACATTAGGCATAAGTGTTTTAGTCGATGATTCTGAGGCTAACGCTCTCACATCGTTAACGTTAAAATGCCAAGTTAGAAATTGGTTTATTTGCTTCTTAGAGGCTAAGTTTTCTATTGCCAAATTATTTTTTTCAGCAATAGCAACAATAAAAGCTTTTACTGTTTTAAATATTTGTTTATAACCAGGGTATTCATCTAAACGGGTAATTTTTGCAGGATAATCACTCTCGCTAGTTTGTGATGCTAGCTGAACTATCGATAGCATGGATTTACCTTTATGACGAATATCTTGTAATTCAGCCCCCTTAAGTTGGTTCATCGCCTGGATAGTTTGTGGATTATACTGGGCAACTGCCATCAACGTATGATCTTTGGCAACAAAACCGATAGGTAAATCACGTTTCTTAGCCTGTTGAAAGCGCCAACGAGACAGATGTTTCAACGTATTAAGCTGATGAGAATTCAATCGACAAGCCAATTTCATTTGGCTATACAGGTTATCTTCGTCAATAGGCGTAAATTTTTTCTCTATTAACAATTGTGTTTCTTGCTTAGCGTAGTCCAACCTACCTAATTCTTCTATTTCAGCAATAAACTTGGGGTAAAGTTGAAATAAGTGATCAACGTCGGCACTTGCATAATCAAGTTGTTTCTGAGTTAAAGGCCTTTTTGTCCAATCAGTACGCGATTCTGATTTATCAAGTTCAATACCAGTATAATGCTCAACCATAGCAGCATAGCCCATTGATAAACCATGCCCAAGAAACGACATAATGATTTGACTATCAATTAAGTTAACGGGTTTACAATTGGCACTGGTTAAAAACACTTCTAAATCTTCAGAGCACGCATGCAACACTTTAACAATCTTTTCATTGGTCAATAGTTGCCAAAAAGGTGATAAATCATTAATGGCAATAGGGTCTATTAACGCTAACTGTTTACCATCAAAAATTTGTAGCAAACCCAATTTAGGATATAAAGTGCGAGTGCGAACAAACTCAGTATCTATCGCGAGCACTTCCGCTTTGTTATATTGCTGACATAGTTTTTGTAAACTGGTTTCATCTTCAATTAATTGATACTGCATAATCATACTCATGATACTTCAAAATGTCTGTTTCAGGACGCCTGAGCAATTCATGATCAAGGCACTTATTTTTATTAATGGTTTCCCCTTAAAAAAAGGAGTAACGACGAACATGATTTTCTCAGGCGTCCCCGAAGGGCGAGTTTTAAAGGCTTATTATACGGCGTTATTAATTTTGACAATGGCGCTACATGGATGGTGTTATTAGAGAATGCAGGAGCATATTCTCCTGGATAACCATTCTATTCAATCAATGCCTTGCCTATAAGCCTTTATATTCTCGCTGAAACGAGTATTTCGAGGTAACATGAGTATATAATTTATTACTTCCTACGACGGCGATTAGCCTGCTGATTACGTTGCTGATGTTTTTTAACTGACCGGCGAATACGGCGACTTTTCGCATTATCCATCGCTTTTTCATCAACTTTAACTTTTGATTGTGTTTCAGAAGTTAAGTCCACTAATTTACGGAAATAGTTAACTTCTTTTAGTCCAAGCTCCGTCCAACCACCCAGCGGTAATTGACGCTGCATTTCCATATCACCATAACGTACACGAATTAATCGACTCACTTGTACGTCTTGACTCTCCCATAAACGACGTACCTCACGATTACGCCCTTCAGATAACACGACATGGAACCAATGATTACGACCTTCTCCGCCGTGATAAGTTATTTTTTGAAAACGTGCCATACCATCTTCTAATTTAACACCCGCTCGAAGTGTTTGTAGCATGGCTTCATTAATTTCACCAAACACGCGTACGGCATATTCACGCTCTACTTTTTGTGATGGATGCATTAAACGGTTAGCTAGCTCACCATCAGTGGTAAACAACAACATGCCCGACGTATTAATATCTAAACGACCAACAGCAACCCAACGGCCTGACTCAAGCGGTGGTAAACGATCAAAAACGGTTATTCTACCTTCAGGATCTTTGCGCGTACACATTTCCCCTTCAGGCTTGTTGTACATCAATATTCGACAAAGATCATCTTCTTGAGCGGTCAACTTAACTTGATGACCATCAATACGTATCTGTTCAGTGCCCTCAACTCGATCACCTAAGTAAGCATTGTTGCCGTCAACACTAACTCGCCCTGCACTTATCATTGCTTCTATTTCACGACGAGAACCTTTACCGGCACGCGCAAGTACTTTTTGCAGTTTTTCAGAATCTTTCACCGTTACTTTTTATAAATATGTTGAATTTTATTTACAACTAATTGATGAAAATGTATTTATTTATGACGAACAAAATGCGTACTGGATGCGTAAAGAGTTCATCATGACAAGTGATTTTGGTTATACAAGTAAGAGTAACTATACAAGTATAACCAACCTTATGTCGTACGACTTAACTACGCGTGGAGTAACGTATGAACGAGAGAGTAATATAACCACTAATCAAAATGACATTGAATTTGAACGTCAGGTTAGGTTAACTCCACACGAGGATTGGTCTCCTACCAATCAAGTAACAGGTTGTAACGTAAAGGATAGGTATGCAACAGTAATCAACTATAGGGAGTATGCGGTATCTGATCACGCCTCCCCATCTGACAACGCAACTAACTTGACTTGGGATGATTGTAATAACATAAAGAATGTTGAACACAGTGTCGAACAAGGATTTATCGTAACTGATTTATATACCGACGGTTCCAATAAACCAAAAAATGAAGTGACGCTTTTGTTCGTCGAAGGAAATGTCAATTACATCGCTGAAATATCTGGTATTGGTAGTGATTTATCGCTTATAAGCGCTGGGTGGATTGTTGATACGCTATCGTTTATTGACCCTGACTATTCTTTGGAAGAAGGTTATGGTTCTGATATTTGGTCTCGCGTCAATGACCAGACCATCGGTTCTGAACACGTCAATAAGGAACATGATGGTGGAGATAACTACACGGTTACCACATTTTACGCTGATGGTACACATAACAAACAGTGCGGTACGTGGTCTGGTGGTGATGCTAGTTTGGTTGATTGTACGTAGTGGTCAAGTAATACTGACCACGGTTTTGTAGCTAACTCGTAGCGACTTATTAAGAACTAGGGGTTAAATATTACACCCTAGTTTCCTTTCATTTAGACATTAACAGTTAACTGTTTCAGCCATACAGAAAACTAGTCGTATTTTGTAGTAGTCATAACCAAGTTGGACAGATTTGCGAGGTCTATTACAGACCTTTGGAAACATATCTCAAAATTAGAAGAGAAAGGTGCATCACTCCATATTCTTGACCTAAACCTTGATACATCTACCCCTAATGGACGTTTGCAAATCACCCTTCTTGGTGGCATTGCACAATGGGAACGGGAAATGATGTTGGAACGTCAGAAGATAGGAATTGCGAAGGCAAAGTCGGATGGAAAGTACAAAGGTCGTGTTCCTACCGCAAGACGGTTGGAGAAGGACATCCAGTCCCTTCATCTTCAAGGTATGAAACCTTCTATGATTGCGAAGGAACTCAATATAGGTGTTGCTTCTGTCTACCGATATCGGAGTCAGGAGGTTGTCTAGTCTCTATTTATAAATTGAGGGCAAGTTAGTATGAAACATAAAACCTATGATGAACTAATAAAGATGGTTGTAGAGTTCCGTTTGGAACATCACAACCTGACAGATGATAAACTGGATAAATTAGTACTACGCACATTTAAAATTGATCGTGCAACATTGCGTGATATTGATGGCGTGACAGACTTAATTAGTCAGGTTGAAA
>TARA_B110001469_G_scaffold90562_1_pt1 | contig 15341 bp, 9 predicted proteins | sample TARA_B110001469 | Tara Oceans TARA_B110001469 (sample SAMEA4397034) | marine metagenome | biome: Polar Biome; feature: [SRF] surface water layer (ENVO:00010504); material: water (ENVO:00002006), including particulate matter (ENVO:01000060) such as... | depth 5 m
CGACGCGCCGAGATAAACCCCCTTTTGTTCAAAACTTTTGTCGTTTCTCGCATGACGGTTTCCCTTAGAATCGCATAAGGTTTTATATATCAGCCGTTTGAGCTCCAATTTTTTCTATTTTAGCGCTATTTTTTCGCATGATTTTGCGTGAAGTGGCCGATTTTCATATAAGTATGCAGAGCATTATTTGCACATGAGTTTGCGCTGAGCTACAGCTACTTTTGCGGTCGAAGAGACCGACTTGTATTTACATTAAAAGTGGCGCTATGGCTGTCGCTGCTCGATTGCTCAATTGGGCTCGTAGCGTAGATTTGGAGGGGAGCAATCAGCAGTGGCCTGAAGAGTTGCCGATGCCAAGAGTAAATGATGATCGCTACGTTAAGACTGCCACGCATTTCTTTCTGATGTCATCAGCACGGACATTGCTGCACGAGATAGCTCACTCTCATAAGGGGCATAACACCGATCCAGTCGAGGAGGGAGATGAGATTCTTTACGCTCAAAAGAGAAAGGAAGAGCTTGAAGCTGATCTATGGGCGGATGAGTGGATATTTTCTAAATGGCGTGATTATAAGGATGATGATAAAGTATTTATCGGTCGTAGCTTGGGAGTTGCTGCTTCTCTTTTACCCATCGCTCATTTCGATTTGGAAAATGACAATCCACTGAAAGAGCATCCCCCCGTTTTGGATCGGTTGCTTCAGTTTATGGATCGTTTTTTACCGGATGTTGCAGTCGATGCTGAAGATGATTTGGGCTACCATGCCGCTCGATTTCTGGTCATGTCGATAGCACTCAATGTTGCGGATATTGATCCCGATTTTCAACTCGAACCAATGCCAGCTAAATATATTGAATTTATTGATCGGTTTAGACCCTATTTTCGCGGTCGAGTGGCGACTTGTGAATAACTCGGAGCTTATTCTCGAAAAGAATCGACCGATAAGCTCGTGGGGACTTAATCTCGCTCCTTTCGGCGCGTTAGTCGGACCTTCTTATTTTTCTGTGATTTATGTCTAAGCTCACTCTTTCTCAGCTTTCCAATTTACTCTTCCGCGCGTGCGATGACCTGCGTGGTAATATGGATGCCTCGGAGTATAAGGAATATATCTTCGGGATGCTCTTTTTGAAGCGCCTGTCCGACTTGTTTGACCAGGAGCGGGAGACGCTGGAGCAGGAGCTTCGCGGGCGTGGGATGCCGGAGGGCGCGATTGCGACGCAGCTTAAGAACCCGGATAAATATACCTTCTTCGTGCCGGAGGATTCGCATTGGGATACCATCCGCCATCTGAAGACCAATGTGGGCTCTGGCCTCAACAAGGCTTTGGAGCGCTTGGAGGAGGAGAACATCGATGCGCTGGAGGACGTGCTCAAGCATATCAACTTCAACCGTAAGATCGGCTCGACGGTCTTGGATGATGATACGCTGGCCAACTTTATCCAAAATTTTGAGAAGATCCCACTGCGGGATGAGAACTTTGAGTTCCCCGATCTGCTGGGCGCGGCCTACGAATATCTGATCAAGTATTTTGCGGACTCTGCAGGCAAGAAGGCGGGCGAGTTCTATACGCCGTCTGAGGTGGTGCGTGTGATGGTGGAGATCACCAACCCGGAAGCGGGCATGAGTGTGTATGATCCGACGTGTGGCTCGGGTGGTATGCTGATTCAGACGCGCGATTATATCAGCGAGTGCGGCGGGAACCCCATCGACTTGGCACTGGCGGGGCAGGATCGTATCGGCACCACGTGGTCCATCTGTAAGATGAACATGCTGCTCCACTCGATTGCGCATGCAGACATTCGGCAAGAGGACACGCTACGCCATCCGCAGCACAAGGCGGATAATGGGGAGCTGAAGCGCTTCGACCGCGTGCTGGCCAATCCTCCCTTTAGCCTCAACTACATTAAGAAGAACATCGACTTCCCCGGGCGCTTTCCTGTCTGGATGCCGGAGAAGGGCAAGAAGGCTGACTTGATGTTTGTGCAGCACATGATCGCGGTGCTGAAGAGCGACGGTAAGATGGCGACGGTCATGCCGCATGGTGTGCTCTTTCGTGGCGGTGAGGAAGCTGAGGCGCGTAAACACTTTATTGAGCGTGGTTGGTTGGAAGCGGTGATCGGGCTGCCTTCGGGGTTGTTCTATGGCACAGGCATTCCGGCCTCGATCTTGGTGATAAACAAAGAAGGCATGCGGGATCGTAAGCACGTCGTCTTTATCAACGCGGATCGCGACTACGAGGAAGGCAAGGCGCAGAACTTTCTGCGGGCCGAGGACATCTCTCGTCTGGTGCACGCCTACCGCAGTCTGACGGTCGAGGGCGCTGAGGAGATCCCTGCCTATGGGCGACGCGTGGCGATTGAGGAAATTGCTGAGGAGGGCTACAACTGCAATATCCGTCGCTACGTGGACAATGCGCCACCACCGGAGCCGCATGATGTGCGGGCGCACTTGCATGGCGGCGTGCCAGTGGTTGAGGTCGATGCACTGCAAGACTTTTGGCATGACTACAGTGGCTTGCGTGAGCGCTGCTTCGTGCCGCGTGCAGGGACGGACGCTTATCTGGACTTCTCCGATGCCATCACGGATCGCCGTCAACTCGCGGAGCTGGTCGAGTCGGATGACAGTGTGGGCCACGCGCACAAGGCCTTTATCGATGAACTTGAAGGCTGGTGGACGGCGCATCTTCCGCATGTGGAGGCGCTTGCACCGACAGAGGAGCACAAGGGCAATGTCTATGAGCTACGTCGTCTCTTGCTAGCATCGATCGAAGGCGCACTGAAGGATCAGACCTTGCTCTCGCCGCATCAGGTGCGTGGTGGGCTGGCTCGCTATTTTGACTTCTTTAAGCCTGAGTTTAAATCCATCGCGTTCAGCGGGTGGGGCGCGGAGTTGATCCCGGATGAGGATATTTTGCAGAGTCAGTTCCCAGAGATGCTGGCAGATATGGAGAGCAAACGCGCTCGGATCGCGGAGCTGGATGCCTTATTGAATGCGGCCAGCGAAGAAGACTTTGAAGACAGCGACGATACCGGCGTGCTGCCGAGCGAGCAGGTGAAAGATTTGAAAGAAGAACTCAAGGGCGTCACGGCGACTTACAAGCAGGCTTTTAAAGAGCTGAAGGCTTTGGCTGCCGATCTCTTTACCGAGCTGAACGAAGCGGGGCAGATTCCTAAAGGTAAGAAGAAGGCTGACTACGGAGTGAAGGGTAAAGCGACCGCGCCCGAGTTCGGCACGGCGAACGCGATTCTGAAGCTAGCGGCAGCGGTGAGTTTTGAATCTATATTCATTGATTCGATCCGTGAGCGCATGCAATCGGGCGAGAGCGCGTATGTGAAGGCGCTCGCTGCGGAGGCAAAGCTGACGCGCCACAAAGCATTGGAAGATGAGGCCAAGCAACTCAAGGGCGACATCCGCGCGACTGAAAAGAAGCGCGATGAACTCGTCACCAAAGCCCGCGGTAAGATCGACGCCGATGAGGCCAAGCGCGTGATCCTGGAACGGCTGCACCGTATCCTACTAAGCACATTCAACCGCTTCCTACGTGCGCACCAACGCGACTGCCTGAAGGCACTCGAAAGCCTGCAAGCGAAATACGCCGTCACTGCGACCGAGATTGAAGCCAGTCGCGATGCCGCTACCGGAAAGCTCAAAGGTTTCTTGGAGGAGTTGGGGTATGAGTAAGTGGACGACTCAAACGCTTCGGAGTTTCATCGGCTCTCCCATTTCTGGCAGTCGTCCATCTGGGGGCGCGTTTGAAGATACCGAAGGAGTTCCTAGCCTAGGCGGTGAAAACATAATGTCCGAAGGTGGTGTGGATTATAGTAGTTTTAAGAAAGTCCCTGAAAGCTTCTATCGTTTCATGCCGAAGGGGCATTTAAAAGCCAATGACGTTCTGATTAACAAGGACGGAGCCCAGACTGGCAAAGTTGGTCTCTACGATGGGCGGTTTGAGGATGCGGCAGTTAACGAGCATATCTTTATAATGCGTTCAGTGAATGAGGCCATTGATCAAAGTCTCTTGTATTATTTTTTGTTACTCGGGGAGACTCAAGCGGCCATCGCGCGACGTATTACTGGTTCTGCGCAACCTGGGTTAAATAGTCAGTTTGTTGATGCTGTTTCATTGACTGTTCCTATCTGTAAGCAGCAGCAACGCCGCATCGCCGAGATCCTGTCGACGGTGGACGATGCGATTGAGGCGACGGAGGCCTTGATTGCGAAGCAGCAGCAGATCAAAGCAGGGTTAATGCATGACCTCTTCACCCGAGGCGTCTGGACGGCGGACAGCATCGCCGCAGCTCAAGCTGCCGGCTCACCCGCCGCCGCGAGCGCCAAAGTCGGCCAACTCCGCCCGCCTCAATCCACCGCCCCGGAACTCTACAAAGACTCCCCGCTCGGCTGGATTCCGAAGGACTGGGAGGTGAAAGTATGCTCTTCCTTATGCAAAAGGATTTGTGTGGGTATCGTTATACAACCAGCTAAATATTACCAGTCATCAGGCGTGCCCGCCTTTCGGTCAGCTAATGTGCGTGAGAGTGGTCTGACGATGGACAAACTAGTTTATATTTCAAAGGAATCCAATGCGATGCTTTCGAAAAGTCAGGTTAAGGCGGGCGATGTGCTTAGTGTGAGAACTGGATATCCCGGGACTAGTGCAGTTGTTCCGCCTAACTGTGCTGGGTGTAATACAGTGGACATATTAATTTCGACTCCTACGGATGAAATTTCCTCAGACTTTTTATGTGCGTGGATCAACTCCTCGTCAGGGAAGAACCAAGTGTTAAGTAAGCAAGGGGGGCTGGCGCAGCAGCATTTCAATGTGGCTGAATTGCGTAAGTTGAAAGTTATTCTTCCTTCTTCACTTGAGCAGGACGTAATCGTTGAAAGGTTCATGGCGATTGAGTTGGAAATTCAAAGTAATCAGGTTTTTAGGACTAAGCTCCAAAAGCAGAAGCAAGGTCTCATGCAGGACCTGCTTTCTGGGGAGGTGTCGGTATAAGTATGGATCAGGTTATTCCAGAGGAAGCTGAGGTAGTGGCGACTGTATCGGGTCGGCCGGTGGCTCAAGCGACTGCGGTTCGTTTTGAATTGCACACTCTCGGATGGGAAGCGTTCCAAAATTTGAGTGGGCTGGTTTTACGTGAAATACTTGGTCAGGCCTATACCGTGTTTTCAGCAACTAATGATGCGGGGCAAGATGGTGCCTTTCAAGGGACGTGGAGCCCAACAGGGGAGGAGAGTTATACTGGTCGGTTTGTGGTTCAGTGTAAGTTTACATGTCGGCCTGATTCGCATTTGTCGTTGTCGAACTTAAAGGACGAACTTGAGAAGGCAGAACGCCTTGCTGAAGCAGGGCATGCCTCTACCTATCTGCTGATTACGAATGCAAAAGTGAGCGGTGTGAGTGTGATCAAGGTAAGGGAGGCTTTTCTCGCGATTCCGGAAATCGAGCATTTTGATATTTTTGGGGAGGAGTGGTTGACGGAGCAGATTCGAGAGTCGCGTCGCCTACGTGCACTGGTTCCCCGGCTTTATGGCCTCGGGGATTTATCGCAAATTCTAGATGAGCGAGTCTACCGACAGGCCAATGAGCTACTGCAAAGTTGGAAGGATAATTTAACGAAGTTTGTGCCGACGGCTGCGCACCGTAAAAGTTTTGAAGCATTGCAAAGCAAGGGGTTTGTTCTGCTGTTAGGCGATCCTATGGCCGGTAAGTCAACGATCTCTGCGGCGCTTGCATTGGCTGCGGCTGATACTTGGGGATGTGTCCCTGTGTTCGCAACTGAACCGAGCGATTTCAAGAATCATTGGAACCCAGATGAGCCTAAGCAGTTTTTCTGGATCGATGATGCATTCGGACAGACGCAGTATAACGGAGCTTTGGCTGAAGGTTGGAATCGTATGTTTCCTCTGTTGGCCTCTGCGATTAAGAAAGGTGCGCGTGTCATCTTCACTTCGCGCACTAATATCTTTAACGCCGCAAAACGAGACCTGAAGTCATCGTCGTTTCCGTTGATTGGCGATTCTCAAGTGGTAGTCGAGGTCGAGAAACTCGGACTGCCCGAGAAAGAGCGGATACTCTATAATCACCTTAGGATGGGGGAGCAACCGAGTGAATTTAGGACTAAGGTTAAGCCTTATCTTCAAGCTGTTGCTGAACACCCTGAGTTTCTCCCCGAAATTGCTCGGAGGCTTGGCAATCCGGTATTTACAAAGAAGCTGATTATTTCTGAGTCGAGGTTGGCGGCTTTTGTTGATTCACCTAGGGAGCTTTTGGAAGATGTAATCCGGGAATTGGGTAAGGCGGATTTTGCGGCGCTGGCGCTCATTTTTATGAGGTCAGGGCAAGCCAGTATTCCTTTGGGGTTAGAGGAGAACGAACGAACGTCGCTTGCGGTGATTGATGGAAATCTGGCTAACATCTGTGATGCACTTGATGCTCTGGACGGAGTGTTGGTCAAGAAGTCACTTGATACGGGTAGTTTTTCGTGGAAGTTTAGTCACCCGACTATTCGTGAGGCTATTGCTAGTGTCATTTCTGAGAAAGTGGATTTGCTCGACATCTATCTTGCAGGTGTAAAGGCATCGGAAATTGTGAGGGAGTGTGCGTGTGGAGTCTCGGAAATGGGAGGTGCCAAAATCTTCGTCCCTGTAAGCCGTTTTCCTAAGGTGCTTGAGAAACTCGATGTTGCAGACACAAATGCATTTATTTTTGACTATTACTTTTTCCAATTTCTGGGGAAGCGCTGCTCAGATGAGTTCTTGAATGTGTGGGTAAATGCCGCTGGGAGTTCTCACGCCTACTTCTTCGAGTCGTCTAATCGATCTGCGGGGAATTACGGCTACTGCTCAGTGCTTATCAAATTGAAAGAGCTTGGTTTGCTGGATGAGAAGCAGAGGGAAGGTTTTCTTGATTGTGTTCGTGATGTTCTGGAATCGGAGTTGGACGTGACAGCACTTGATGACGATTTCTCGGATCTTATGTCACTTCAAGAGCGAGAGATGATACTGGTCTACCTGAAAAATGATGTATTGCCTCTCGCATACGAAAGAGTTCAGGAGCGTGAAGATTTGTTCGATTCGGGTTCTGATGATGTAGAAGATTATTTTTACGAACTAGATGCTAAGTTTGAAGGACTTGGAGTTCTCTTCGAGGATGACGGAGATGCAGTCGAGTGTATCGAGGCCTGTGCTAACGCCATATTTATAGCGAAGAATAACATTAAGGCAAAGGCGCTAGAGGAGGGCTACAGTCAGTGGCAGTATGATGACGATGGGAACCTGATCTCGATGGGGGAGGCATCAGAAGTCGAAGGTCAGGGTGCTACAGAATCAAGGAGCCTGTTTGATGATGTCGACAAGTAGTGGCTAGTGTTGCTATTCAATCCTAAGTATTTATGTCGCAAATTGATGAAATCAGAAGGCAGATCCAAACGGGGTCGCTGAGGTTAGATCTGGACCATGTGCATGTGCGATCCAGAGACGCTCATTGGGTTTATTTAGATTATCCGTGTTGGATATCAGTAGAAGGCGGAAGCTTACTCTTTCATTTTCGCCCAAGACACCGGGATGCCATAACCCCGGAAATAAATGAGCTATTTGATCTGAGTCATAGTGCTGGGGTGGTAACTGTAGGGCCTGAGGATTGGCGCGAGGTCTCGGGAAGAACAGCCACAGGTGTGCATGTCTTGCTTCGTTCCGTAGCGCCTGTGCCGGATCGTATGCATTTACCTAATTTAGTGCTCTCTGTCGCGTTTAGCTTCCAAAGAATCGAATTTCCAGTTTCTACGATGCAGCAGTTGAGCTTGGGGGAAGTCGATCGCTATTTGGCAGGAGTGTTAGAGCCAATGGAGGAGGCCGATGAAGCTGGTTCAAGTCGGCCTAGTCGGGATTGGTTCCACGCAATCATTCCTAATGTTAAGCTTCTAATTGAACTGCAGGGCACTTCGACGGTTCTTCAGCACCCATTTCACGGTGAGCTCCCCTCTTCTAGTCGATGCTGCTATGTCGGTGAAGTTTGCGGTGGTGAGTTTTGCTTAGAGAATAAAAATGGTGATCTGGAAGTCTTTTTCCGACGTGAGGTTGGAGAGGCTTCTGTCGAGGAGGCGCATCGAGTTTTTGAGGGGATTCTGAATGCGGTGGGCTTTATGCACGGCTGTCATCCATGGGCGGGCTATTTCTCTCATGGGCGCAGGGGCCAAACCTTGGAGTGCTGGGTCCGGCCTGCTTCAGAGTTGCAAAAAGTGCCCTTGCTACCGATGAGGAAAAACCGCATGTATTTTTCTGAAAATGGTCGTAATCTATTTCTTCGGGCAGCTGAGTTTTTTGCAAGCGAAGGAGAGGCGGTGAGCTACTACAAACGTAGTTTATGGCTGATGCGTTTGGCTAGTGGCAGTGGTAGTGCTTCGCCGGTTCATTTAATGGCCTTATGCAGTATCTTGGAGGGAGTTTTGAAACGTTTCTCGCGTCGATATCATGAAGGATCCGATCCCGCTAACTTGAGGTTGGGTGATTTAGATGCATGGCGGGCGGCTGTAAGACGAGCCGAACTAGACTGGGATGAATTTGAAACTGTTTATCAGAGCCATCAAGCAATTCGGAATCAGTTGGCTCATGGGTTTGATCCTGATTCATCGAACCGTGATGTTGGGGAGGAGTTGAATGCCTATTCCCGGATCTCTGCAGCTATTTATATTTTGATGGCCAGACGGATGGGGTTTCGTGGTCAATTGGAGCGCTCTCAGCTTGAGAGTCGGGATCTTGTGGATTTGGGAGCTCGGTGACGCGCGGTGGAGTCGTGGATTAGTTAATTTAATTAGAATTAACATCTGAACTAAGTAGTGCTAATGGGGGTCTCTAAGAGACTCTGGATGACTCATCATCGCGTTTATTTTAACTCAGGAGTGGGGGGAGATTCTTCATGCCCCTTGAGTATTGCCGTTATTCATGCTAGTAATGTTTGAAGTTAGGTGTTATTTTTTTCCTCGTTTTTCTCTCATATTGTCTGTTTTATCCTAAACTTCAACAAATTATGGACTACGCAACTAAGGAACTCACACACTCTCTGCAGCAGATTGCTGCTTGTGAAGCTCAGCAAGATGAAGCTGTTTGTGACCGTGTTATTATGGAAAAGCATGTTTACAGTGCAGGTGCATTAACACTTCCGACTGGGGTAGATCGTTTTTTGGCTACGCGTCGAGACTTTCAAGAAAGAACCCGTGGTATTAGCGTCGGTTCTTACTAATTGTCTCGTTGAATGCAAAATTTCCGGGACGCAAAAGGCGCTCAAATCGATTGGGTTTCTACGGCTAAAGGTGGTGGTTTCTCGAACTTTCTTTACGTCGATAAGGAATTTTATGCGAGCCCAGTCCTGCGGCGGATTTTTTCAATTGCACGTAAGTTGAATTATAAATCACTGGTTGTTGAAGAAATTACCGAGACGGATTGTGAGCTACTTGCGGAAGAGAACGCGGCACTTCTAATTAGGGAGCCTGAGTTTTCTGGTTCTCGCGTGCGGAGGTTGCTCTTCTTGATGACAGATGTGGGGGAAGAAGTTGGTTCGAGTGACTTACTTGGTTACGCAGTATTTAAAGAGGATCGAATCAATGGTCGGGGAGTCCCTGAATTTCATGTGTATGAGTCGGTGTTTACTCTGGCGCGTGATGCGAGCCAGAATAACTACATTCATTGTTCGCGAGCATATAAGCTGAAGACAGCTCTTGGTGAGCTATCAGTCAGAGGGGTGCTATATGCTCAGCAAAATGATTTAACCTTTGTTTGCGCCCACGTGTGCCTTCGGACAGTTCTGGCGTCGGTGTTGCCAGAGGCAGATGTCTCGTATTCCAGAATTAATGAAATCGCAGGAATTGATCACACAGCACTGAAAGTCGGTGGGGGGAATGGTTTAGGGCCTGATCAGATGGGGGCGGTGCTTGGGGCTTTTGGGCTAGAATATTCCCAAATTATCCATGAACCAACTGATGGTAATTTGGCACTGCCCGGTGATTATCAGTCAGACCTGTATGGCGCGATTGAGTCCGGACAACCCGCATTGCTCGGTTTTGAGATGAGTGGTGCGTCCAGTGCCCGACACATTATTCCTGTGATTGGACATACCTTTAACGAGGATACGTGGGTCGCTCCTGCCACAAGAGGATATTTTGATGGAGGTCTGAGTTATTATCCGAGTGAAAATTGGTTAAGCACTTACGTCGTGCATGATGACAATTTTGGACCTTACTTCTGTTTGCCACGACATTTCCTCAAAAAGGATAATTTCAGGCTTATACTATCGTTGAAGCGGCACGCCTCTTTAACAGAGTCTGTGGATGCTGAGGCTATTGCTTTGGTCTACCTCAAGGGTTTGTCCGCTGCGCTGTTGGATGGGAATGAGTGGATGAAGCGTTTTCGAGCCTATGCAAAATCAGGCTTATTGGTGCTTCGAGCCCTTTTAGTGAAGCGCGAGGAATACCTGTCTCATGTTGAGGCTTCGGAATGTTGGAACGGAGAGTCCACTGAACCTAAATGCGTTGAGGACATGAGTGCGGAACTACCGGACTACTTTTGGATGGTCGAAGCGAGTGCACCTGAATTGTTTTCTGCAACGCGTCGTAAATTTGGTGAGATTTTAATCCGGTCAGACGTCGTAGCGCCGAAGCACTTGAATTGGAGTTTATTTTTGTTGGCGCGATTGCCGGGAGAAATGGTCCGATTAACCCCTGGTATTGATGTGCGTCCTAGTGGGACGGTGGGCCATGTTGAACTGTTTCAGTATCCGGAGTAGTCTAGAGCATCGCTTTGTTTTACTGAATCCAGTTGTTTTACTGGTCAGTAAAACAGGCCATTTTAGTAAAACATGGTAGGTTGTGAGTTTTGGTTCGTCATGCTCTGACGATCAATAATGATGCTATTTGATGTCTGAATACCTCCATGTAGAAAAGCCTTTCCTAGACCAGCTGTGTGCGCTGGGCTGGACAGTGATTGATCAGGGCAACGGTGGTATCCCTTCGGACCCGGCGAAGAGCCTGCGGGCGAACTTTCGGGAGTGGATCTTGCCGGAGGTGTTTCGTGAGTCGGTGCGTGCGCTCAATCAAACGGATGCGGGTGAGTCCTGGTTGACGGACCGTCAACTGACGGACTTGCGGGATCAGGTCTTGCGTCAGCCCAATCGCACCTTGCTAGAAGCGAATGAGGCGGTGCAGCATCTGTTGTTTAAGGCGCAGGTGGATGTGAATGAGCTGACGGGTGAAGATGATCCGGTGGTGCAGTTGATCGATTTTAAGCACCCGGAGCGCAATCGGTTTCACGCGATCAATCAATTTAAGATCGATACGCCGGGGTGCGTGAAGCAGTGCATCATCCCTGACATCGTGCTGTTTGTGAATGGCCTGCCGCTGGTGGTGATCGAGGCGAAGATCGGCGACTCCAATACGGCGAATCCGATGCATGCCGCCTTTGAGCAGTTGCTACGCTACCGCAATGGGCGCGATGAGACGCTGACGGGGGGGCTACGTGAGGGGGAAGCGAAGCTGTTTTATACAAATTTACTGGTGATCCGCACGTGCGGCGAAAAGGCCGAGTTCGGCACAATCTCTTCGGGGCATGAGCATTATTATGCGTGGAAGGACATCTGGCCGGAGGCGAATCGTGAATATGTGAAGCCGCTGGGTGTGGAGCGTGAGCAGGAGCGGATGATTCAAGGCCTGTTGACCCCGGATACATTGCTGCGGGTGTTACGAACCTGCACGGTGTTTAAAGATTCGGAATCGGGTCGACGCATTAAGGTGACCTGTCGCTATCAGCAATATCGTGCAGCGTGTAAGATCGTGGAGCGCTTGCGGACTGGTGAGACGGCAGACGCACGCTCAGGCGTGGTCTGGCACACGCAGGGCTCTGGTAAGTCACTGACGATGGTGTTTCTGGCGCGTATGCTAAGGGCCTCGGAGGATCTCCAGGATTACAAGATGCTGCTGGTGAATGATCGGGTGGACCTGGAAGATCAACTTGCGGCCACGGCGAAGCTGATTGGCGGCAAGGTGAACGTGATCGAGAGCACGGAGCAATTACGAGAGCATCTAAGCACGCAGGCATCGGACCTGAATATGGTGATGATCCATAAGTTTTCTGATCGCACTGAGCAGGTGCCAGAGTCGGTCGCGGCGGCGCTGAATGCCGTGCGCTTTGAAGAGGACGCGCCTGAGCGTATGGCTGCGGAGGGGAAGGGGGCATATACTGCGAAGCCGCTCCCATCGACAGATACCTTTGGCATCGTGAATCCCTCGGATCGCATTTTGCTGATGATTGACGAGGCGCACCGCACGCAGGGCTCTGATATGGGCGATAATTTGTTTGAGGCCTTTCCGAATGCGGCGCGTGTGGCATTTACGGGCACGCCGCTGATTACCGAGGAGCATGGTAGTAAGCGCACGGTGAAGCGGTTTGGTGAATATATCGATACTTACAAGCTGATGGATGCGGTGCATGATGGTGCGACACTGCAGATTCTGTATGAAGGTCGCACGGCCGAGACTGCGATCAGGGATAAGCATGGCTTTGATGAGAAGTTTGAAGATCTCTTTCGCGCCCGCTCGGAGGCGGAGCTGCTCGCGATTAAGAAGAAGTATGGTGCGACTGGTGATATTCTTGAAGCGGAGAAACGGATTGAGGCGATTGCGAAGGACTTAGTGAATCACTACGTCGATAATGTGCTGCCGGATGGGTTTAAGGCACATGTGGTCTGTCACTCCAAGTTGGCGGCGATTCGTTATCAGCATGCGATTCGCCGAGCGCTGAAGGATCGGGTGGTGCGTGAGCAAGCGATGCAACAGCCGGATACGGCGCTGATCGCGAAGATTGAATTTCTCAAAGCGATGGTAGTGGTGTCTTCGGACCCTACGAATGAGCCTGCTGCGATAACGGAGTCTCGTAAGGAGGCGAAGCGCTGTAATGCGGTGGAGAACTTCTGCAAGCCGTTCGACTTTGATGACCCGGATAAGGATCAGACGGGTATCGCGTTCCTGATCGTGTGTGACATGCTGCTGACTGGCTTTGATGCGCCCATTGAGCAGGTGATGTATCTCGATAAGCGGCTACGTGAGCACAATCTACTGCAAGCCATTGCTCGGGTGAATCGGGTGGCTAAAAACAAGCATCGCGGCTTCATCGTCGATTATATCGGTTTGGCGAATAATTTGAGTGAGGCGCTTTCGATCTACTCCGCAGAGGATGCTCAGGATTTACAGGAAGGCCTGAAGGACTTGCTAAGCGAGCTGCCGATCTTGGAGGAGCGCTACCACCGGTTGGTGCAGCATTTTGAGTCGTTGGGAGTGAAACAGATCAAGGGCTTTGTGACGGGTGCTAAGCTGAGTCCTGAAGTCGAGGTAGCGATCTTGAATAGTGCGGTAGGTGCGTTGAAGCGTATTCAGCCACGTGCGGACTTTGAGGTCTATTTTAAGAAGTTCCTGCACAGCCTGAATTTGATTCTGCCGAATGTATCGGGGAATCGTTATCGTGCTCCGGCACGTCGCTTCGGCTATATCTTACGCATGGTGAAGGAGCGCTATAAGGATGACTCGTTGGACATAGCAGGTGCGGGCGCAAAGGTGAAGCAGTTGATCAATGAGCATCTGGTTGACCTGGGTATTAATCCGAAGATCCCGCCGGTAGAGTTGCTCTCGGATGATTTCCTTGCGCAGGTCTCAAAGCATTCGAAGGGCAGTGCTGAGGCGAAGGCCAGCGAGATGGAGCACGCGATCCGTAAGCATTGCACGGTGCACCTGGATGAAGATCCGGCGTTCTACTCACGTATGAGTGAGAAGCTGGAGCGCTTGATACAGGAGCATGGTAAGAACTGGCAGGTGCTCGCGGATGAATATCAGAAGTTACGCGACGAGGCGGTGGCGGGGCGGACGGAGTCCAGTGATGGGCTCACCCAAGAGGAGACCACGTTCTATGAATTTGTCACCCAACTCGTCTACCCGGATGGTGTGATTCCTCTGGAGGATAATGAGCCATTGAAGAAGCTGATGCAGCGCGTCGTGAAGCTGTTGCAGGATACGATCGGTGTGATCGACTTTTGGGATAAGGCCATTGAAGTGAAGAAGCTGCGGGGTAACTTGGATACTGAGATCCTGATCGCAAATATCCCGGCGATGGTGGAGAAGCATGAGCGCGTCTCAGTGGAGATCGTGAAGCTTGCTGAGAAGCGGAATGAGGCATTGATTGTATGAGAATGGTTGAAGAAGAACGCCCGCCTTACGAAGTGGTTCGCTCAAAGCGCGCCACTGCCGACATCGTGCTTGAGCGTGATGGGCGGTTGGTCGTGCGTGCGCCTGAGTGGGCGGAGGATGCGCAGATCGAAAAGATCGTGGATTCAAAGATATACTGGATTTATAAGAACCTCGCGGAGTGGAGGGACCTGAATGCCACGCGCGTCTTGCGTGAATACAAGAGTGGTGAGGGCTTTCTATACCTAGGGCGCTCGTATCGTCTCAAGTTGGTGGCTGAGCAGAGTGCACCGCTGTTGCTAAAGAACGGTCGCTTTACGCTGCGCCGAGACTGTGCGGAGACTGGTGATATCAATCTAGCGAAAGGTGCCTTCCGCGATTACTACATTGCGCGTGGCATCGAGCGGATTTCAAAGCGTATTGCTTATTTCGCGCCCAAGGTCGATGTGAAGCCGCGCGGGATTGAAGTTAAAGAGCTCGGGAACCGCTGGGCCTCCTGCTCGCCGCTCGGTAAGCTGAGCTTTCACTGGAAGTGTATGATGGCACCGCAGACGATCATCGATTACATCGTCGTGCACGAGTTGTGTCACTTTCACCACCTAGATCATACCAATGCATTTTGGAATGAGGTCGATAAGATCATGCCGAACTACCGCGAGCGTAAGGAGTGGCTTAAGGTGAACGGTGCGGGGTTGGATGTGTAAGGGAAGTTGTGGCGTTTACGAACAGCTCGCCCAGCGGAGAGAGCTTAACCACCCTCTTCGCTTCTGGAGCATCGTGCATTTCCAATACCCGAAGATGGAGAAGGCCAAGCAATGGCTTCGCGAGCACGGCCCAATTTAGAAGAAGGAGGTTAAAGACAGAGATTTGTTCCTTAAAATAGTAAATGCACCTGTTTCGAGGTAATCAAAGCTTGCTGTTCATCAGTAGAGTCGATTTTTTTCGTCATACTTCAAAGTAATATTCATGTGATTAAGGATTTGCACATATGTTTGCACCGCACTTTATGCACATGAGTTTGCACTGCCGTTTTTAGCACATGAGCGCGTATTTCTCGCATACTTAAGCTGCAAACGACAACTTTCCAAGCGGGCCTGTAGCTCAGTGGTTAGAGC
>TARA_B110001469_G_scaffold127650_1_pt1 | contig 15324 bp, 15 predicted proteins | sample TARA_B110001469 | Tara Oceans TARA_B110001469 (sample SAMEA4397034) | marine metagenome | biome: Polar Biome; feature: [SRF] surface water layer (ENVO:00010504); material: water (ENVO:00002006), including particulate matter (ENVO:01000060) such as... | depth 5 m
TGAAGCTGACACAAGGGGCTGCAACAACTACTAAAAAATTGATTATTCAATAATCTAAATTTTTTAAAGACTTTTAAAGAGCGTTGCCAGTAGGCAACGCTCTTTTTTTTTAGATATTTTTTGTTTTAATTATTTATAAATACTTTAAACATTATGTCGGGACGTTTATGCTTAATAGTTCTAAAACTCCATAAGTCACTGAAAATAAGTTGTTAACGAATTATTAAATATTTTGAAAATTAGCGATTATTTTTTATTTTTGGTAGACCCTTTTTAAAATCTATCCGCATGAACCAATACTACACCCTGATCTTATCACTTATAATGACGACCCTGTCTTTTGGACAAGTAATCAACGAGGTAGATGCTGACACTCCTGGGACGGATACTGCTGAGTTTATTGAAATTAAACACACTCCTAACACAGCCCTTGACGGTCTTGTGGTGGTTTTATACAACGGAAGTAACGACTCCAGTTATGCCGCTTATGATTTGGATGGAAAATCTACGGATGCTAATGGCTTATTTATTCTTGCGAATACCGCTCTTGCTACAGCTTCTGACATTGATTTAGGGACTTCAAATAAGATTCAAAACGGTGCCGATGCCGTTGCCATCTATACAGGAAATGCCAGTGATTTCCCAAATGGAACCGCTGCAACGAGTACAAACTTATTGAGTGGCGTTGTATATGATACCGCTGACGCAGATGACACTGGTTTATTAGCTGTGATTGGAGGTGTTCAATACAACGAAAAAGAAAATGCTTCAAGCGTTACCCAATCTGTTCAAAGAAAAGCGGATGGCACTTATGAAGTCCAGAATATCACATTCAGACAAGATAATAATGCTGCTACTTGTGACTTAAATTTAACAAGCATCAATGCTACTTGCGACACTGTCACTTCAGGGACTGACACCTATACCGCAAAGGTCGCTTTTGTCGGAGGCGGAACCTCTTCCTATACGGTCATGTCAAGTGCTGGCTCTGTAGATTTGACAAACGGCAACCCAACATCGGATGCAACTGGAACAATTATAATCACAGGCATCAATGAAGGAGTGGACATTGTGTTAAGCGTTCAAGACGGAGCTATCTGTAATTTGAGTTCGACGGTCTCTTCACCCGTTTGTGTGCCTGCACTCCCCTTACCTATTTCAGAAAGCTTTACGTATAATGACGGGAGCCTTGTTGGAAACAGTAGCTGGAAAACTGGAGGAGGTACCGCTAGAGATCTTTTGGTGAAATCTGGAAAAGCAGTCGTACAACACGGGACACCAAGTGAAGATGTTGTACTTCCAATTACAGCTGTTTCAGGAACAATTTATTTTGGATTTGATTTTTCTGTCATTTCTCAAATGGCACCAATATCGGGAGCCGATAATGAGTATTTTGCACTGTTGAAAGGCTCTAGCTTCAGAGCTAAAGTGGATATTGTTCCTCCATCCAGCACGGGTGATTTCTCTGTTGGAATTGCAACAGTTGCCAATACAGCAAATTCCGTTTGGGGGACCGATCTTAATTTTGACACAGACTATAGGATCATCGTAAAATATGACCAAGATCTTAATATTGCAACGCTATGGATTGATGCTGTTTCAGAAGGAGACACGTCTATACTGGGGGAAGATGCTGCAGATCCAGGCACATCAATAAGTTCCTTTGGACTTAGACAATCTGATTCCAGTACAAATGAGGGTGTTTTGATTGATAACTTAAAAATCGCTGAGACTTTCGCGGGTGTAACATTGGCATCAACTAAATTCGAGACAAATGAATTCAACCTATACCCAAACCCCACAAAAGGGAAATCTGTAAACATCACCTCAAATAACGCTGGAGACATTCAAGCAACAGTGTTTAACATTCTTGGAAAGCTAGTCCTTAATGGATTGGTTGTGAATGATCTCTTGAATGTATCAACGCTTAACAAAGGAATGTACGTTATAAAGCTAACTCAAAATGAAGCAAGCAGTACCAAAAAGTTGATTGTTCAGTAATCCCTTTTTAAAATAATTCAAAAGAGCGTTGCCAGATGGTAACGCTCTTTTTATTTTTAGCTATTTTTGTGGTGGAACATCAACGTACATGAATACCAAAAATTCAATTTTCAACATCCAATCCGAAGCCGATTTTAAAGCCACCGCTTTAGACGTTTTCAAATTTCAATTTGAACACAATTCTGTCTATCGCTCGTTTTGTGATTTACTCTACATACACCCGAGTACAGTGACCACCATAGAACAGATTCCTTTTCTACCGATTGAATTTTTTAAGACCCATACCATTGTATCCACCAACAAACCAGCGGAAGCCACCTTTACAAGCAGTGGCACCACGGGGAGTGTATTAAGCAAACACCATGTATGTGATTTGGAGGTTTACAAACAAAGTTTTAGAAGTGGGTTCAAATCGTTTTATGGAAACATTGAAGACTACACTGTATTAGCACTGTTACCTTCTTACCTAGAGCGCGAAGGCTCGTCATTGGTCTATATGGCAAATGACATGATTGAACAGTCCAAACAGTCCGAGAGCGGATTTTATCTACACGATTTAGAAGCTTTGAAAAACACCTTAATTGCCCTAGAAACTAAAGGTCAAAAAACCTTGCTCATGGGGGTTTCTTATGCGTTATTAGATTTGATTGAAGCGCATTCGTTTGAACTAAAACACACCATCATCATGGAAACGGGCGGCATGAAAGGCCAACGAAAAGAACTTGTGAAATCGGAATTACATGCGATTTTAAAACAGGGATTTGGTGTCGAGACCATTCATAGCGAATACGGAATGACGGAGTTGTTGTCACAAGCCTACTCTAAAGGAGAGGGTGTTTTTGACACACCGCCATGGATGAAAATTTTGACAAGAGACCCAGAAGATGCACTGAGCATTCAGCCAATTGGAAAATCCGGTGGGGTGAATATTATTGACTTGGCAAACATCAATTCGTGTGCGTTTATTGCGACTCAAGATTTAGGTAAAATAAAGCCGGATGGCAGTTTTGAAATCTTAGGCCGCTTTGATCAGTCCGACATTAGAGGCTGTAATTTGATGGTGCTTTAAACCACTCGAATGATAAAGGTACTGCGTTTCCCGCGATTGATAATCACATAAGTACCGTTGATTAAATCAGTGCTTGAAATTTTATAGTCTTCCCCTACTTTTTCTTTATTCACCGAAATCGAATTTTCTTTCAATGCGCGACGCGCTTCACCATTAGAAGCTAAAAAATTTGTTTCTGCGGAGAGAGCAGCAATCATATCCAATCCAGATTCTAAAAATGTTTTTGAAACATCAGCCGTTGGCACGCCTTCAAAGACATCTAAAAAAGTGGCTTCATCCAAAGTTTGAATGTCGGCTTTAAACGATTTACTGTATAAAATAGTGGATGCTTTTTCGGCATTTTCAAAATCAGCTTGACTGTGCACCATGGTGGTGATTTCTTGTGCCAAACGTTTTTGGAGTTGTCTTAAATGGGGTTGTTCTTTATGTGCTTCAATGAGCGATTTGATCTCTTCTTCTTCTAAAAACGTAAATATTTTAATGTACTTTTCAGCATCATCATCACTAGAATTTAACCAATATTGGTAGAATTTATAAGGGGAGGTTCTTTTGGCGTCTAACCATACATTTCCACCCTCACTTTTACCAAATTTTGAACCGTCTGATTTTGTAATCAAAGGACAGGTAATTGCAAATCCTTTTCCATTTCCTACACGTCTGATGAGTTCGGTTCCTGTAGTAATATTTCCCCATTGGTCACTTCCTCCCATCTGAATGGTACAGTCGTGTGCTTTAAACAAATGAAGGAAATCATAGCCTTGTACCAATTGATAGGTAAACTCTGTAAAACTCATCCCATCGGAGCTTTCTGCTGAAATTCTGTTTTTCACAGAATCTTTCGCCATCATATAGTTGACGGTGATATGTTTTCCTACATCTCTAATAAAATCTAAAAATGAAAAATCTTTCATCCAGTCGTAATTATTAACAAGGACGGCGGCATTTTTTTCACCGCTATCAAAATCTAAAAAATGAGCGAGTTGGCTTTTTATGGCTTCTTGGTTGTGACGCAGTGTTTTTTCGTCTAGAAAATTTCGTTCTGTCGATTTTCCAGAGGGATCTCCAATCATTCCAGTAGCTCCTCCGACCAAGGCAAATGGCTTGTGTCCACATTGTTGGTAGTGAGCCAACAGCATAATTGGTACAAGGTTTCCTATGTGTAGAGAGTCCGCAGTGGGATCAAAACCCACATAAGCACTTCTCATTTGTTCTAACAAATGTTCTTCTGCTCCGGGCATAACATCATGGATCATTCCTCTCCAACGCAAGACTTCAATAAAATTACTGGCCATTTTAATAAATTTAATTAAGACAAAGATAACAGATTCATTAGCGACGAGAAAAGAAAAAATAGTAATTTAGTGGTATGATATTAGTCACGGGAGGTACAGGATTGGTCGGAAGTCATTTGTTGTTTGAACTTACAAAGTCTCAACAAAAAATTCGCGCCCTCTATCGTAGTCAAAAAACCGTTGACAAGGTGAAACAAATCTTCGCCTATTACACAGATTCCGTTGATGCTCAGTTTGATAGAATAGAATGGATACAGTCTGATTTAAATGACCTTCCAAAACTTGCTGAAGCTTTTAAAGGCGTAACGCATGTGTACCATTGCGCTGCCTTGATTTCATTTGACCCAAACGATTATTATAAATTACGAGAGACAAATATTTCAGGAACTGCAAACATTGTGAATTTGAGTGTTATTAACGGCATTCAGAAATTGTGCTATGTGAGTTCTGTCGCCACGATGGGGTATGATCCTGTGAAAATAACAGAAGAAACGACTTGGAATCCAGAAGACCAACAAAGTGTGTATGCGATTACAAAATATGAAGCTGAAATGGAAGTTTGGCGTGGCATTCAAGAAGGCGTCCCAAGCGTGATTGTGAATCCTGGTGTCATTTTAGGCCCTGGCTTTTTTCGCTCTGGAAGTGGTGGTTTGTTTAAGCGTGTTTACAAGGGACTTCGCTATGTCACAGAAGGCGTTTCTGGCTATGTGGGGGTCACTGATGTTATTAAAGGGATGGTTTCCTTAATGAACGGTGACCGCAAGAATGAACGTTATATTATGGTTGCAGAGAACCTTTCTTTTTTAGATTTCACAACATTAATTTCAAACGCTTTCAAACTAGCGCCTCCCAAAAAGATAGCGCGTAAATGGATGCTCTCTTTCGCATGGCGACTGGATTGGTTGAAACATAAATTAAGAGGTAAAAAAAGACTCCTTACTAAAAATCTGAGTAAGACTTTAAGGACTAAAAGTTACTATTGTTCGGATAAGTTTTTAGAGGCTGAAACTGCGTTTAAATTCAGCCCTATTTCAACGGTCGTTTCTGAAGTGTGTCAAATTTTTTCGAAGGACGTTTCAGCTTAGATTTAAATTGTTTTTCACGCTCAACATTCAAGGTATCCATTTTGATTTTCTTACGCTCTCTTAGGGAATCTTTAACCCGTTTTTTCTCATCAAGCAGTGCTTCGTATTCTGTTTTTTGAGTTGTTAGTCTCAACTCTAACTTCTCATAAATAGACTTATAAATATCACTTTTGAAGGTGTAATAGGCGTTGCTTTCTGCAAACTGAAGACTGTCAATATTATGTTTTTTATAAACATAGGCTTGAGGGTTTTTGATATTCTTTTGTAGTAATTGTTTATTGACTCCTTTTGCGGAATTGATAAGCACCACATCGTAAAGTATTTCTACCATTTGATCTTCCGAAATCAAATTAGATGGTTTTTTCATGTCTAAGTTTTCACAGGACATAAAAAACAAAATACTCACGACTAAAAGGACTGTTTTCATCTGTTAAATGTTAAACGCATGGCTGCATTGTGGTTTGTAAAATTTGCATTTTCATACACAACCGTCCCGTTGAGGATGGTGTGTGTGACACGAGACTTAAAGGTTGAACCTTCAAAAGGCGACCACCCACATTTGTATAGACAATTCTCTTTAGTCACCGTCCAAGGATTGTTTGGGTTCACAAGTACTAAATCGGCAAAATAGCCTTCTTTAATATAACCTCTTTTTTCAATTTGAAATAATATTGCAGGATTATGGCACATTTTCTCTACCATTTTTTCAATCGAAATTCGTCCGTTATGATGGGCCTCCATCATGGCTACTAGCGCATGTTGTACAAGAGGACCGCCAGAGGGTGCTTTGGTATATGTGTTCGATTTTTCTTCAAGGGTGTGCGGTGCATGATCGGATGCAATCACATCAATTTTATCATTCAAAAGGGCTTTCCACAATGCATCTCTATCGGTGGCTGATTTTACAGCAGGATTCCATTTGATAAAAGTACCTTTTTTGTCATAATCTTCATCTGAAAACCACAGGTGATGTACACAAACCTCAGCGGTAATTTTTTTGTCTTTTAGTGGTTTTTTGTTTGAAAACAAAGCCGTTTCTTTTGCTGTTGAAAGATGAAACACGTGCAAGCGAGCTCCGGTTTTTTTGGCCAAGGCAATCGCTTTTGACGATGAAATATAACAGGCTTCTGCACTTCTAATTTCTGGATGACAGTTGATAGGAATGTCTTCGCCATAGCGTTCCAAATAAAGAGCTGTATTTTTTTTGATGGTGTCTTCGTCCTCACAATGAACGGATATCAATAAATCGGTGCTTTTAAATATCTTTTCTAAAACCTCTGGATTGTCAACAAGCATATTCCCTGTTGAAGACCCTAAGAACAATTTAAGCCCTGCGACTTTAAGTGGATCTACTTTTAAAATTTCTTCCAAATTATCATTCGTTCCACCAAACATAAAGGAGTAGTTTGCAGATGATGTATTGGCAGCAATCTGAAACTTATCTTCCAATTTCTCAATGGTAGTGGCTTGCGGATTGGTGTTTGGCATCTCAATAAAAGAGGTGATCCCACCTGCAATTGCTGCTCTAGATTCAGTTTCAATCGTAGCTTTGTGCGTCAAACCGGGCTCTCTAAAGTGTACTTGATCGTCAATAACACCTGGAATGAGGAAATTATTTTCTGCATCAATGACCGTGATATTGGAGTTTTTAACGCTTATGGAGCTGGCAATTTCTTTGATATACTGATCCTCAATTAATACATCGCCTTCAAAGGTTTTACCTTCATTGACAATACGTGCATTTTTTATGAGTATAGATTTTTTGTGCATTTATGATGTTCCTAAAATTGTTTTTAATCGCATTTTGATAACCCCTAGAATTGCTTCGGATATGATTCCTTTATTAAGCTTGGAAACTCCATGGAGTCTGTCGGTAAAGATAATTGGGATTTCTTTGATACTAAAGTTTTTTTTGTAGGCGGTGTATTTCATTTCAATTTGAAATGCGTAGCCAATAAATTTTACAGCTTCCAAATCGATGGTCTCTAAAACCTTTCGTTTGTAACACACAAAACCTGCCGTGGGATCGAGGACTTTCATACCCGTAATGATGCGAACATAGAGTGAAGCACCATACGAAAGTAACACTCTTGCTAAAGGCCAATTGACCACATTCACCCCTTTTATATAACGCGACCCTACGGCCACATCTGCATTCTGTAACTTACAGGCGTCATAAAGTCGTTGAAGATCCTTAGGGTTGTGAGAAAAATCGGCATCCATCTCAAAAATAAATTCATAGGAACGATTTAAACACCATTTGAATCCTTCAATATAGGCGGTGCCTAACCCCTGTTTTCCACTTCGTTTTAGTAAAAAAAGACGGTCGGCATAAGTACCTTGAAGCGATTCTACTTTTTGGGCCGTTTGATCTGGTGAATTGTCATCTACAACCAACACATGAACTTCTTTATATTGCGAAAAAACAGCCGCTAGGATGCCCTCAATATTTTCAATCTCGTTGTAGGTGGGTATGATGACAATGGCGTCTTGCATTCAGTAGAAAAATTTTAGCAAAAGTAAGATATTTTTAGCGGACTCTTTTTATAAATATTCTTCATAGATTTGTGTATGCTTAGAGAGGTTCTATTTAACGATTTGTATACTGCATTTATTGTAGCCAGTCTTGCTATTGTTGTAAGTGCTAAGCTTATAAATTTCAATCGTTTTGCAGATTTCTTAAGACTTTTTGGGAACTCCAATTATTTGAGAATTTATTTCAAAGATCATAAATTTTTAGACCCTTTTGATATCGTTTTGTTTTTAAATTTCTGCATAAACGGTACGCTTATCGGTATACTTACCTACACTCACTACGTAAAAAACCCAGAAATAGACGTCCTTTTGTTTCTAAAACTAGCAGGCATACTAGGAGCTGGAGCACTCATCAAGATTTTGTTAGAATTAGGGATTGGTTATTTATTTGCCATTCCAAAATTGTTTCATAGTTATGTGTTTCAACAAGTTAGTTTTTTAAATTTCTTGGGGGTTGTGTTACTTCCTCTCAATTCTTTATTGATTTTCGGAGCCCCCAATCACCACACATTATTGGTTCTTGTTCTAGTGATTTCTGGGTTAATTCTGTTGATAGGGTTCATGAAATCGATTAAAACGTATCAAAAACTACTTATCAATAATTTCTTTTATTTTATTTTGTATCTTTGCACTCTCGAAATTGGGCCGTACATACTATTGTGTAAGCTGTTTTCGTCGGATATAAATTAACATTTTAGAGTAATTGATCTATGAAAGTAAAAACAATTTTGGTGTCTCAACCCGAACCAAAAGTAGAAAACTCTCCTTACTTCGATTTGCAAGACAGGCAAAAAGTAAAAATTGATTTCCGTCCCTTTATTCATGTGGAAGGTGTCACAGCTAAAGAAGTACGATTACAAAAAGTTGATTTCTCAAGCTACACTGCAATCATTATGACCAGCAGAAATGCTATAGATCATTTCTTTAGAGTTGCAGAAGAAATGCGTTTTAAGGTGCCAGATAGCATGAAATATTTCTGCCAATCGGAAGCGGTTGCTTTTTATTTACAAAAATATGTAGTGTACCGTAAGCGTAAAATTTATGTTGGTACCCGTAATTTTCAGGACCTTTCTCCATTAATCAAAAAATATAAAGAAGAGAAATTTTTATTACCCTCTTCTGATAAATTGAAACCGATCGTTCCAATAATGCTGAACGAACTTGGAGTAAAATGGAAACAAGCCGTGTTTTATAATACCGTCATCAGTGATTTATCTGATTTAGCAGATGTGTATTATGACATCTTAGTGTTTTTCAGTCCATCTGGAATTGATTCCTTATTTCACAACTTTCCAAACTTCAAACAAAATGATACGCGGATTGCTGTGTTTGGAAATACAACCGTAAAAGCGGTTGAAAATAAAGGCCTTCGTGTCGATATTTCTGCACCAACTACCGAAATGCCATCCATGACAATGGCTTTGAATAAATACATTCAAAACGTTAATAAAAAATAATTTTTTTATCCTTACAATTTTAAAAACCCACTCATTGAGTGGGTTTTTTGTTTTTAAGAAATTGTCACTTTAGATATTCCGAATATCAGAATCTTTTATTTAAATTTCTCGTTTTGATTTTTTTTCTATATTTACAACAAAATCAAAGCATTATGAGCCCACTAAAACCTATTTTATTTTTATTTGCATTAAGTGTCTTCAGTTGTTCAAACGAAACTTATGACGAGAGTGACGATCCGGACATAGAGGAAACAGATCCAGATCCAGATCCAGATCCTATAAATTATACGCCAACCACACTAGGAGATTATTGGATTTATGACGTGGAAAGCACAAGTGCTGACACCCCTGCAATGAATTTCACAGGAACGGATTCTTTATATATAGCAACCTCAACGGCAAATGATTTTACATATCAGGTAAACAATGGCATGGATGCGCTAGGTACAATGAATACGCTTTTAGTAAACGGAAGTTTGTCTAAAACAGCAACTACCTTAAAATACACAGGGACTTTAGAGCTTCCAATTGACATTCCAATCACTCAAATGCCTGCAATTAATGACCTGACAATATTTGACTTAGACGCTTCTGACGGAGAAATTCTCTCCGATATGTCAGATAGTTTTTCCGAAATTATTGACATCCAAGGCACCATGGTACCCATTGAAATAAGTTATGCCTTAAGCACAACAAAAGAAGACTTCTACCCAACAACGTCTGTGAACGGTATGACGTACACAAATGTGTATGAGGCGGTGTTAAAACTTAACATATCAGTTACTGGCACAGTAATGATTTTTGGAACGAGCCAAACCATCAACGTTATCCAACCTCAGGATGTTTTAACCGTTCGTTATTCTTATGGGGGAGATATTGGTCTTCTTCGTGCCGAAACTACGCAGGGGTTTCAATTAAGCCCTGAAGTCATTTTACTGATCCAGCAATTAGGCGCAACGGGCACCGTGACAACTGCATCCACTACAACAAGTACAGAAGAATTAAGTAGTTACTTATTAAACTAGAATTCACAGAACTCTAAAAAAGAAAACTGTTTTTATTATAAGCACCTCCGTTAAAATAACTTCTTTTTAAGTTTGCTGAGCCTTTGTGAAGATACCACCCACAAAAGAAATCCACTCATGACGGTAATCAGACCTAAAAGTGAAAAGACTCTTAATACGGTTGTATTAAAATCATCACGGGATTGATAATCCATGGTATGGGTCATCCATAAAAAATCGAACCAGCGCCAGCTTCTGTGACGTACGGTCTGAAACGCACCATCTTCATAAGAAACATAAGCGGTTATGGCATTTGGATGTGTGTAATTAATGGCATAGGCAGGCAGGCGTTTACAACGGTATTCGTGATGCGCATCAGTTGATTCAATAAACTCAACAGAGGCAACCTTTAGCTCTGAAACCATATTTTGACGCGCTACATAAAGGGCTTCATCTTCAGAAATTCCATCTCGTTTTTCAGATGATAACGCATTGTACAAGTCCGTTCCATTGATCCAATAATGAGGCACGCCTTTCAAATCCCGAAGTGAGATTTGATGAATGTTCATTCCTGAAAATGATTCGTTAGGAACTAACAAGTTTGAGAATCCGTGAGGATGGGAATCTATTCTGTACGCATCACCATGAATTTCATCAATATCAGTCCAACTGAAATAAAGGCCACTAACAGTCCAAAACATAAATTGTATGCCTAAAAACAACCCTAAATAACGGTGGGATTTTCGTATGAATCCTTGTGCTTTTCGATTGAGTGCCAAGTTGACTAGTTATAGATTACAACTCATATCCGCACCACAACACATTGGCGACTTAATTTTACCCTCACACTTTGGACATTTAGACACTTGAACTTGTGAACCATCCGCAAGATCAATCATTCCATTTTCTAAAGGTACATCACAGTTTCCACAGCTTGCTTTGACAGCCATTCCACATTCTTTACATTCGTAAGTATTCATAATATTTCGTTTTAGATTATTGTTATATTAAATATATTTTAAGCTTAAGAAAATACGGAAAAAATAAAAACTCCATACAAAAAGACCAGTAAAAAGCCTTCTATTTTTTTAATTTCATGCCGTTTAAAAATCAATGCTATAGGGAATAAAAGCCCTGCAAATACAAGCATCCAAATAATATCTCTAGAAAGGATTTCAGGATCCTCAACAACAATCGGTTTGATCATCGCTGTCAATCCAAGCACAGAACCAATATTAAAAATATTAGAACCTATTAAATTCCCTAAAGAGATGGCTTTTTCTTTTCGTAGTACGGCAATCACAGAAGCTGCAAGTTCAGGAATACTCGTGCCCACTGCAATAACGGAGACCGAAATTACCGCCTCACTAACGCCTATTTTTTGAGCAATCACAACAGCACCGTCAACCAACCATTTGGCGCCAAAATACAAAGCAACGCCCCCAATGATTAGCCATATTACGATTTTGAAATTAGAAATCATCGTCAAGGCATCCATAGAATCGTCTGCTTCAATTCCTTTTGAATTTTTAAGCGAATAGGCAATAAAAAGAAGTAAACTAAGAAACAGAACTGCGCCTTCAACGGCGTCTAATTTTAGGTCGTTACTTAAGAAATAATAAAAAGCAAGCGAAAAAACGATCAGTGCAGGCCAGTTGATTTTATAGAATGTTTTATCCACATAAATCGTTCCTATCAAGGCAGTAATTCCAAGTACCAAACCAATATTGGCAATATTAGATCCAATAACATTATTAATTGCAATAGATGGAGACCCATTCAAAGCGGCATTTAAACTGACTAAAAGTTCTGGAAGCGAGGTGGCAAAAGACACTACTGTGAGTCCAATCACCATTTTGGAGATATTGAGTTTAAACGACAAGGCAACAGATGCACGTACCAAAAATTCACCCCCTATAACCAGAAGACCAAATCCAAACAGCATCAAAACAATATCCATACGTGTGTATTTTTTTTACGAAGATAAATCTAAGATATGAAATTTGTGTAAAATTAGAAGAAGAATTTCTATTTTTGGAGTATGAATTCAAAAGCACTTTTTAAAACTCTCGCAAAGGTCAATAAATGGATCCTTCCTAGTTTGACTAAAAAACGCGTTGACCTAAGCAAAGCAACAAAATTGCAAATGGCATTATTTGGTTGGCGGCTGTATGTGACCAAAAAAGCGTTGGATTAATAGCGCAGCGCAGCATAGACAGGATAGGACTCTATTTTTTTGGAGCCCTCAAGAAAATCAAGTTTTATGATAAAATTACATTGAACAATTTGACCGCCTAAAGATTCTACCATCTTACAAACTGCTTCAGCAGTACCTCCTGTGGCTAAGACGTCATCGTGAATTAAAATTTTATCTCCAGGTTGTATCGCATCCTCATGTAATTCTAATACATCCGACCCATACTCTAAATCAAAGGATTGGGTGATCACTTTTCGAGGCAACTTCCCAGGTTTTCGAACGGGCACAAACGGTACGTTTAGAGACTGAGCTAACAGCATTCCAAAGAAAAATCCGCGTGCTTCAATAGCCACAACTTTGTCAATTTGTTTATTTTTCAGCTCCGACAAAAGCGACTCTAGACAGAGGCTTACGCCTTCTGGACTTTCAAGTAACGAAGTGATGTCTTTAAATATAATTCCCTTTTTTGGAAAATTTGGAACATCCGTGATGTATGATTTTAAATCTTGTGTATGGTGTTTCATTAATGAAATTGGTGTTGTAATTTTAATATCTATCTGTTTTCTGCGAGTTTTAAAAGCGCATTATGGTCTTCTATTTTAATGCGTTTACCCTCTGTAAAAATCCATCCTTGTTTTTTGAAGCTCGTCAATGTTCGAATACAGGTTTCTTTGGCGGTTCCTACAATATTTGCAATGTCTTCTCTGGTCAATGTCATTACTATAAAACCTTCAGCATCGACCCCAAAATTTTTATCAAGGTATAATATCGCTTCGGCCAAACGCTGTTTGACAGTTTTTTGCGCAATATTAACAATCACATTATCCGCAAACTTAAGGTCTTTTGCCATTTGAAGAAGTATTGCTTTTGCAAAACCAGGGTTGTCATTAATACTTTCCAGTAGATGAACTTTAGGAATAAAACAGACTTCCATATCGTTGACAGCAACGGCACTTAGATTCGTTTTTTCTTCCGTAATCACGGAGCGTTGTCCTAATACTTCACCACGAGTGGCTATTTTAATGATGGTGTCTTTTCCATTATCGCTCATTTTAGAAAGCTTGGACACCCCATTTCGAACACAAAAAACACCATTTAGCTTTTCCCCTTCCTCAAATATAGCGTCTCCTTTTTTTATAGACTTAGAAACTTTACTGTCCGAAATACGCTTTAATTGGTCCTTATTAAGAGAATTCAGTGCGTTTAATTGCCTCACTAAGCAATTCTCACATCGGTCCTCTTTATAGTTTTCCATGTAATAAAAGTAACATTATTAATATAATTTGGAAGAAATAAATGTTAAATTTTTAAAATAAATTGAATTTACAGGGAGGGTCTTCAAATATACAATGGTGACTAAAGTCATCTTTTTTAAAGATGCTTATCTACATATTTGTACATGAACTTTTAACCTAACTTAGATATCCTATGGATGTGTGTTTCCATTGTGGAGATGAATGTACAACCACGACCATCAAGCATCAAAACCATTGTTTTTGTTGTTATGGCTGCAAAACCGTTTTTGATATTTTAAACGAAAACGACCTGTCGTATTATTACGAATTGGAAACATCGCCAGGAAGTATCCCCTCAAAATATGATGGCAAGTTTGATTATCTAAAAAATGAAACAATTGCTCAAAAACTTCTTGAGTTTGACGAGCTCTCCACAAAAATAGTCTCGTTTGTCATTCCATCCATTCATTGCAGTTCTTGTATTTGGATCCTCGAAAATTTAAATAAATTAAACTCAGACATAAAAACTACACAAGTAAATTTTCCTAAGAAAAAAGTTCGAATTAGCTTCACTTCAGAAAAAATAACGCTTCACCAACTCGTTCTTTTACTCTGTAAAATTGGCTATGAACCTAATATCTCCTTAAACGATTCCGATGCCAAAACACCTGCCGTTAATCGGAGTCTTATTTATAAATTAGGGGTCGCTGGATTCGCGTTTGGGAACATTATGTTTTTATCGTTTCCCGAATATTTTGAAGTGTCCGAGTTTTGGCTAGACCGCTATAAGCCTGTGTTTAGATGGCTCATTTTAGTGTTTTCAATTCCTGTCGCATTCTATTCAGGGAGTGATTATTTGGTTTCGGCCTATAAAAGCATCCGCTCTAAACTCTTAAATATCGACGTTCCTATAGCCATCGGTATTTTGGTGCTTTTTATACGCTCCACTGTTGAGATTACAATGGACTGGGGTTCTGGATTTTTGGACAGCATGGCTGGATTGGTGTTTTTCTTATTGTTAGGTAAATTTTTTCAACAAAAAACCTATGCCTTTCTCTCTTTCGAAAGAGATTACAAATCTTACTTTCCAATTGCCGTAACCCGATTGACAAAAAACAATACTTCTAAGGATTACAAAGGTTCTCAAGAAGAGCAAGCACAAGTTTATGATTTAATGGCGGGCGATAGAATCATCATTAGAAATAACGAATTGATTCCCGTTGATGGGGTCTTAATTAGAGGAACTGTTTTAATAGATTACAGCTTTGTTACCGGGGAGGCTGAACTGGTTTCTAAACAACCCGGAGAACACTTATTTGCGGGCGGACGACAGCAAAGTGGCGTGATCGAAATGGACGTCTTAAAATCTGTTGAGCAAAGTTACCTCACCCAACTGTGGTCCAATGAAATTATTAGTAAAAACGGCAAAAGTAGTTTTCAAACCTTCAC
>TARA_B110001469_G_C9648829_1_pt1 | contig 15245 bp, 15 predicted proteins | sample TARA_B110001469 | Tara Oceans TARA_B110001469 (sample SAMEA4397034) | marine metagenome | biome: Polar Biome; feature: [SRF] surface water layer (ENVO:00010504); material: water (ENVO:00002006), including particulate matter (ENVO:01000060) such as... | depth 5 m
CGACACGCACACATCTGTGGCTTGGATGGTGAAAGAAAAGCTGTCCTGGGTTAGGCTAGCAAAGACACCACATTAATGTGTTTGCGTGAGGCTAACTCGTTAAGCCATTGACTTAGATTGTCATCTCTATTCTTGCAATGCCGCATCACAGCGCGTGCGCCATGTATTATCGATTTCCTCAGGTAACTGTCTCCTCGCTAACTGATACCTAGTAATCTATCTTTGCCACCCGTACTGTGCTGCCGCGGCGTTAAACCAAGCGAAGCCGCAAAGTCCCGCCCTTTGGAAAACTGTTTGCCATCGCCCAGCGCCGACATCAAAGCGCTGGCCACCAAAGGGCCAACCCCCCGAAGTTCTAACAACCTGCAGGCCACAGGATCTTGTTTAACGTGTTGCTCAATAAACGTGCTAAGCACTTGAATGCGATCATCTAAGTGTCGTAAATCCTCTGCCAGCCCGCAGAGTAATACACGAAACTGTTCTGTGTGCTCATTTTCAGCATCTTCTAGCCATACCGGGATAGCCTTACGTAATTGACCGATACCCACGGGTGCAATAACGCCATACTCGCCAACTAAACCCCTTATTTGATTGGCCTTGGCGGTTCGCTGGCACACCAACTCTTCACGTATTCGGTGTGAGGCTTGCGTATCTTGTTGCTGCACGCTTTTTATACTCACAAAGCGCATATTCGGACGGCTCATGGCTTCACAAATGGCCTCAGCATCAACACGATCATTTTTATTGCTTTTCACATAAGGCTTCACAAATTGAGCGGCGACCAGCTTCACTTTATAACCTCGTTTTTGTAACTCGCGTCCCCAGTAGTGGGATGATGCACACGCTTCCATACCAATTTCACTACCCACCGGAACTCGTTTGCACAAAGCATTCACCCACCGGTCACGGCGATAAGCTCCTTGCCATTGAGTGGCCTCAAAGCGATCAACGCCATGACAATGGAACACCGACTTTGCTATATCAACACCAACGCGTATAATTTTCATTTGGACTTCTCCTTAGACTGCACAATGGTTGTTATCAGTTACCATTCTGGCGCAAAGACGCCGATTTGTCAGGTGAGGAGTAGTCCATCCCATTGCTTACGATCTTAATGAATCCTCCAGGTGATTTGTTACGCCAATACTTCAAGCATTAATCTAGCGTTTAATATCTGTTGTCAGTATTCTGTTTTAGTCTGATTTAATGCTTCTAGAACTAAATCTTTGAAGCGGTTTGCGATAGGGGACAGGCGACGATTTTTTAGTTTCAGGAGATAATAGGGGGGTAGATTAATGGGGGTTTTAAAATTTAAAATAGTGATATTATCGCCCAATTGCCCTCCTGTGAATAGATTTGCTACCTCTGTTGAAACGGAAGATATTGCAGTAGAGTTTAAGATAATTTGTATTGAAACCAGTAGAGAAGTAGCCTCTATAATATTGGGCTGGGGAATTATGTCATTATAGAAAACTGCTTTATCAATAGCTTCCCGCATTGGGCTATTAAGGGGGGGTATTATCCATTCATAGCCACGCAAATCATGCACTTTGATATTTTTTACTCCGGCTAATGGATGTTTTTTATTTACGATGAGTCCAACACGTTCATTACCTGCTGGAAGGATATCCAGCTCTCGTGTATCCACATCACTGGAGGTACGCGCCAATACGAAATCATGCTTGCCTGCGTGAAGATCCTCCAACAATGTGGGACTCGAACCAATACTCACGCACACTTCGGCATGTGGGACGATAGATTTCAAATTTGCGATGGCTGGGATGATTGCGGTAACAGATGCGCCGGTCACTGCCCCTACGGTTACCCGACCCCCTAAGCCCCGTTTGAACTCAGTAATCTCACGTGACATGTCGTCTATATCCATAATAAACGAATGTGCACGTTCGCAAACCATCTTACCTATAAGTGTTGGCTTCATTCCTCTAGGGCTGCGGTTAAATAGTCTGACATCGATAACCTGTTCTATTTCTGAAAGTATTCTTGAGGCTGCCGGTTGCGACATTGAGAGGCTTTCTGCGGCTAAATTTAGTTGGCCTGATTTATAAATTGAATTAATCAAGCGTAATTGATTTACTTTAAGGCGTCTGATGAGGTCCATTTATATATACCAATATTGTTAAGTAGCTATATTATAATTCTATTTGAATGTTATGTTAATTCATACTATGATTTATTTACGATATGAAAAATATTCATATTTGTGTTTAATAATAATTAATCGTAGGCGATTTTCCGTACACCAACATGGTGACGATAACGCCTTAGGAGCTATAAATGAAAATAATAAAAAATCTCATATTATCTGCAACTCTCGCCACCACAATCATCGCCCCATCAGCCTACGCTAGCGAAGGTTATGTGGGCATCGCAATGCCGACCAAATCCTCTTCACGCTGGATTTCTGATGGTAACGCCATGCTTGAGCAGTTTAAAGCCGCTGGGTATGAAGCTGATCTACAGTATGCCGAAGATGATATCCCTAATCAATTAGCGCAAATCGAAAATATGATAGTCAAGGGTGTTGATGTTTTAGTGATCGCTGCGATAGACGGAACTACACTGTCCAACGTGCTTGAAAATGCAAATGCAGCAGGTATTAGGGTGATTTCTTATGACCGATTGATTGTTGGAAGTCCCCACGTTGACTATTACGCCACCTTTGATAATTTTAAAGTGGGCGTACAGCAGGCTTCTTCTCTAGTTGACGGTATGAAAAAGAAAGGTAATGGTCCATATAATATAGAGCTTTTTGGTGGTTCCCCGGATGATAATAATGCTTTTTTCTTCTATAACGGTGCTATGTCAGTGCTTCAGCCGCTAATTAATTCTGGAAAGGTCAAAGTGGTTTCTGGACAGTTAGGTATGGATAAAGTGGGAACCTTACGTTGGGATGGTGCAGTTGCCCAAGCTCGTATGGATAATTTAATTTCTGCGCACTATACAGATAAGCGAGTAGATGGTGTTCTTTCTCCATATGACGGTCTATCTATAGGTATTCTTTCATCATTAAAAGGTGTGGGTTATGGTTCTGGCGATATGCCGATGCCAATCGTTACTGGGCAAGATGCAGAACTGCCTTCTGTTAAATCTATTCTAGCTAACGAGCAGTATTCTACAGTCTTTAAGGATACTCGTGAACTTGCACGTGTAACGGTAGGGATGGTTAACGCTGTACTTAAAGGAGCTACGCCAGAGATCAACGATACCAAGACTTATAATAATGGAGTGAAGATCGTTCCTTCTTACTTGCTTGAGCCAGTATCAGTTGACGCGTCTAACTTGGAGTCTGTATTGCTGGGTAGTGGATATTATAAAGCTAGCCAGATTAAGTAAACCGATTTACATCATCGGCCTACCCTAGGGTAGGCCCAATTAATCGGACTATTATCATGAGTGATACGATTCTTGAAATGCGTAGCATTACCAAGTCCTTTCCAGGTGTAAAGGCGCTAGACCAAGTTAATCTGAAAGTCCGTAGCGGCGAAATACATGCACTTTGTGGCGAAAACGGGGCGGGAAAATCTACCCTAATGAAAGTGCTTAGTGGCGTATATGGCTATGGAAGTTATGAGGGAGATATTCTTTATGATGGTCGGCTCATGGCGTTTCAGGGTATTTCTGAGAGCGAAAAGGAAGGCATAATTATCATCCATCAAGAACTCGCCTTGGTGCCTTTGCTGTCTATAGCAGAAAATATTTTTCTTGGAAATGAAATCAATGCCCACAGCGTGATCGACTGGAATGAAACCCATAGGAGGTCAGCAGACCTGATAAAAAAAGTGGGATTAAGTGAAAGTACCTCGACGCTAATAGAAAAGTTGGGTGTAGGTAAACAGCAACTGGTTGAAATTGCCAAGGCATTATCCAAAAAGGTAAAACTGCTTATTTTGGATGAACCCACCGCAGCTTTACAGGAAAATGACAGTCAAAAATTACTGAGCCTATTGCTTGAATTTAAACGGCAGGGCATAACCTCAATTCTTATTTCACATAAGTTGAATGAGGTGAGTCGCGTTGCAGACAGTATTACCATAATACGAGATGGAAAGTCTGTATCCTCGCTAGATTGTACCACCAGCACTATAAGTGAAGAAGACATTATTCGCGATATGGTGGGTCGTGATCTGGAAAATCGTTACCCAGAGCGTAATAGCAAAATAGGTGAGTGCTTGATGGAAGTGAAAGATTGGAACGTCTGGCACCCAGAGACAATAGATCGTCAAGTCATCAAAAATATTAAATTTAAAGTCCATATCGGTGAAGTTATTGGTATCGCTGGGTTAATGGGGTCTGGCCGTACAGAACTTGCGATGAGTATTTTTGGACAAAGTTATGGACGCAATATCAGTGGATCGATTGAGTTGAGAGGGAAAGAAGTTAAGGTTTCCAGTGTCTCTGAGGCCGTTAAGAACGGTATAGCCTATGTTACTGAAGATCGAAAGGAACTGGGTTTGGTGCTGGACGAAAATATTATACGCAATATAACCCTTGCTAATCTTGAAGAGGTGTCTGAACGTTTAATTATCGATGATAATCTCGAACGGGAAGTCGCTGAAAGCTATCGTACTTCTTTACAGATAAGAACCCCTTCCGTTTTCCAAAAAGTCATTAACCTTTCGGGTGGTAATCAGCAAAAGATTGTGTTGAGTAAGTGGTTATTTGCCAATCCAGATGTGCTCATTCTGGATGAGCCTACTAGGGGTATCGATGTGGGTGCCAAATTTGAAATATACGCAATCATAAATGAACTAGCGATGCAGGGTAAAAGTGTGGTGATGATTTCATCTGAAATGCCTGAATTATTGGGTATGTGTGATCGAATATATGTAATGAATGAAGGTGAATTTGCTGGTGAGTTAAAAGGCTCTGAAGCCAGCCAAGAAAAAATCATGTCCTTAATTGTAAGGTCCTAGGCGGAAATAATAATGGTCGAAATTATAACTAAAAATGACACTGCGGTTACTGTACAGCCCGCCTCGAAACCAAGCGTTGGAATGCACTTGAAATCCCATCTTCGTGAATATGGCATCCTAATAGCACTGGTGCTTATCATGTCACTATTTCAGTACCTAACGGATGGCACGTTCATGCGACCAGCCAATTTAACCAACCTGTTCTTACAGAACAGCTATATCATTATTATGGCTATCGGTATGTTGTTAGTAATTGTTGCGGGTCATATTGACCTGTCGGTTGGCTCAATCGTTGGCTTCGTTGGTGCTATCGCTGCAGTAATGATGGTGGATTACAATTTACCCACACTCCTGGTGGTCCCCGTCTGCATGGTGGTTGGACTCATCATTGGTGGCGCGCAGGGCTATTGGGTAGCTTACTGGAGAATTCCTTCATTTATCGTCACGTTGGCAGGAATGTTGGTCTTTAAGGGGCTAACAATGGTCTTGTTAGAAGGGCAGTCAGTTGGACCTTTCCCGAAGAACTTTCAGCTTCTGAGCACGGGTTTTATTCCTGACTTTTTTGGCCCAGGTCGCCCAAACTATACCGCATTATTAATAGGCGTTTTGGCAGCTTGTGCGATTGTTTTTTTAGCGATTAGGACGCGACTGAAAGCGTTGGAATATGGTGTAGAGGATGAGCCTCTTGTATTTTTTGTCGCTAAAAATTTATTAGTTGCTGGTGGATTTATTTACATCTCTTACCTGCTTTCCACCTATCGCGGATTGCCTAATGTGTTGATTACTATGGCAGTGTTAATTGCCATCTATACGTTTTTCACTAATCGTAGCATTACTGGTCGTCGGATCTATGCTTTAGGTGGTAATCAAAAAGCAGCCAAACTATCAGGAATCAATACAGAACGTTTAACTTTTTTAACGTTTGCTAATATGGGTATGCTTGCTGCAGTAGCGGGGCTTATATTCGCAGCTCGTTTAAATACGGCCACACCAAAAGCGGGCTTCGCCTTTGAACTTGACGTGATCGCCGCAGTTTTCATTGGCGGCGCTTCTATGTCAGGTGGTGTCGGTAAAGTGGTTGGTGCTGTAATCGGCGCGTTAATTATGGGAGTGATGAATAATGGGATGTCACTTCTTGGCATCGGTATCGACTGGCAGCAGGTTATCAAAGGTCTAGTTCTGCTTGCAGCAGTGATTTTCGATGTATACAACAAATCTAAGCGCCATTAGGAGGATTTCAAAAATGTTTTTGTCTCAATTAAAAGGTGGCACTATTGTTTGTCGTGTTGGTGATGAAGCGCGCATGGTTAATGGTGTTAAGAGTACTTATCAATTAGCAATGGAAGCGATTGGAATGGGTGTCACTATCAGTGATCTAATCAAAGAAAAAGGTTTGGGCGATAGTGTTAATCTTGAGAGTTTATTAGTTGAAGGGTTAATCGACAGCCCAATAAGCCATCCAGATTATGCACATATGACGATTACTGGAACCGGGCTTACTCATCTTGGCTCAGCATCAGCACGTGATGCGATGCATAAAGCTTTAGAAGGTGAAAGCGATTCAATGAAGATGTTTCGTATGGGGTTAGTAGGAGGTAAGCCAGAATCTGGTGATGTTGGCGTTCAACCGGAATGGTTTTACAAAGGTAATGGAAAGTCGGTTGTTGCTCCATCTGATGCATTGGCGTCGCCATCATTTGCATTAGATGGTAGCGAAGAACCCGAAATAGCAGGTATCTATGTTAACTCACCTGAAGGCAAACCTTTTCGTATTGGTTATGCGCTGGCAAATGAGTTTTCTGATCATATTACCGAGCGAATTAATTATCTTTACCTAGCGCACTCAAAACTACGTCAAACATCATTTGGTCCTGAAATTATGATTGGCGATTTACCGGCAGATATCAGAGGTATTTCGCGTATAAAACGTAATGGTAGTGTGCTGTGGGAGAAACCTTTTTTGTCGGGAGAAGATAATATGTCTCATACTATTTCGAACTTGGAGTACCATCATTTTAAGTATGATATTTTTCGTGAACCTGGTGATTTGAATGTTCATATGTTTGGTACTGCCACATTATCATTTGCTGATGGAGTTTCGGTGTTAAATGGGGATGTTATGGAAGTGGAATGTCCCACGTTCGGGCTCACATTGTCTAACCCTGTTTCGAAACTGGCGGTACCTATGACAGCGATAGGAGTCTTATGAGTCACGATCAATCACAGGTCTTAGCAATCTACCCTGACCTTAAAGGCAAAACGGTTCTTATTTCAGGTGGAGCGACGGGTATTGGTCGTTCTCTGGTCGAAGCATACGCGAATCAGGGCGCTAAAACGGCATTTGTAGATATAGATGAAGATCAGGGTAAACAGCTTGAAAGTGAACTGCTCTCGCAAGGCCATGATGTACGGTTTACGCCTTGTGATATCAATGATCAGGAGCGTTATCAGACCGTTATTAATCACGTTTCAGAATACTTTGGTTCTATACAAGTGTTGTTAAATAACGCAGCTAATGATGTACGACACTCCTTGGATACAATAACTTCAGATAGCTTTGATGATCTTATCTCAGTTAATCTAAAACATAGTCTGTTTGCCGCGCAGGCAGTCACCCCCATGATGCGCAAAGCGGGTGGTGGATCTATTATAAACTTTGGTTCAGTGGGTTGGATGATGGCGAGTGCTGGTTATCCCGTCTATGCGGCTAGTAAAGCGGCAACGCATGGGTTGACTCGAGGGTTAGCACGGGATTTAGGTGCTTATTCGATCCGTGTTAATACGCTGGTTCCGGGTTGGGTCATGACTGAAAAACAACTTAAATTATGGGTGGACGATGACGCACGTAAACTAATCCGACGTAGTCAATGTTTACGAGGGTCATTGAAGCCAGAGCATATCGCACATATGGCATTGTTTCTAGGGGCCAACGCATCGTCAATGTGTTCAGCACAAAATTTTATTGTTGATGGTGGCTGGGTATGAGTCAGTTTCAACCTAAAGAATGGCCTCGTAAACTACGATCTGCAGAATGGTTTGGTGGTACATCACGTGATCATATCTATCATCGTAGTTGGATGAAAGCTCAGGGCTTGCCAGCAGACCTTTTTGATGGGAGGCCTGTCATTGGTATCTGTAATACCTGGTCACAATTAACACCTTGTAACGCGCATTTACGCGATCTTGCTGAGAGAGTAGCGATTGGAATTTATGAAGCGGGTGGATTACCGCTAGAGTTTCCGGTTTTTTCAACTGGTGAAAGTTCTTTACGTCCCTCCGCAATGATGTACCGAAATCTGGCAGCAATGGACGTTGAAGAAGCGCTACGCGCGAACCCATTGGATGGCGTTGTATTGCTTGCAGGATGTGATAAGACCACACCTGCGCTATTGATGGGAGCTTGCAGTACCGATATTCCAACCATTGTCGTTTCAGGTGGGCCGATGTTAAACGGCTGGTTTAGGGGTGAGCGTGTCGGTTCGGGAACGGCGTTATGGCAAATGTCAGAGGAATTGAAAGCGGGCAAGATTAATAAACAGGATTTTCTTGAAGCTGAACAGGCAATGTCGCGCTCTTCTGGTTCTTGCAACACAATGGGAACTGCCAGCACGATGGCAAGCATGGCCGAAGCATTGGGTATGGCTTTATCGGGAAATGCGGCCATACCTGCTGTAGACAGTCGTCGTCGAGTGATAGCACACATCTCAGGCAGACGTATTGTAGATATGGTTAAGGAAGATCTTAAACCTTCAGATATTCTGACACTAGAAGCTTTCGAAAATGCGATACGGGTGAATGCCTCGATTGGTGGATCAACTAATGCGGTTATTCACTTGTTAGCAATAGCGGGTCGTGTTGGCATTGATCTGACGTTAGATGACTGGGATCGTTTAGGTCGTGATATTCCTACCATTGTTAACCTGATGCCATCAGGTAAATATCTTATGGAAGAGTTTTTCTATGCGGGTGGCCTGCCCGTTGTGCTTCGTATGTTAGGGGAGTCAGGGGTGCTGAATCGTGATTCAATCACAGTTGCAGGTACATCCATATGGGACGAAGTGAAAAACGTTAGAAACTGGAATGAAGATGTCATTCGGCCCGTCGAAAAAGCGTTAACAGAAAGTGGTGGTATTGTTGTTCTTAAAGGTAATCTGGCACCGTTAGGTGCTGTATTAAAACCCTCTGCAGCATCTCCCGAACTATTACAACATAAAGGTAGAGCAGTAGTGTTCGAAGATATCGATGACTACAAAGCACGTATCAACGACGAATCTCTGGATATTGATGGAACCTGCATAATGGTTCTGAAAAACTGCGGTCCCAAAGGTTACCCCGGCATGGCTGAGGTAGGTAACATGGGGCTTCCCCCAAAGGTTTTACGCCAAGGTATTACTGACATGGTGCGCATATCTGATGCCAGAATGTCTGGTACGGCATACGGTACAGTTGTACTGCATACCACACCCGAAGCTGCCGCTGGAGGCCCACTTGCCATTGTTCAAAATGGTGACATCATTGAGCTAGACGTCGCAAATCGTCGTTTACATTTGGATATTAGTGATGAAGAGTTAAATGCCAGGCTATCTGAGTGGACATCGAATATTGTGCCGCCAGCAAGCGGTTATGCCAAGCTGTTTAATGACCATATTCAGGGTGCTGACACAGGAGCTGATTTTGATTTTCTCAAGGGCTGCCGTGGATCTCCTATTCCTAAAGACAGTCACTAAACCTTAAAAAATAGTAAACAGAGATACATATGGTTATAGGTAAGCATTTAATAGATGGACGGTGGGTTAAAACGGATGAAACTTTTGCATCCTCACCATATTCAGGGAATAGCTTTACATTTTATAAAGGCACTCCTGAATTGGTCGCGCAAGCGGCGCAGGCAGCTGAATTGGCTTTCGAAAGCTTCTCTCAAAGCAGCGAAGAAGTTAGAGCAGAGTTATTGAATCGAATTGCTGATGAAATAGATGCAAGGGGCGATGAAATAACCCTCATCGGTTCACAGGAGACCGGCTTGCCTGAAGCTCGGCTAATTGGAGAGCGAGGCCGTACAACTGGTCAGTTGCGTTTGTTTGCAGAGCATATATTAAAACGCGAGTATTTAGATGTGGTTGTCGATGAAGCGATGCCAGACAGGCAACCTTTAGCGCGCTCACAGCTACAGTTAATGCAACGTCCTGTAGGGCCTATTGCCGTATTTGGTGCATCTAACTTTCCGTTAGCTTTTTCCACCGCAGGTGGTGATACCGCAGCTGCACTTGCGGCAGGATGTCCGGTTATCGTTAAAGGCCATTCCGCGCACCCAGGCACAGGGGAACTGGTTGCTCAAGCAATAGAAGCAGCTATTAAAGCACTTGATCTTCCGTCTGGAATATTTTCTTTGATTCAGGGAGGGGATAGAAAAGTAGGAGAGGCACTGGTACAGAATGTTTTTATCAAAGCAGTAGGCTTTACTGGCTCACTTGTAGGTGGCCGCGCGCTATTTAATCTTTGTGCTGCCCGTCCTGAGCCTATTCCTTTTTTTGGTGAGCTAGGCTCGGTCAACCCGATGTTTATACTGCCTAATGCATTGGCACACCGAGGTTCGGGAATAGGTGCGGGATGGGCGGCCTCTCTCATAATGGGTGCAGGACAGTTCTGTACAAACCCAGGTATTACTGTGCTTATTGAAGGTGATGGATATGAAGAATTCGTCCACGGCGTGATGAAGGGATTACATCATATACCTGAACAAGCAATGTTGACTGACGGGATTGCGCAGGCTTATCGCGACGGCATTATTCGCATTCAAAAAGTAGAAAATGTTGAACAATTAATTGGACTCAAGTGCGGATTGCGTACAGCGGTACCTTATTTATTTTCAGTAGATGCTGATACGTGGTTACAGCAAGATGAGTTATTAGAGGAAGTATTTGGTCCGCTAGGCATTATTGTTCGAGCTAAAGACGAAGAGCAGTTGAATCAGATTGTTCGCTCATTGACGGGGCAATTGACCTGTACTTTGCATATTGACGAACAAGATTATTTATTGGCAGGTAAATTATTACCTATACTGGAAAGAAAAGCGGGACGTTTATTAGTTAATGGGTTTCCTACGGGAGTTGAAGTGTGTGATGCAATGGTTCACGGTGGGCCATATCCGGCATCGACGAATTTTGGGGCTACTTCAGTAGGAACCTTATCTATCCGTCGTTTTACGCGACCAGTGTGCTATCAAAATATACCTAAGGAATTATTACCACTGAATTTAAGACGTAAATAGGAATTTTCTGTATGAATTTACCCGTAACGAAAGACTCTATTTTGGTTCTTAAGGGCTGTGGAGCTAAGGGTTGCCATGGCATACCGGAAGTAGGTAATGTGCCTATTTCTGGCAAGTTGATCATTCAAGGTGTGTAAGGCATGGTGCGGATATCTGATGATTGGGTCTGCTCTATCTTTAGCTTCTGATGCCAGTCGAATGATGACTGGGCAGGCAATAGTGGTAGATTGTGGCGTAGTGGTGACAGGATAATGGAGTGGGGAAAAATACAAGGTGTCTCTTGGGTAGCTGTTGATTGGGGTACCAGTAACTTACGTATCTGGCTAATGTCAGAAGACAATCAAGTGATCGCTCAAAAAACGAGTAACCAAGGCATGGCCTGCATGGACAGTGCCTCTGATTTTGAACAAGTGTTATTTGAATGTTTGCAGCCATTACTGACAGGCAGTGAGATATTGTCTGTGGTTTGTTGTGGCATGGTGGGTGCCAAGCAAGGCTGGCATGACGCGGGCTATTCGACTGTGCCGCACAACCCGCTACAACATCAACGACCTCTCCCTGTTCCTACCAAACATTGCCAGTTACGGGTATGGATATTGCCTGGGTTATGCCAACTACAGCCGGCAGATGTGATGCGTGGTGAAGAGACTCAGATTGCCGGTGTGCTATGTCAACAAAAAGCCTTTTCTGGTGTGCTGTGTTTGCCTGGAACCCATAGTAAGTGGGCCCTTTCTGAAAATGGCCAAGTGTTGTCCTTTAGGACTTTTATGACTGGAGAGATATTTTCTTTGTTGTCTGAACAGTCAGTATTGCGTCATTCTGTTATGAATGATGACTGGAATGATGAAACATTTATTGAGGGCGTACATAATGCCCTCAATAACCCCTCCCAATTTACCAATGAACTCTTCTCTGTTAGGGCCTGCGATGTATTGCATCAAGGCCGTGTTTTATTTGGTAAGGCGCGCTTGTCTGGCTTGTTAATAGGAATTGAATTGGCGGGTACTCGTGACTTGTGGCAAGGTCGTAAAGTGATGCTATTAGGAGACAGCAGGTTGCAATCATTATATCAATTAGCCATGGATCATATAAAAATTGACGTCATTTTGGTCAATGCCACGGAAATGACTTTGGCTGGTTTGAGAGCCGCCTATGAGCAACAGGAATAATATAATGTCGAGAAACTTGATGGCTATTTTACGCGGAGTACTGCCCCATGAAGTAGTCGCTGTTGGTGAGCAATTATTGCAAGCTGGTATTTATCAAATTGAGGTGCCGCTTAATTCGCCTAATGCATTGCAGAGTATAGCTAATTTACAGAAGTCTTTGGGAAATCATGCCAGCGTAGGTGCGGGTACCGTGCTCTCTGTTGCTGACGTCAAAGCGGTCCAAACCCATGGGGGACAGTTTATAGTCTCTCCCAATTGCAATATTGATGTCATTAAGGCCACCAAAGACATGGATATGATGTCCTATCCGGGCGTATTCACACCGACTGAATGCTTAGCGGCCTTAACCAACGGCGCTGACCTACTGAAGCTATTTCCAGCTTTTTTGTTGGGCGTGAATGGATTTAAGGCCATTCAATCCGTCTTGCCAAGCAATGCCCAATGCTACGCTGTGGGCGGTATTGGTGGCACCGATTTTGCTGAGTGGCGCGATGCGGGTATCGCTGGTTTTGGTTTGGCGTCCAATCTTTATAAACCTGGAGATAGCCCCGAGATTGTGGCCAGTAAGGCCAAAATATTAGTAACTGCTTGGGATGACACCCTATGATCAAAAGCATTGTCTTATCTGATAGTGTGTTTGATTCGCGTGTATGCCATTTGGGTGAAGGCCCCTTGTGGCATCCTTTACAGGAGCGCTGGTACTGGTTTGATATTTTACAGAACCGGTTATTGGCCAAAGATACTGATGGTGACTATAGTTGGCAGTTTGATGAAATGGTATCGGCGGCTGGCTGGATAGATGAAAAGAACTTACTCATCGCTAGTGAAACTGGATTATACAAATTTAACACACTAAACCAACATCAAAATAAGTGCTTGCTGGTGGAGCTGGAATCTAGCAATAACCTAACGCGTTCGAATGATGGCCGTACTGACCCTTGGGGAGGTTTCTGGATTGGCACCATGGGTAAGCAGGCAGAGTTTGGCTTGGGGTCAATCTATCGTTATTATCAGGGGGAAATGCGTAAGTTGGTGACAAATATTACTATTAGTAATGCCATTTGTTTTGCCCATAACAAATCGTGTGCTTATTACACCGACACTCCTAGTCAACAGATTATGCGTCAGTCATTGGATAGCCAAGGCTGGCCTAAAGGGCAGTCTGAGGTGTTTGTTGATTTGCGCGCACAAAACCTCAATCCCGATGGGGCCGTTGTCGATCGCTATGACAATCTGTGGAATGCTCAATGGGGTGCTAGTCGTGTGGCGTGCTACAGTTCAACTGGCGAACTGCTTCATAGTGTTACTTTTCCTGCTAAGCAAATCAGTTGCCCAGCATTTGGGGGGGTAAATATGGATTTATTGTTGGTCACAAGCGCTGCTGTGGCAGCTGATGTTGATGATGAAAAAGCAGGTATGACATTTTCGATCGGGCTAGAGGCAATAGGCCACTCCGAGTATTCTGTGGAGTTATAATATGGAAGTTAATCCTACGTCACATATATCTGTTGCCGTGTAGGCCTCCGTAAGTCCGCTCCAGGATATCTTTTTGGGTGGTTGTGTGAGCAACTATCGTCGATTCCTCAGCAGACCATAGATCGTGATAGCGTGTTAGTTGAACAAGAAGGTAAGCATCTGTATCTAATGGCTTGGTCGGATCAAGCCGATGTGCAACGGTTAGTAAGAAGCGTTTTTACAATGACTGGAATACCTATATTTGAAATGCCAGAAGCGGTGCGTTACTGCGATACCACGGTAGATTATTTTATTAATTACGACAATAACCCCCAACAAGTGAAAGGAAAGTCCCTTGGATCAGATAGCGTGTTAATCAGATGAGTATTAAGGGCTGCGGTAAAGCACCCGATGGGAGCGATATCATTACGGTGACTATTGGTAATAATCAACTTCAAGCGACTATTATTAGCTTTGGTGCCTGCTTGCAAGATTTACGATTTAAACACTTCGATTTTCCACTAGTGTTGGGCTACGCCGATGTAACTGATTACATTAGCAACGTATCTTATTTTGGTGCGGTGGTAGGGCGCAATGCCAATCGAATTGCTCAGGGGCGCTGCCGATTGAACGGTCAGGAATTGCACCTAACAAAGGCCATCAACCATCAACATCAATTGCACGGTGGTCCTAATGGTAGTAGCTTTCGCAACTGGCAGGTCGTGTCTATAACGGCTAACCAAATGGTATTGCAAGACCGACTCCCTCATGGCCATATGGGTTTTCCTGGCAATTTAGATGTACAAATCACCTACACCATTGAGCAACAAGTGTTGGACGTGAAGATAGAGGCTCGCACTGACCAAACCACCTTGTGTAATTTCACGCTGCACAACTACTTTAATTTGGACAATTCGTTAACCCTGAACGACCACCTTCTGAGTGTAGCAGCAACAACTTATTTGCCCACCGATGCATGCGGTATACCTATTGGTCATGAGGCTAGGGTAGCAAACACAGAATTTGACTATAGAAATATAAAAAGCCTTGAGAACCTAGTTGTTAAACCCTCTTTAGATCATAATTTTTGTATCACAAAAGAGCCTAGAATCGAGAGGCAAATAGCAAAGTTACAATCCCGTTCTTCTGGCTTAATTATGCAGCTGTTCAGCACTGAATCAGGCTTGCAAGTTTATAATGCTGCCCACGTTAGTGTGCCCGCACAGAAGTCATTACATGGCCGTACCTACTACCCCTATTCAGGTCTAGCTATGGAGCCACAAGGCTGGCCCAACGCCGCCAATGAAGGCGATTTCCCCAGCACTATTTTGAACCCTAGCGAGCTTTATTTACAACACACACGCTATCAATTCGATAGTAAAATAGATTAGGCTCTAACTAGTTAGTGACACGGCACCA
>TARA_B110001469_G_scaffold87849_1_pt1 | contig 15146 bp, 12 predicted proteins | sample TARA_B110001469 | Tara Oceans TARA_B110001469 (sample SAMEA4397034) | marine metagenome | biome: Polar Biome; feature: [SRF] surface water layer (ENVO:00010504); material: water (ENVO:00002006), including particulate matter (ENVO:01000060) such as... | depth 5 m
GTAAAACGCCAAAAACTTGCTCGTCAATTTCTTTAGACGCTCGTAAAAAAAATTTCTAATGAGAACAATCGTTGGCCAAATGGGTTAGGTTAAGTCTTTGCCCATAGTAAGGGCTTTTATAATTTGTTAGAAAACTATTTTTAAGGCCTGTGCGCTTAAACGCTAGTGAAAAACCTAACTGATCTTTGATTAATTAGCTTCATTGGCTCTTTCTTTCCTAATTTCACTTAGTTTATGCTTATTACCACAAATAGCATTTTGTTGACTGTCGCGGTAATAACGAATATCAATACAGTCTTGTTGATATCGTCGTTCTAATTCAGTACGCACTATCGGTTGTACTTTAGCGAGAGTAATTTGGTGTTGTAATGTCTGGCATGTGTGCACTTGCTCGGATGCTAAAGTAATATCTTCACAAACATCATCAGATGATACACAACCGCTTAAAATGATAATGGTAAGTAGTGCGATAAAAATTAATTTTTGCATTGTTATTATTCGCTTTTTATAAATTAAGAGTCAGTTTTAGATAATAAAGTGATTATCTAAAAATATTATATTCAGCGATATTCAATGACGGTAGTTTTTTATTACAGATGTTGTTGCTCAAAAAAATCAAGACATTTACTTTGCAACTGAAATATCTATTACGGCTAAGGGATATCATAAAAAAGATATTAAAGAGTCACTTAAAGAAAAGAAATTAATTTTTTGGCTGGAGGCAACCCTTGCAGGTGAATTACTTGATTGAGTTGAGCAATATGAAAGAAGAGATGTTGCTAAAGGCTACAAATGCAGCCTTTAAATAAAGAGTCAATAAAAATTAAGAAGCTAATTTGAAAGGGTCAGATTGTCGAACCACATATTTTTCATGAATCTTGGCAGCTAAAACACCTTTACGTCGAGCTAAGGATACCTCTAGTTTCTTTGCCGCACGGGCAATCGCACTGTAAAGTTTTTTATCAGCCGCATTTACGGTAACACTTACCCCTTCATAATTGGTGGTGACTTCAAATTTTTGTTGATGCGGCTCTACAGTAATTGTTGAATTAAGTGTCATCAGACTGGGATAATGCTTAGAAAGTTTAGCAAATTTATTATTTATTGCCTGTTTAATACCTTCAGTAATTTCTACATGATGTCCTGAAACTTTTATTTTCATAACCTTACCTCTGTTGTTATCTTCTATTTCATAATCTGCCTAAATCAACAAGAAATCAATCGATAAAATGCAGTTTTTTGCAATTATATGTTATAAAAAAATCACTTTTTATAACACTCGTAAAATAAGGGGGACACCAAAGAAATTTACAACAGAAACTTAAAAGACAAATTCCTTTTAAGAAAACTCTACCCATCGCCATGGCTGGACCAGCAGCTCGTTGTGCAAAAAAATAGCCATCAAATTGATAGCTATATTAAAAGATAAAATGTGACATGACGTTAAAAAGTTATCTCTTTTACTGCATCATCTAAGTTACTTGATAACAGGTGTTCATGCTTTTTTTTACGGCTAAATAGCTTTCTTAAATCCTCAATAATGATGTACAAGCACGGAATAAGCACTAAAGTAACAATGGTGGCAAACAAGACGCCAAAAGCTAAAGATACCGCCATAGGAATTACGATTTCGGCTTGAGTACTTGTTTCAAAGAAAATGATGGGCACTAAACCAATAAAAGTGGTTATCGAGGTTAACATTATCGCTCTAAAACGCTTAGTACCTGCATGCATTACCGCATCTTTTAAACGCTCTCCGCGTTGCCTGGCTCTATTGACGTAATCGACCATAACTAGTGAGTCGTTGACTACGACACCAGAAGCCGCCAAAACACCCATTATCGACAATACACTCAAGTCCATACCCAGTATAAAGTGACCGAATATCCCACCAATAACTCCAAAGGGGATCACCACCATGATCATCACTGCTTGAGCGTATGATTTCAACGGAATAGCGAGTAGTGAAAAAATCACCATTAATGAAATTACAAAATCACGAAGCTGATCGTCTGCACCATCCATCTCTTCTTGAATACGTCCAGAAACTTGACTTTTCACTTGAGGAAACTTTTTTAACAACTCAGGAATAAAATTATCACTAATATCTTTTGCCACTTTAAAGGGTTCAACCTGTTCTGCATCAACACTGCCCCATACATTAATCGTACGGTTACCATTTTCGCGCCTAATTCGAGTAACACCATCTTGCAAATTTATGACGGCTAATTCAGATAAGGGCAATTCAGCTCCATTGGGTGCCTTAATCAATACATTATCAACATGACCTACTGAACTTCGTTGTTCTAATGGATAACGCACCATGACTTTTACCTCTTCAGTATCACGTAAAATTCGTTGTGCTTCTAAACCATAAAAACTGTAACTTACTTGTGACGCAACATCTGCAAGGGTTAAACCCAGACTATAAGCCAGAGGTTTTAATTCAAACTGTACTTCCTTTGCACTTGTTTGACGACTATCATTGACATCGCCAATACCTTTTAAGGAATTAAGCTTATCTTTTAATTCTTTAGCTGCTTCAACTAACTGTGCATCATTTTGACTTTCTAATCTAAAGGCTATATCACCATCATCACGGCCACCACCGAATAAGTTATCACTGATAGTTAGCGACTTTACCCCAGGATAATCAGGGATTGCTGAACGCCAAATATCCGCCAATTCAAAGGTATTCATCACTCTGAGTTCAGGAACGACTAGCTTAACCATTACTTGACCATTTATACGGCTTTGCAGCTGTACTTGCATATCAGAAATCATTGAGCCGCCATATTTTTCCTCAATGTCTTCGTCAATGTTATAAATGATTTTTTGAATTTTTAACAATGTATCTAGCGTCGATTTTTCGGAGGCATCGATATTCATTTCAACATTAATTCGAGGAAAGTCTTGAGGGATTTTAGGTTGCCCCACATAACGAACAAAACCGCCACCAAACAAGCCGGCACTTAATAACATTAAACTGACAAAGAACATTAAGACAGCATAACGATATTCAACACAAACGGATAAAGTCGGACGGTAACTATTTTCAATAAAACGCTTTAATTGATTATCGACCGCACGACGAACTCTATCAATTGGATTTTTGGGGTTAAACACTTTAATTTTCATTTTTACCAAATGTGCAGGTAAAATAAGTTTTGATTCAATTAACGAGAAGATCAAGCACAAGATAACCACAGAACCGATAGCTTTACCAAAGGCTGATGAGGGTCCCTCACCAAATAAAAAGGGTAAAAACACCGCAATCGTTGTCAAAACACCAAAGGTGGCTGGCATAGCAACCCGCTTAATACCGCGAATAACATTATCAGTACTATGACCATGCTCTTCAATTTCATCATGAGCACTTTCACCCATTACAATGGCATCATCGACCACAATACCGAGTACTAAAATAAAGGCAAATAAACTAATCACGTTAATAGTGACGTTAACAAACTCCATTGGCATCACTAACAAGGTCCCTAAAAAACAAACAGGTAAGCCCATCATGACCCAGAAAGCTAAGCGCACCCGTAAAAATAGCGCTAGCATTAAAAAGACTAACACCGCACCACTTTTCATATTGTCGACCATCATAGTTAAACGGCCCTCAAGATAATATGTCATGTCAACCCAAGGTTCTAGTTTTACGCCTTGGGGCAGCACTTTAGCTTTTTCATCAACATACTTATTCATGATTTTGGCAATGTCGGTAATACTCTGGTTATCAGCGGCACCAATAAAAATGGTCACTGAATTTTCACCATTGAATTTCGAATACTGCAAACCTTCTTCAAAACCATCAATGATAGTTGCTATTTCACCTAAAAGAATTTTAGTGCCATCTTTAAGAGTTACTATTGGGATTTGCTCAAATTCAAAACCCAGATAGGCTTGGTTTTCAACACGTAGATTAATATAACCATTTTCTGCTCGAATTTGTCCTGCTGACATATTACGTGAAAAGCTGCGGACTGATTTGGCGATATCATTAAAGCTTAAATCATATTCTCTTAGCTTATCTTTACTGACTTCGATGGATATTTCATAACCAAGACCACTTTGTAATTCAGAAATATTAATGTAAGGTAATTGCTGAATCTCGTCATGTATTTTAAGGCCTAATTCTTTAAGTTCACCACTGGTTAAATCACCATATAAACTAAGGTACATCACTTCTTGACGAAATTTTTCTCGCACAACTTTGATCCGTTCCATCCCCTCAGGGAAGCTTGGGATAGCATCAATTGCCGATTTCACTTCATCTAAAACGACTTGAGGGTCATAGTCGAGTTCAACCTCAAACCAGCCATTTGAAAACCCCCTATTTGAATAGGTAATCATTCTTTTAAGCCCTTGAACTGTATCAAGAGCTTCTTCAACCTTAATGGTTATACCTTCTTCAACCTCTTGAGGGGCAGCGCCAGGATAAGAAGCTGAGTAAGAAATCCAATTGATTTTAACCTGAGGAAACATTTGTTTATTAATCGTTTGAATTGTTAAGAAACCACCGACTAAAATAAACACCATCAATAAGTTAGCCGCAATAGAATTACGAGCAAACCAAGCAATAATGCCTTTATTCGTATCAATGGTTTGGTCTATTTCTGACTTTTTAGGTAATGAGGGATCGGTCATCAATTACTCCTCAGACCATTACTGTTATGTTCAACTTGAGTCACTTGGTTACCTTTACCTAACTCATCAGCATTATTGAGTTCAAATTTATCACCGACAAGCGCCAATTTCATGCCCTCAATTGGGTAATCAAGTGCAGAAACAATAAGTTGATCACCCTCTAGCAGACCATTACCAACAATAACATTTTTACCATTTTGACGAACGATTTCAATATTGGCGAAATGTAGTTTAGACGACTTATCTAAAATAGCGACGCGACCATTATCGACTAAATAACGTGGAACAGTGGTTGCCCCATCGATTGTAATACCAGCAATACTTGCAGTTATATAACTGCCATAACGTAGGGGGGGGATATCACTTTTCGCATTCAAATTATATGGGTCTTTAACTTCGGCAACTAAATAACTCATACGACTTTTATCGTCTATGACCCCTTCGCTGCGGACGATATTAGCAGGCCATTCTACATTTTCACTAGCATAAATACCTTGTAACTTAACTACTGCATTTATACCTCTATCGATTAGGAATTGCAGTTGATTGTCAGCGACAGGTAAACGTATTTCGGCTAAATCTGTATTAAATAATTTGCCTATATTACTGCCCACACCAACAAAGGAGCCTAAACCAATATTTCTTGAGTCAATCATTGCATCATAAGGCGCTACTATTTTTGTACGTTCAAGATTTCGCTCTGCACGCAATATTGATGCTTGAGCTGATTTAACCCGAGCAAGCTCTTGAGCAAGTTGAGGCTTACGTAAACTTAGCTCTGTCGGCGAGCTACTGGTTATTTGTTTCCATTCTTGCTCTGCCACTTTACCTTGGGCAACCTCAGTTTTTAAAGCCGCTTTAGCAGAAGCCATACTTGATTGTGCTTCAATTAATGCGGCTCGGTAATCGTTAGGGTCTATACGGGCAAGTAACTGGCCTTTTTTAACGAAACTCCCTCGAACAAACACTTCTGAAAGTTCAACAATCTGACCATTGACCTGAGCAACAAGCTCCGTTTCATATTTTGGTTTAACAACCCCATAAGAATCGACATTCATGGTCATAGTTTCAACTGAAATTTTTTCAACTGTAACAATGGGAGTATTATCAACTTCAGTTTTTTCTTCTGGTGGCTTATTTAAACTAGAAAAAAAGAAATATGATCCAATACCGATAGTCAGTATGACTAAAGGAATAATAACTTGTTTTTTACCCATCACGGTTCAATCCTTGGATGTTACTTATGTCATTAATAATACCTAACTTTAGGTGAGCACAATAAATAAAGTTGTAACCGTCTATTACAAAATACATACCAAATTTAAATCAACGCAGCAAAAAAAATAAAAAGCATAATTTACAATGGATTAACAATAAATTCACAAAAACAATAAAAAACAATAAAAAATAAAATCGTAAGTAAAACCAAAGATTTCTGAAAAAAAACTTAAAATTAGTGTTTTTCACTAATGATTAATCTTTTATAAATTTGGTTGTACGACGATGAATTATATCCTACAAATATATAAACGAATGCCTAAATAAATGCTAATGGCTCGACTGACAATTATGAGGGGTAGACTTAATAGTTGACTCTTTTAGCTTCATGAACCGCTCTTTCTGGCATTTTTTCACCAAGGGCGACTAAAAGTTTTGTGATTTTTTTATGAATAACTTTATTATCAGTGACAATATGGTGCAGTTGCGAATATAGCATAGGGTAATCTAATGGGCTGCCAAGACCTTGCTGATAAATATCTGCCAAGCGCATCTGAGCCGCTAAGTTATTACTATTGGCCGCCGCCTTTAGGAATATTATGGCTTGTTCGGTATCTACTTGCATGAATTTACCGATATGATAATAACGCCCTAATTGTTCTAGGCCTTCAGGTAATCCTTGATTCGCAGCCAATCGCATATAATATAAACCCAGTAGCACGTCTTTTTTAACACAAACTCCATAAGCTAACATGTCACCCCATAAGAATTGATAGGAGGGCATTTTGGCTTTAATTGCACGGACTTCAATATCCTTTGTTAATTGACACTCATCCATCATCACTTGGCTTAAATGTTTATTTTCTTTTATCAACTCGAGTAATTGATTGTCAGTATAAATTTGTACTACGCGCAAGTTTTGTGCATTTACAGCCGGTGAAGCACAGGTAATTAAAAGTAACATTAATAAAAATTTATTCATAAAAAATCCTAATAAACCCATAGAAGTAATAAAAGAAAAAATAAGTGTTAATACTATACTATCGGCATAAAGCACTAAAATATTAATGCTAATAAACTAATATTATAAAAGATGAATATAAAACCATTTTATCGATGAAAATGGAGCCTATTGTCAAAATAAAAATCTTTATAGTGATTATATTAATAGATAAAACTAGATTAAAGGGAATTCATGATTGAAGAAAACACTATGTGAGCTTTAAGTCAGCCGATGTCACAAGTAAAGCCGATCAAAAGTTTAGCTATTGTTAATATTCTAAAATAAAAAAAAAGACTGGATGCATGAATTTGGTATTAAATTGAGATTAATTTAACCTTGGCAAATATTTATAAAAAAACAGTATTCAGTTATAGAATAGTTATGGTGATTAAAGTTGGCATTACAGTTGTAGATAATCCAAATAAAAAAAGTCGACGTTAATCGACTTTTAAAAATTTGAAACTCAATTAACTAAATAGAAAAAGATGAACCACAACCACAAGTAGCTGTTGCATTAGGATTGGTAACTAAAAAACGACTTCCCTCTAAACCTTCGCTGTAATCAACTTCGCCGCCTACTAAATATTGTAAGCTCATAGGGTCAACAACCATAGTAACGCCTTGTTTAACAATCGTCATATCACCTTCATTTACCTTTTCGTCAAAGGTAAAGCCATACTGGAAACCAGAACACCCTCCACCTGTAACATATACACGTAATTTTAATTTGGGATTTTCTTCTTCAGTGACCAATGACAGTACTTTATTAGCCGCTGCATCAGTAAATTGAATAGGTAACTCAGGATTTGACATATTATCTTCTTAAATAAATATTATTTATGGAGTGGATTATCTTAAACTTGACTAAATTAATCAAGTATTAGTTGTTCTGTGGTTTACTTGCTGGTTGTATCATTAAATTTTGTGGGATTAAGTTTTTCTTGTCTTGGGCAAGTGGCCAAGGATAACTTTTATCTAGTCGGTGATATTTTTGCCATTTCCCCTTAGGTAAAAGGGCTGTTACTTTGATTTTTTCAACAATAAAACCTTTCGGCAATGTAAATTCACCATTGATTAATTGAAAATATTGAAAGCTAAAAGCCAGCTCTTTTTTAGTCAAAGTTGAAATGTCATTAAGTTTAATTATTTTAGGCTTATTGTTTAAGCTACCAATAAAACTTAATTCAATATATCCCTTAGCATACCTTTTCTTTAAACGCTGTTGAACCAATGTCACTCGAAAACGATAATGTTCAGGGCTTTCACTCGCTTCAACAATAATATCATCAATAACCAAACCATCTGCTTGTTTTTCTGGCGCCATCACCTTTTCGTAAAAAGCTAACTCTTTCTTAACATTGTAGTGAACAACTGACATGTCTTTTAAGGTGGTTTGTGATTTTAGATTGGCTAATCGCTCTACTTCTAACTCTACTTCTAAGGTATTAATACGACGGTTTTGAATATTTTGCTGTTGATATAAATGGTCCAACCTTTGCTTTTGTTCATTTAATGTCTTTATTTGGTGACCATGATAATAGTTGCCCACGCGATAACCGCTATAGAGACAAATAGCTATAACAGCAATTAACAATAATGCTGAACGATAAGGACCAAAACGTTGTATAACGACGGTAAGATTAATTTTTGCTAACCACTTCATTTGTAAGGTATTATGATATCCACTGTGTATGATATTATTAAAATGCCAACTAACTATATTTGACTAACTATGCCGTCATTAGTTTCACTAAAAAAACGTTTAGCACTACCTAAAACCTCTTGGCAGTTATGCTTACTTGCTGTAATTGGTGGCAGCGTCTCAGCATCACTTATCGTTTTATTTATTTTTAGTATTAGAACCATCCAACAACTGTATTTATCTGAACCCGACAACTATAACAGCTTAGCTATAGTAAGTCGTTTTGATTTACCCATTATCGGTGCATTAGTCATAATATTGTTTGCTTGGTTCACCGGCTACAAATATCTGCAAACAGGTATACCTTTTGTTTTAAACCGCTTAAAAATAGCCCATGGTATTATTCCAATGAGAAATACCTTAAATCAATTTTGGGGCGGTGTTGTTGCGCTTTCAACCGGCTTTTCTGTAGGAAAAGAAGGACCTGCAATTCATTTAGGTGCAGCTTGTAGTAGTTATATTGGTGGTGTTTTACGATTACCCTACAACAGCATCAGAACATTATGTGCATGTGGAATTGCAGCGGGTATTGCGGCAACATTTAATACGCCTGTCGCTGCAGTTATTTTTGTGATGGAGGTTATCTTACGTGATTATAAGGTTCATACTTTCATTCCTGTGATGCTTGCCGCCATTGTTGGCTCTTTAATCACTAGCAGTGTATTTGGTCACGCACGTGAATATGAATTTTTACAAGAAATAGCCCTTAGCCAAGAATATTATCTTTCGCTGGTTTTACTCGGTGTGGTATTAGGCGTTTTGGCCTTTTTATTTAATCGTTACTTAATCCTAGTGATTAAGTCTTCAGCAAAACTTCATATAACGGTTCGCTTGATAATAGCCGCATTAATCACTGGTACTTTAGGTTACGCTGTGCCTCATGCTATGGGGGCTGGATTAGCCAGCTTAGATTTTTCACTGGCTCATAATTTAGAGTTTGATTTATTACTGGCTCTCCTCATAGCCAAACTTTTAATGACAATTTTTGCTTTAGGTTTAGGTATCCCTGGCGGAATTATTGGTCCCATACTAAGCATTGGTGCCATAGCAGGCGTTTGTGCCTCTAGCATAGCGATAGGTATTATTCCTGGTGAGCATTTAAGTAGTGATTTTGCTTTGATGGGTATGGCAGGTTTTTTAGCTGCAACGCTAAATGCACCGTTAACCGCTTTGTTAACGGTTATGGAGTTATCGAATCAGATAGAAATTATTGTCCCCGCAATGATTGTCATTACTTCAGCTAGCTTGGTTTCTGGACAATTACTTAACAATCGCTCTATTATTACTATGCAGTTAGATAGTCAAAAACTCACTTATCGAAAGCCACCTATTGAGCGCTCTTTACAACAAGTAGGGGTAATTGGCATAATGCAGGACAAGTTTGATCTACAAGTATTCAGTGTAAATCAAGCAGTAACTGCTAATGACGAATCAAGTTTATCAACAGACGTCCCTGTTATTATTAATAAACAACAGAGCGTCACTGCTGAATTTTATTGGCAAGAACTCAACAGCAATGACGGTTTAATTATTCAGCACAAACTCATCGCAATGAGCAGCCAAACAACACTTGATCAAGCCTATGATTCCTTGGTTGATAAACGTTGTGGCGGAATCTATATTTTTGACAAAAACCCAAATGATATTATGGGTTTTATTACTTTTGAGCAAATCAGACTTTATTTAGTAAAAGGAAAATTAGTATAATGACAACCATACTTTGGCTAAAAGCCTTTCATGTTTTTTTTATGGTCGCTTGGTTTGCTGGGATATTTTATTTGCCGCGGTTATTTGTCAATCATGCAGAAACAAAATCAAAGGATGTCAGTGAACATCTTAAAGGTATGGAAAAGCGTTTACTGTATTTTGTTTCGCCATTTGCCTTACTAACTGTCGCCCTAGGTATTGCTATTATTTACCACTATGGTTATCCGTGGTTTATAGCCGCAAAGTGGCTGCAGATAAAAATAACGTTAGTGATATTTCTGCTTGTTTATCATGGTTACTGCTTTAAACTAGTTAAGACTTTTCAACAAGATAAAAACACCCGTTCTGGAAAGTTTTATCGGGTATTTAACGAAATACCCGTATTAATTTTATTGGCCATTGTTATTTTGGCTTATCTAAAACCTATGTAACATAGCAAATGAATTGAGCGTATTTCATGAAGATTCAGTGACAAACTTTGGTTACTGAATCACTCAGTGTTGGCCTGATTTTAAAAAGCGGGTTAGTTAAGCCAACAAAAGTTAATCTATAACCATATTATCCATTCTAAAAGCTGGTAAATTATGCTATATTTTCGCGGAAATTTACCCTGTGCACGACAAATAGGTAATCTTTATGATGACATTTCAAGGCAGTCATATTCTGTCTGTTTCACAGTTTGACCGAGAGTCTATCTCTAGAATACTCAAAATTTCAGCTGTAATGGCGCCATACGCGGAACGAAAAAAACGTTGTCATGTGCTCGAAGGCGCTATTTTAAATAACTTGTTTTTTGAACCAAGTACTCGAACTCGGGTAAGCTTTGGCGCGGCTTTTAATCTACTCGGCGGTTATGTTCGAGAGACCGTTGGGGTTGAAAACTCTTCATTAAGCAAAGGTGAGTCGTTATTTGACACTGCTCAAGTCATAAGTGGCTATTCCGACGTTATTGCCATGCGACATCCAACCATGCACTCAGTAGCAAAATTTGCTAAAGGTAGTACAGTGCCTGTTATTAATGGGGGTGATGGTGCAAACGAGCACCCTACCCAAGCACTATTAGATTTATTTACCATCGAGTCAGAAATGAAACGTTTTGGTAAAAGCTTAGATGGTTTAAATATTGTTTTGATGGGTGATTTAAAACATGGCCGCACGGTCCATTCATTATCCAAATTATTAAGTTTGTATAACAATATAAAGATCACTTTAGTTTCGCCCGCCGCATTACAAATGCCAGATAACGTTGTTAGTGCTTTGACTAATGCTGGCCATCAAGTGATTATCACGGATAAAGTTGCCGGTAATTTAGCTTGTGATGTTATTTATCAAACCCGCATTCAACAAGAACGTTTTGCCAGTTCAGGTGAAGCTGATTTATACCGTGGACATTTTAGTTTAAACAAAAAGATTTACCGTGAGTTTTGTAAAGAACATACCGTCATTATGCATCCACTCCCTCGAGATTCTCGACCAGAAGCAAATGAGCTTGATACTGATTTAAATAACTTAGAAAACTTAGCTATTTTTAGACAAGCACAAAACGGTATTTTAGTACGTATGGCATTATTTGCTCTGACCTTAGGTGTTGAGGAAGAGCTCAGCCAATATGAAAAACCTGTAGCTTGGTTTTCCAACAAATAACCTCAACTCAAACAGAAAATTTCAGTGCCAGTAATAAAATTTTGCATTCAATAGATAAGAAGTGACTATATTATGATGAACAAATCTCAACAGTTATTTGACCATGCTAAAAATGTTATCCCCGGTGGCGTCAATTCACCTGTTCGTGCTTTTAATAGTGTTGGCGGCACACCTTGTTTTATAAAACGTGCAGCGGGCGCCTATATTTATGATGAGGACGATAATGCCTATATTGATTATATTGGCTCTTGGGGCCCAATGATTTTAGGACATAATCACCCAGCAATCCTCGAAGCTGTCATCGAAACAGCGCAAAGTGGCTTGAGTTTTGGTGCTCCAACTGAAATTGAAATCACAATGGCAGAAAAAGTGCGTGAATTGGTACCGTCGATGGAATCATTACGCATGGTCAGTTCAGGTACTGAGGCGACCATGAGCGCCATTCGTCTAGCCCGTGGATATACTGGCCGTGATAAAATCTTAAAGTTTGAAGGCTGTTATCATGGCCACGCTGACTCACTATTAGTAAAAGCGGGGTCTGGCGCCTTAACTTTAGGTGTGCCGAGCTCTCCTGGAATACCTGCTGATATTGCTAAGCATACACTTACCGTAAGCTTTAACAATCTTGAACAAGTAAAAGAGATCTTTAAAGAGTTTGGCGAAGAGATATCTTGCATTATTGTTGAACCTGTTGCTGGTAATATGAACTGTATTCCTCCAGTTGATGGCTTCCTTCAAGGTTTACGAACCATTTGTGATCAATATAAAAGTGTGTTGATTTTTGATGAAGTGATGACAGGCTTTCGTATTGCCTTAGGTGGTGCTCAGGCCCATTATAATATCAAACCAGACTTAACTACCTTAGGTAAAATACTGGGTGGTGGAATGCCTGTTGGTGCATTTGGCGGAAAAAGAGAGATCATGGATTATATTGCGCCTGTTGGCCCAGTTTACCAAGCAGGTACATTATCAGGTAATCCACTAGCGATGGCCGCGGGATTTGCCGCATTAACTGAACTTGCCAAAGGTGACAAGCATGAGCAACTTGCCAAAGCCACAGAAAAATTAGCTATGGGCTTACAAGCCGCGGCAGAAAGAAATGGTGTATCACTGAGTACCAATTATGTCGGTGGTATGTTTGGTTTCTTCTTTACTCCTGAAGGTTTTAACCCTGATGATAAAGTAACCACTTATGAACAAGCAACAGCTTGTGATGCAGAGAAATTCAAAAAATTCTTTAATTTAATGTTAGCTGAAGGAGTTTACTTAGCCCCCTCCGTTTTTGAGGCTGGCTTTATATCGATGGCCCATACAGATGATATTATTGAAAAAACTTTAGTTGCTGCCAATAAGTGTTTTGCTCAATTGTAAAAAACTTAACAAACCGTAGAAATTAATAAGGCTGATTAGTTAATTAATCAGTCTTATTAATATAACAATTTAAGCGATTCTCAAGCTGTGCAGTTTTCAAGCTCTTTCTCTAACCAAGCGAGTGCATTTTTACAACCCAAATCTCCCCCAGAAAAAGTGCTTAGATTCCAACCATCAATTGAGCGTAACTTGTTTTTATTTGTTGATTCTTTACTTTTGTCACTATAATTAACCACCGCTATTGCTTTTAGCTTTTCATTTGAAGCGATACTTAATTGTACCTCATAACTATAACTTTATTCATGGACGCGATTAACGAGTACACAAAATTCATTATTAAAATGACAAGCTAAAAATCGCTCATATTATTCCATCATTTCCAATGAAAATTCAATACCGGCATTAACAATAATCTCAACTATATTTTCACTAAGCAGGTTGAGATTGGCAAAACTTAAACGATAAGTCATGGAACATCCTTTGTTATAGTGTTCAAATAAAATTACAACTATTTAAGATCCCCATATTACATTGATAATTATAATTTAGTGATTGGTACCTGTTCTATAACCGTATTTTTTAGCAAAATACGGTTATAGAATTAAATTGAATTAAAAGTAACCTCTAATTCCTAAGGTTAGTCCTCGTCCTGGTAATGGCGAGACATTTTTCAAAAATGATGAATGTACTCTAGCATCTTCATTAGTCAGGTTTTGACCTTTTAGAAACAACACCATATCGCTATCAAGGTAATAATTAAAATTAGCATCAAGCATAGTATAACCATCGGTAGCGGTTTCTAATTCACCTACATCGGTTTGATCAAAATAATGACTGATGCTTAATTCCCCAGCAAAAGCATCGGCTTGATAATTAACTACTAGACCAAGTCGCATCGGTGGGATCCTAGGTAAGTACCCTCCATTAGCTAGTTTTGTATGGATAACATCAGTAAAAACGGTTGTTTTTAGTGAGTCTGACACTTGATAGATAAACTCAGCTTCTATGCCATACATCTCTAAATCATCTTTACGAAAAACTAGAACAGGGAGCTCTTCTTCCCCTTCAGCAGCAGTTAAACCAGTATCTTGCTGATAATAAAAGTTATCAATTTGATTATAAAAGCCACTAAAAACAAAGCCGAAATCCCCATTAAACTTTCTCAAGGTTAAATCAAGATTCAATGAGGTCTCTAATATTGCAGGTTGCTGAGCCGCTATGACTTCGAACTCACCATTACTTTGCTCAATAATGTCATACAAAGCGCCGACTTCAAAAGTGTTGGTGCTAATATGTGGACCATAAGAAAATAACTCTGCAGCCGATGGTGCGCGTTCTGAATAAGCAATAGAGGATCCTAAATTATAACCTTGAGTAAAATCCCAAACCATACCAAGTGATGCACTCACAGGGGTAAAGTCTTGTTGAGAAAACATCACTAACTCTGGGCTATCAACATTGATTGATACTTGTTCAACCCGCGAACCAAATTGCAATAATACCTGCTCCGATACGTGTTTTTCTTCCAGCCAAGCAAAGGCTAAGGTCTCTGTAGTCGACGGAGGGCTGAAGGCTTCTTCACCGATAGCTTTAAAGTCTGAATCTTTATAGTGAAAGCTCAACGCACCTTTAAAGCCGTAAACGTCACGATGGTATAAATCTACTCTAGCTTCTGTACTATTATTATCAAATTGTGTACCAATCCCTCCATCTTCAATTTCTTGATGTTGATAATCGGTATAAGCCAGTTTAACCCGAAGGCGATTAATAAACTGTTCTGAGAAATTCAATTCACTTAAAAGTTGAATGCGTTGTTGCTTCATATCCGCAAAAACACCTTCTTCATGCTCT
>TARA_B110001469_G_scaffold86973_1_pt1 | contig 15124 bp, 13 predicted proteins | sample TARA_B110001469 | Tara Oceans TARA_B110001469 (sample SAMEA4397034) | marine metagenome | biome: Polar Biome; feature: [SRF] surface water layer (ENVO:00010504); material: water (ENVO:00002006), including particulate matter (ENVO:01000060) such as... | depth 5 m
AACATCGCTCATGCGCATGAGCGACCTGCTATAATACCGCAAAAATCAAGACTAGGCCCGTATTTCCATGCATTTTACCATTCACGATACTCCAGGTGTGATTCACATTATCCGGATACTTTCCTGGTTAGTGCTAAAGCTTGGTGGCTGGAAAGTGGTTAACGTAGCCCCTACCGCCGGCAGTTACCTCATTATTGCCGCCCCGCACACATCTAACTGGGACTTTCCTCTGGGCATCGTCATGGCCTTTCACTTGCGCTTAAAAGTGTATTTTATTGCCAAGCACACGCTTTTTGAAGGTATGGCAGGGCCCATTATGCGCTGGCTTGGAGGGATACCTCTGAACCGCGAAGCCAGTAAGAACTTTGTAGAAGTGTCCATCGAGGCTTATGCGACACAAGAGAAATTAATTTTCGCTATTGCCCCAGAAGGCACCCGCTCTAGCGTAGCACGCTGGAAAACGGGCTTCTACCACATGGCTAAGGGTGCCAAGGTACCGTTAGCCTTGGCTTATTTTGACTTTGCGACGCGCACTGGAGGCATTGGAAAGATGTTTGATACGTCGGACGATATGCATGCCGACATGCAGGCCATCGCCGCTTTTTATAGCACTGTGACCGGCAAAAATCCAAGTAACTACAACCCAGATATTATCGGCGCCCAGCAGGCCTCTAAAGCTGGGCTTTTAGTACCACAAACTTTGGATGAGTCCCCACCTGCTCAACCTGCCGAAACCAGCGCTTAAGTTTGGCGTGGTAACCTAAGTGACGGTTACCCACTACCCACAGTTCGCCTCCTTTAGTCAGCACCTGCGCTGCCTGGGCAAACATACGCATTGCAATTTGATCGCCCATTACCCTTTCTTGGTGGAACGGAGGGTTGCATAGAATCAAATCAGCCGATTCAGAAGTCATACCTGTCAGACAATCATTGGCCCTGAATTCACATTGACTACCCACACCATTATGGTGCGCATTAATGGTGGCTGAGGCCACCGACATATAAGACTCATCGACTCCAATGACTTGGCATTGTGGCCATTTTTTGGCCGCCACAATAGCTTGCACGCCATTGCCACATCCTAGGTCAATGACTTTGTCATATGGCCCTTGAGGAAATTGGTGCAGCAACACCTGTGCCCCTGGGTCTAATTTAGTGCGACTAAATACGCCACTATAATGCTGTAAAGAAAGCCCTAGCGATGGCAGTTGCCACCTATTTTCCTCAGGCTGCGGGCTTTTACCTACAGTCACCTTAGTGTTGACCGCAAACACTAAGCGTGCCTTTTTATGGGCTAAGCTGGTGCTGAGCGCACCCACTAAAGACTCCAACAACTGATACACCGAGCGATCCATGTGCTTAACCATCACCGGCATTATGATCAACGCTTGCGGAGTCAATTGTGGCAACATTCTTTGTAGCTGGTCACGCAGTAATGCATGACTTTTTGGCACACGAAATATGACGATATCAAAGCTACCTTGAGGGGTGTCTTGAGCGGGCACGAAATGAGCCAATGGCAATTTGTTAGCATAGGAATTGTGTTGCAAACCGAGGTGAGCAAGATGAGAATCGCTCCACAAGGTAGGCAGTGGGCCTCCCACAGCCAACAGCGCTTTAGTCACGGCACAAGTCATGGCACCAAAGCTTTCGTTGGCAACCAGCACGCGGCAGTTAGCATCTAACAAAGCTTCTGCTTGTAAGTGATTTAAGGCTAATAGATCAGCTTGATCAAAGGCCTGCAAAGTTTCTTTGCGCGTGTGTGGCACTCTACTTATTGCCAACTCACCCAAAGCGCTGATCATTAAAGGCGGTGTCATATTATGGATTATGGCGCTAAGCGATCAATAGACCAATCATGCCCTGTTTGCTGGTATCTAAAACGATCATGGAGACGACTGGGCTGGCCTTGCCAAAACTCAAACTGGGTTGGATGGAGACAGTATCCTACCCAGGCCTGAGGCCGTTCAACTGAGGTGGCTTGGGTTTGCTGATCAAGTAAAGCAACATTGCGCTCAAGATCCCCAAGGCTTGACACCACCTGACTTTGTGGCGTTGCAGCGGCACTCAGCTGGCTAGCCCGAGGGCGACTAGCAAAGTAGTCATTGGAAATTGCCTCAGACACCATAGTGACGGTGCCCGACATGCGCACTTGCCGCTCTAATGGCTGCCAATAAAACAACACCGAAGCTTGCGGATTATGGGCGATGTCTTGGCCTTTATAGCTGCGACTATCGGTGTACCATACGAGCCCATTATGATCGTAACTTTTCATCAGCACCATGCGCGCGCTCGGCATACCCGATGCAGAAACTGTGGCCAAAGACATGGAGGTCGCATTTAAGGGGCAAGCCACTTCGGCATCACTGAGCCAATGGGAAAATTGCTGCCATGGGTCTAACGCTAATTCTTGTCGACGCAATCCTTGCGCTTCGTACTCTCGTCGGTAATCTTTATAGTCTTGAGTTGACATACAACCTGCCTAAATATAGCGAAATAATAATCAAGTCGTTATTATATGCTTCTGCAGCCTTGGCGCAAACTGTTAACATCAAGCCCATCAAAAAAGCTTACAAAATGGGGGTGAAAATGACGTAAAAGTGAGTAAATTATGACCTTACGCGTGGGTCAAGTTTTCAAATCAACGGCTTTTAATGTAATATTCTGATTTGCTACAAAAGCTAATCCAATCGTTACCAGCCGCACTCAAAAGGTCACTTCCATGAACTCCAAATCTTTGGTTTTTCGCTTTTTAACGAAAGTGCTACTTCCTATCGCCATTATAGCAGCGGCCGTAGCCGGTTTCATTCACCTCAAAAACTCGAAGCCAGAAATCCCTGCAAAACCCATTGCTGAAGAAGTTTGGGGCGTGTCAGGCCTTGTGGTGGAGTTAAAAGACATCGCACCAGAAGTAACACTTTATGGGGCATCCGAAGCGAGCGAAACGGTTCAATTAAGCTCTACAGTCAATGCTTTTGTTAATGTGGTTAGCGTAAAACGTGGAGATAGAGTCAGCCAAGGACAAAAATTAATTGAGTTAGACGACCAAGAGTTACGCTTGACACTGGCGCAACGCAAAGCCAGCCTTAAAGACGCCGAAACGCGCATTGATACTGAAATAAATAGCCATAAAACGAACCAAAAAGCGTTGCTTATTGAGCTCCAAGTGCAAGCAATCAACCAAAAAAACTTTGACCGTCAACAACAACTCGTGGCCCAAAAGGTCGCTCCCACCTCTCGGCTTGAAGATGCCACTCGAGTGCTGCAACAACAAGAGTTGTCATTACTTAACCGTAAAAACACCATTGCTAACTACCCTAATCGTATCGCTCAACTCAAGTCACAGGTGACCCAAAGTAAGATCCTTCTCCAGTTTGCTGAATTGGATTTAGCGCGGACTCACATCGAAGCACCGTTTGATGGCCGCATACTTAGCGTTGATACTGCATCAGGCAACCGAGTGCGCAACGGCGACCGGGTGGTGAAACTTTACAACACCAAAAGCTTAGAGGTGCGCAGTCAGATCCCTGCTCGCTACCTGCCGATGATGCAAACTGGTGATTCTGCCGCGCGCCTAGAGGCCAGCATTGTTCATAACGGCCAGACCTATCCGCTAGTGTTAGATCGTTTATCAGCTGAGGCCTCTGATAGCCAAGGCGGCATTGACGCCTTCTTCAGTCTCAATAGTGGCCAAGAAATTGAAGTTGGTCGAAACTTACAAGTAATCCTTAAACTGCCTATACAGGTCAATGTTGTCGCCTTGCCTGCACTAGCCATCTATGGCCAAAATCGTATTTACCGGATCGTTGACCAGCGCTTAGAGTCGTTGAGTATTGCTAGGGTAGGCGATTGGACCAGCCCTACAGGCCAACAGTTAACCTTAGTGCGCAGTGCTGAGTTGCGCAGCGGTGACCAAGTGTTAATCACACAACTTCCTAACGCCGTTACTGGCTTATTGGTTGAAACGCGCTAGCCGGAGCAAAAGCACATGATGCAATCATTTATTCGCCTGTTTGCGAATCACAAAGTAGCGCCTAACCTTATAATGTTGTTGCTGTTTTTATCTGGTGCCTACGGACTAAAGCAACTTAATACCCAGTTCTTTCCAGATTTCGCAGTCGATGTTGTCACCGTTAATATTGCTTGGCCCGGCGCAGCCGCAGAAGATGTGCAAAGCAGTATCACCATACCTGTGGAGCAAGAGCTCAAGAATGTAGCTAATGTCAGCAAGGTTAAATCCAGCACTTACCGGGGCGGCGTAACTATCCGCCTAGACGTAGACAGCGGCGCCAATTTTACAGAAACCACTAATGCTATTAAACAACGCGTAGATGCGGTAGGTAATATGCCTGTAGATGCAGAAACGCCTACGGTTACCCAATTCGTCATGTATGAGAAGGTGGGCACTTTGCTGATTACAGCGGATAGTTCTGTGGATGAACTCACCAACTTAGCCCGCCAAGCGGAACGAGAATTATTAGCCAAAGGCGTTAGTAAAATAAATTTTGAGGGCTTACCAGCACAAGAAATTGCCATTCAAATTGAACCCAGTACCTTACACGAACTGGGTTTATCACTGCCCAACATCGCCAGTCTCATCAGTAATCAGAGTAAGGATGTGATGGCCGGCACAGCGGGCCGTACCGATGGCTCAAAGCAATTGCGAGCCATTGGCAAAGTGTCAGACGTAAGCAGCTTTGAACAACTGCCGCTGCTTACGGGTGACAATACCCAACTGCTGCGCCTAGGCGATGTAGCCGACATTACACTGCGCCCTAAAGAAGATCAAAGCACCATTAGTTATAACGGCAAACCCGCCATACAGCTATCCATTATGCGTAGCAAAAATGACGATACCATCAAAACTGCCGCTATTATGAATAATTGGGTGTTGGACGCACGAGAACGCTTTCCTAAGGGCGTTGAAATAGTAGTGTATGACGAGCGGTGGCTCACATTAAAAGCCCGCATCAGCTTGTTGATTAACAATGGCGCCTACGGTTTGCTGTTTGTGGTGGCTCTATTATTTCTTTTCCTCAACTCAAGGGTCGCCTTTTGGGTTGCTATGGGTATTCCAGCCTCCCTCTTAGCCACTTGGGGGGTCATGTATTTTATCGGTGGTTCGATCAACATGATTAGCCTGTTTGGTATGATCATGGCTCTCGGCATTATTGTGGACGATGCCATAGTCGTGGGTGAAGACACGCTCTCTCACTATCAGCGAGGAGAACCCCCCTTACAAGCGGCTTTAGCTGGTGCACAGCGCATGATGGGGCCCATTGCAGCCTCTTCGTTAACCACCATAGCGGCTTTTTTACCCTTACTATTGATCGGTGGAACCATAGGCAGCATTTTAGCTGATATCCCTATTGTGGTAATTTGTGTGATTTTAGTGTCTTTGGTTGAGTGCTTTTTAGTGTTACCTGGCCACCTCCACCACGCCCTTAAGAATCAAGAGGCTAAGAAAACCTCTCGCTGGCGCGCAGCCTTTGATCGAGGTTTTGAAAACTTTAAAAATAACGTTTTTCGGCCGGCTGTCAGCTTTGCCATCGACTTCCGTATGGTTACTTTTAGTTTAGCCCTCACAGCATTAGTCTTAGCCGTGGGGTTGTTGGCGGGTGGCCGCATCCAGTTTGCCTTCTTCCCAAGCGTAGATGGGGACAGTATACGCGCTAATGTTCAGTTTAGTAGTGGCACTCCTGCCACTGACGTTGCGGCCTATCTCGTTCAAGTTGAAGACGCTTTGATCGAAACTGAGGCTGAACTCGGAGGCAACCTCATCCGCGAACGAGCCTCCTTTTTTGGCACTAACATGCTGTCTATGGATGGCATTTCAAGCAATGAGCAGATTGCCCTACTAAAGGTGGAACTGGACAGCACCTCATTGAGACCAGTATCTAATGCCGATTTCATAGACACATGGAACAATAAGATACCTAAGGCGCCCGGATTAGAAAAGATGGTTATCGACCAACCTCAGTCGGGCCCACCTGGCAAGCCCATTGAAGCCAATATCACTGGTGCAAGTGCCAGCGTAATGAAGCAAGTAGCCCTTGATCTACAAACGTCTTTAAAGGTCTTTACTGGGGTACAAAATATCAACGACAACCTTCCATATGGCATGGAACAGCTCATCTTTAGCTTAACTCCAGAAGCAACGACCCTGGGCCTAACAAGCGCCGATATTGGCCGCCAATTAAGGTACGCCTTTGATGGTGTAACTGTGCAAAGTTTTTACCTTGGCGCAGACGAAATTGACGTGCGCCTGATGTTAAAAGACCAGCAACGTAACAGCCTTTCAACCTTATATGCACTGCCCATTATTTTACCCTCGGGCAACACGGTGCCTTTACTCGAGTTAGTCGAGTTTAGCTCTCGACGAGGCATTGATAAGTTCAGTAGTGAAAACGGTCAACTCATGGTCACCGTAAAAGCCGATGTGGACGTAGGTGTCACTAACGCCAATGTCGTGATTAGGGCGTTAAAGGAAGAGGTGGTGCCTAATCTGGAACGTCAGTATGGTGTGCAAATCAAATTTGGTGGTGCTAAAGCTGATGAACGAGAAACTTTAGGCGATATGATGACTGGTTTGGCCTTGGCCCTTGTCCTTATCTACATTGTTTTAGCGTGGGTGTTTGCGTCTTATACATGGCCTATTGCAGTCATGTTTACCATACCCTTTGGTTTAACAGGTGCCGTTTTGGGCCACCTTGTGATGGATAGAGATCTCACCATTTTGTCACTGTTTGGGTTATTTGGCTTGTCTGGCATCGTGATTAATAACAGTATTGTACTACTGTCTTTCTATAAGGGATTTCGTGATCAAGGCATGGCCCCTAGGGAAGCTATCATAGAAGCAGCGTGCCATCGCTTAAGGGCCGTAATCCTTACCTCCATGACCACAATCGCGGGTCTGACACCTATCTTGTTTGAAAATTCTTTGCAGGCACAGTTCCTTATTCCTATGGCCATTTCAATTGTCTTTGGTTTGGCGCTGGGCACCCTATTAATTCTGTTTGTAGTCCCCTCCATCGTGCTCATGCTAGAAAACCTCACCGCGGTCGTTAAGGGCAAAAAGCGCAGCACTTAAAGCGCCAATGGGATTAAAATAAACGTAACTGCGACTGTTGGATTGGGGCTTTTAATTTGAGCCCTAATCCTAACAAACGCACACCCTGTGTTTGTTGTTGTGGTCGGCCACTGGCAAAAGCAGCTTGCAGCAAAGTGTCAAAAAAGTCTAAATCAATGTCTGCACTGGCTTGTTCTCGTGTTAACTGCGAAAAGTCTGCAAACTTCAATTTTACCACCAAACCTGCAACTGCGTACTGGCTCGAGAGTTTTTGCCAACGCTGCATCAATTCCTCAAACAATGGGCGCAAGGCATTGCTGCACTCTTGCACACTCGTTAAGTCTTGCGCATAAGTGTTTTCTACCGAAACTGACTTACGCACACGACAAGTTTGAACGGGGCGATGGTCCTCACCAAATCGGCGTGAAGCCAAGGTCTGTCCCATACGACCAAACTTCTGTTCTAATTCCAACACACTGAACTGCCGCAGATCAGCACAGGTAAGGATACCTTGTGTGGCTAGCTTGGCGGCGCTAACTGGACCAATGCCTGGTATTTTTTTAACCGCAAGCTGGGCACTAAAAGCATCTAACTCACTAGGCGTCACCACAAACAAGCCATTGGGTTTACGCCAGTCACTAGCAACCTTAGCGATGAATTTATTAGGTGCGACACCAGCAGAAATAGTAATACCGACTTCCGCCTCAACTGTAGCCATCATATCTTCAGCAATACGAGTTGCACTGCCATTAAATAAGGTGACATCGGTCACATCTATAAAAGCCTCATCTAATGATAAAGGCTCTATTATGTCTGAGTAACGCCTAAAAATAGCCATGACTTGCAGTGAAACCGATTTATACAGAGCCATACGCCCAGGCAGAATTAAGAGCTCTGGGCAGGCGCGTAATGCTTGCGCAGATGGCATGGCTGAGTGCACACCAAATTGGCGTGCTGGGTAATTACATGTGGCGATGACCCCCCGGCTATTAGCCGCTCCACCAATGGCAATTGGCCGATGTTGATAATCTGGCACCTCGCGCATTTCCACAGCAGCATAGAAACAGTCACAATCACAATGAATGATCTTTCGGTTCATCGACACGCTACCTTGGCAAATGGCTGTACATACAACCAGTATTTTACCTATAATAGGGCAGACATCAAGTGGAACCATAACCCTCCCTATCACTTACGCAGGTAAAGCTATATTATGGCGGTTGATTATTTTGCCGTTATTGAGATTTATATGGACCAACAGACACAAACAGAACTGGAAGCCGCAGCCTTTCGAAGATTGGTTAAACACTTAGATAACCGCAAGGATGTGCAGAATATTGATCTCATGATTTTGGCGGGTTTTTGTCGCAATTGTATGAGTAAGTGGCTGATGGCTGCAGCTGATGAGAAAGGTGTTGCCATGGATTATGACCAAGCCCGTGAGCATGTTTACTGCATGCCTTATAGCGCATGGAAAGACCATCACCAGATGCCGGCGACCGAAGCGCAAATGACGGCTTTTTCAGCGATAGAAAAAGCCAAATTATCGCCCAAGGTGTAATTAAGTGATACCTTTACCAAGATCGCCCAAGACCGACTTACTGATGCAAACGCTCGATGAAAAGATAAAACTATTGATCAGTCAAAGCTTGGTAGCCACCCTAGAAATTTCACAATTACAGCAACAAAATGCTAGTTTAATTACTCAGCTAAGGGAAAGGAACACCCCCGCAGCAAAGCTTATTCATCCATAGGAGACTCCTTCTGCCCATGAATACCCCCACATTTTTGCGCCAGTACGCCACGCTGGCTGGCTTGATTATATTACTTATTGTTGCCTTTTTACTCAAGAATACAGATACAACGACACTCATGGGTCTGGGTTCTGACCCCTTGCATGAGCTAAACACACCCACCTCACCTGTGGACTCAACAGACCAGGTCGACTCCCATTCAAAGGCTAAAAATCGGGCAGTGTCTAGTGCCAACATGGCAGCCAGCATTAGCCAAGCCATTGAATCTCGTTTCCGCTCTAAAATAGAACCGATGCCTGATTTTGCAGCTTTTACAGAGGTGAACACAAAAAAACTAAATTTTTTTAATTACTTAAAAAAATTATCTAAAACCGCCAATAACAAGATTGTGCAGCTGCGCAGTGAGCTTAAAAAAATAAATCCTCAGCAACTTACGCAAAAACAGGGCCAATTGCTCAAACGCGTATCCAAAAGCTATAAGGTTCAAAGCATTGTGCCAGCCGAGCAAATCGATTCATTGCTATACAAAATTGGAATGATACCTAGCGCCTTAGTATTGGCTCAAGCAGCCAATGAAAGTGCCTGGGGCACCTCTCGCTTTGCGACTCAGGGTAACAATCTGTTTGGCCAATGGTGTTTCAGCTCAGGCTGCGGCCTAGTGCCAAGCGGCCGCCCCGACGGCGCTAGCTACGAGGTACGCAAATTTAAAGACCCACAAGCATCAGTGGACGCGTATATGCGTAACTTAAACTCCCATGGTAGTTACGCGGGTTTACGCCGTATTCGAACCTGCTTAACAGCCAAAGGTGAAGCGGTGACTGCACGCGCGTTATCAGCAGGATTAATCAGTTACTCCTCTCGTGGGGTAGACTACATTGATGACATCAGGTCTATGATTAGAGTCAATAAGCTAGAAGCATGGCAAAAATCGTGGTGGGGTAACAGCGACCAACACCCCTGTAGTGAGCTAGTCCAGCTTGTACGCCCAAAAGTGGCTACTGAAGACCCTATCCATGGCATTACAGACCCAGAGGCCCAGTAGTATGTCCAGACTTGTCTACTCTACGGAGCAGGGCCGACTGTGCCCTGATTGTGGTCACAGCCAGTGTAAATGTGCGCACCAAAGTTCTGCCGTGGGTGATGGTAACGTGCGCATTAAACTTGAAACCAAAGGTCGTAAAGGTAAAGGGGTGACTACAGTCACCGGTATACCCTTGGCTGAGCCTGAATTAAAAAAACTGCTTAAAGAACTCAAACAGAAAACCAGTACAGGTGGTGCCATCAAAAACCAGACCCTTGAATTACAGGGAGATCAACGCGATATACTAATGATGTTATTAGCTAACCGTGGTTGGCATTCCGTCAAAAAGGCAGGTGGATAATGAGTTTAGAGTGGCTGTTAGTGGTTTTAGTTTTAGGTATATTTTACTGGTGGGATACCAGTGCCGCCAAAGATCGGGCACGTTTAGCAGCTAAAAAACAGTGTGAACTGCAAGACCTGCAGTTACTTGATGACACTGTAGCCCTTAAAAAAACCCGTCTAAAACGTGATCGAGCAGGACATATTACCTTTTTACGGCAATTCACCTTTGAATTCAGCAGCGATGGTGAGCAAAGAACCCAGGGAGAATTGCACCTTTTAGGTAAAAAAATCACTCGCTTACACTTGGATGTGCATAGAATCCACTAGATTTGGCAACAGCCCTAGAGTTTAGCCACCACTCTGCTAGAATACTAAGTTAATTGTTCATGTCATTTTTTTGGGGAATCTTTAGTTGTCGAATCTACCCGTCATTATTGGTTTTGGTGGCATCAATGCCGCTGGTCGAACCTCTTCTCATCATGGTTATCGGCGCCTCATTGTCGATCACTTAGATGCCCAAAGTCGTTTAGACACGATGACAGATCTCGCTACACTAACCAACAAAGCCACCTTTTATAACGGCCTCTTCTACCTAGCAGGTCAAGAGCAAGGGCTAACTCAGGTTCAGTTGGTCGAGCAACTGGGCGAACCACTAAAACAAGCCACACTGATCCGGTCTATTCGGCCTGCAGCATATGATATTCATCAACTCGTATTAAATAAAGCTGCACAGATCATTCCCGCGTCCGATAACACCACCTGCATTCGCATGCGTAGGCGCCACCTTCCCAACCAGTTACCCGATAACTGGCAAGTGAATACTATCGACTTCGACACCGTTGAAGTGACAATCAACGGGGCCTTCTCAGCTATCTTACCCGACACCAAACGCGCTCCAGTAAGTGCGGCAGGTCAACTACCTGATGGCTTTGATCCCGGATCCCTATACCAGTCTCGCAACCACCCCCGCAATTTACAAATGACCGTTTTTGGCGCATCTGATGCGCTTAGCTCCACTGGTATTGCTTGGCAAACGATGCAGGACCAGGTCGCTCCAGATCGAATTGCTGTGTATGCCAGTAACTCTATTGGCCAGTTAGATGAAGCTGGTTTTGGTGGCTTACTAAAAAATCCAAGTACCGGCAAACGTATCACCTCAAAGCAAATGCCGTTAGGTTATGGGCAAATGCCTGCTGACTTTGTTAACGCTTATTTATTAGGTAGTGTTGGTGCGGTGGGTTCTGCATTAGGCGCCTGCGCTACATTTCTTTACAATCTGCGTAATGCGGTTGAAGACATTAAAAGTGGTCGCCGCGATTTGGTCATTGTCGGTGGCAGTGATGCACCGATCACCCCCGAAGTGATGGAAGGCTTTCGCACCATGGGGGCGCTGGCCGAAGATCATGAAATATGCGCTTTAGACGCTAGCCCCGAGGCGGATCTGCGCCGCACGTCACGCCCTTTTTCCAGTAACTGCGGCTTCACTATGGGTGAAGCCTCCCAATGGATAGTCCTCACCAGTGATGACTTAGCGCTCAAACTTGGTGCCCAAATTCATGGTGCAGTGGCTGGCGTCTTCGTCAATGCTGATGGCCATAAGAAGTCGATATCTGCACCTGGTATAGGCAATTACATTACCTTAGCCAAAGCCGCTGCACTGACAGAGAGCATGTTAGGCACAGAGTCACTACGCCATCGTTCTTGTGTGCAGGCCCATGGCACCAGCACCCCACAGAACCGTATTACCGAATCCCACGTGATCAATGAAACTGCTAAGGCTTTTGGTATAGATCGCTGGAAGATCGCTGCTGTGAAAGCTTACCTTGGTCACTCTCAAGGTACCGCAGGCGGTGATCAGCTCGCTGTTTCTCTAGGCGTATGGCGCTACGGCATTTTGCCTGGCATCGCCACCATTGATCATATAGCTAGTGATGTGCACCATAGTCATCTAGCGATTCAGGCCGCACACCATGAAGTCGGTCCGGAGGGCATTGACACGGTACTACTCAACTCTAAAGGTTTTGGAGGTAATAATGCCAGTGCGGTATTAATGGGGCCTCATATTGCCAATCAGCTCATGGTTAAAAAACATGGCGCTAAAGCTATGCAGAACATGCGCCTAGCCCAAGAAACACATGCTCAAGCCGCAAGCGATTATGATGTGCAAAGCATGCGCGGCCAATCCAAACCGACTTACAAATTTGGCCATAACGTACTCACTGGCGAAGATTTACTTATTAGCCGTAACCAAATTGTTATCCCCGGATATGCTAAAGGTGTAGATTTATTGGTCGAAAATCCATTCGGCGACATGTGCTAAGTGTGACGGCCAAAGTAGCCAATGTCACTGTCACTGTCACCATACAGCCTAGTTGAGCCTTAATACGTCCAACGTGTTCGCCACCGTCTGTAAAGCAATCTCAGATGATGATTCGCGTCGCAAATGTGCTAACACAGATAATACGCGGGGTAACAGATCAGGCCGATTGGGTTGGCCTTTTTGCTGCTGTGACATGGGCATATCTGGCGCATCCGTTTCTAAAACAATGTCTGTCAATGGCAATGCTTGAGCTAAACGCCTCAAGGCCTGAGCTCGCTCATAGGTTAGGTTGCCTCCGAGGCCTATTTTAAATCCCAACTGAGTAAACTTTTCAGCTTGCTGCACACTTCCACTAAAACCATGCACAATACCACCTTGGTCAAATTTCAACTGCCTTAACAGCTGACCTAAACGATCATTGGCCTTGCGACTGTGAACAATGATGGGCAGTTTTTTTTGTTGAGCTAGCTTGACCTGCGCTACAAAAAAAGCCTCTTGATGCGCTATAGAAAACCCCTCAAGGTCTGTATCTAAAGCAAAATCCAATCCAATTTCTCCCACTGCAACAGGCTTATGCTGGTCAATGGCTGCGGCCATCTCCATAAGATGTGATGAGGTATGTTGATCACTAAAATAAGGGTGAAGACCCAAGGCTAAATGCCAGCAGGGGTGCTGGACACATAGGGCTATTTGTTGGGCAAATAAAGCTTTTTTGGTGGCAGGCACGACAAGTTGCACCACCCCCTGATCAAGGCAAGACTGCCATAAATGGGGCTGCAGACTCTGCAAACGAGGGTCATCCCAATGACAGTGGCTGTCAATCAGCTGATGCATCACCCCCCCTTATTAAACTAGTATCAGTGTTCTCGCGTGGCGCGAAAACGAATGTCTGGCCAACGCTCTTGCGTTAAACTAAGGTTCACTCGAGAGGGTGCCAAGTAAGTTAAGTGGCCGCCCCCATCGATGGCTAGATTTTCTGCAGCCTTGCGTTTAAATTCATCAAGCATTTTACTGTCATCACACTCCACCCAGCGAGCTGTGTTGACACTAATCGGCTCATAGATACATTCGACTTTGTACTCGTCTTGCAGGCGATAAGCCACCACTTCGAACTGCAGTACACCCACCGCACCCACAATCAGATCATTGTTTTTACCCGGCATAAACAATTGAGTTGAGCCCTCTTCAGATAGCTGCTGCAAGCCTTTTTTCAACTGCTTCATCTTTAGTGGGTCTTTAAGACGCACCCGACGGAAAAGCTCAGGTGCAAAATGAGGAATACCTGCAAACTTAAGGTGTTCGCCCGCTGTAAAGGTGTCACCAATCTGGATAGTGCCGTGATTATGTAAACCAATAATATCACCAGGCCACGCCTGCTCTACATTGGCTCGCTCACCCGCCATAAAAGTCACGGCATCAGCTACTTTGACATCTTTGCCTATGCGTACATGACGCATTTTCATACCCTGTTCGTAGCTGCCAGAACAGATGCGCATAAAAGCTATACGGTCGCGATGTTTAGGATCCATGTTGGCTTGTATTTTAAATACAAAGCCGGTGAATTTAGCTTCCACTGCTTGTACTACACGCTCACCCGCATCTCGAAATTTTGGCGCTGGTGCCCACTCTACAAAGTAATCCAGCATTTCTCGTATGCCAAAATTAGATAAGGCTGTGCCGAAGAATACTGGTGTTTGTTTGCCTTCTAGAAACAGCTGCTTATCAAACTTATGACTTGCACCTCTAACTAATTCAATTTCGTCTTTAAATTCATCCAACAACTCGCCCAGCAATGCGGTAGCTTCCTCAGATTCTAAGCCCTTAATTTGGATATCATCACTAATGGTGTGACCTTGGCCTGGAGTGAATATGTGGAGAGTATCGGTGTAGAGGTTATACACCCCTTTGAAACGTTTGCCCATACTAATCGGCCAGGTAATTGGTGCACAAGCGATATTGAGCACGTCTTCTACCTCATCCAAGACCTCGATTTGCTCACGCACCTCACGATCCATTTTGTTAACAAAGGTAAAAATAGGAGTATCTCTTAAACGACATACCTCCATCAGTTTAACCGTGCGGTCTTCCACACCTTTTGCACCATCAATCACCATTAACACGGAATCAACAGCCGTCAAGGTGCGATAGGTATCTTCAGAAAAGTCTTCGTGTCCAGGGGTATCCAAAAGATTGACAGTGCGGTCCTTGTAGGGAAACTGCATCACCGAAGAGGTCACAGAGATACCGCGCTGCTGCTCCATTGACATCCAGTCTGAAGTGGCTTTTTTATCACCTTTCTTGCCCTTTACCGAGCCTGCCGTTTGAATCGCTTGACCAAACAATAATAGTTTTTCGGTGATGGTAGTTTTACCCGCATCAGGGTGGGATATAATGGCAAAGGTTCTTCGCGTTGCGACTTCTTCTGTGATCAAGTTGGACATAATTCATACAATCTGTGGAATATGGGGCACATTTGCGCATGCCTAGAATAGCCTCTATTGTCGCTGATTAGCGCCTTTTCCTCAATATAAAACAGTTAAAACTTGACTAGAAAATAACCTAACTTCCGTCAATTCATTGAGAAATGGCGTAAATTCACGTACTATATGCCCGCTTTT
>TARA_B110001469_G_scaffold116907_1_pt1 | contig 14927 bp, 9 predicted proteins | sample TARA_B110001469 | Tara Oceans TARA_B110001469 (sample SAMEA4397034) | marine metagenome | biome: Polar Biome; feature: [SRF] surface water layer (ENVO:00010504); material: water (ENVO:00002006), including particulate matter (ENVO:01000060) such as... | depth 5 m
GTGATTTTTTTATTAAATATAATGTCTTTACAGATTAGTATTACACACCGCTGAAATGATCTCTTAACTTATATATTGGCCCCCGTTTACAGACTTACTAGTATTGATGTACTTACACTACGCCCAGTACAAGCCTTTTTTGATCTTGTCGAGCCTTATAGCCTTGTTATCCTTATTAGTTGTCATGTTATTGCCCTCGTTTTAGGTCGTAATAGTATTTTACGAACACTCATAGATACACTTACAGGTGACGTATTAGGTCCTGGTGTAAAAAGTTATATTAGTCGTAGTCTTGAATCACTTGTACCTAATCAAGTATATGGAAAAATGAGTCGTATTTATCGTACTTATAGTTTATTCTTATATCAGTACCGCCCCTAGTACTGTATAACTGTGTTTATCACATTTCTTATACTATAAATAGTATGCTAATTTGCTTATATAACTTAATACGAAAAATTTGTTTTAATTTATTCTATTACTGACGTAGTTTTGAAAAAGTTACGTCTGAAATCTATTCCAGTATTATGTACTTTTTTTATAAAATAAGCTCTACTTATGTATTACCATCTATTAGCTTATCTCCAAGTGCGGATGATATCCTATTTTTTTGTAAAAAGCAGTTAATGTTCGAATACTGTAACTATACACCCTTTCTTAAAACACCCCGTCAAGCGGATAAAGCTATCAAAACTTCAAGAAAACTTACTATCACCCGCCGAGTATGGTTAATTAAATATTTACAAAGTAGTCAACCTGTCTTAATTTTTCAGAAAATCAAAACTCCTACACAATACCATAATAATAATACATCAGGCCAGTTTTTTAATTGATTCCGTACACCTCTACTCTTACTTAAAAATAACACACAGTCTTTTACTAATTCTTTAAGTAATTTCTTCACATTTACAGTTTTTTTTAAATCCCTTTTTCATCAAATTTTTTTACTTTTTCGAAAAACTTTAGGTTCTGGATTTTTTTACTTAAAAGGTATGTCAATAGTTTTTTTTTTAGATGCTTGTTTGACAGATGATGAGCCTTTATGGGAACCTATTGAATGAAGTCTTGTACAATCGTGAATTTTGTTTATTTTCTTATTTGCCTGAATTGGGGAAAATCTAATTACTAGTGCTTTTGGGAGTTATACTGGACGAGATAAACGAGTTTGATTTGGTTGATATAAAAGTTTTTGATTGATTGAAATTTGATACGCCCTCTCATTAGGTGCGGCCGCGTTATTCGTTATTACCCCATTTTATAATGAACTAACCTATACTACACCTTTTATTGTTTCTTGATGAACCTGATACTCACGAGTATTCTTTTGTAAATTCGTAACTATGTACTCTCTAGTATTATATATTTCATATTTTCTACAAATTAATATTCGATTTTTGAATTGAAAAAAATTGTTATTATGTACTATAGTAATTAATTTGTTTTTATCATATCTATTATATATTCATTTTTTTATGAGTTTCTTTGGTTATCTAACTAACCCCAACTGGTATTTAAATAACCGCTTAGTTGACTATATACAGTTGAGTCATGAGCCCCACCGTTGAGGTTGAGGAGTAACTAAACCTGGTAAACGTGATCATTTTTTACAGCATCGATCAACCTCGATAATTTGATTCAAGAATGATGGTCCTTACGCCTCGGCTTTTTTATTTTTTCATGTTTATTTTTTTTTATGTTTGTTCACTCTCTATCTATTTTGGTTAACACTTATGCGTAGAGCTTACGCAACTCAAGAGTTTACATACACCTTCACTACTTTTTGTATTTCAAGTTTACGTCAATTCTTCTTTTTCTTCTTTTTACTGTACTTATTAGTATTCTTCTCCTTTATTATTAATTACTGACGTACGCCCGTCGAAAATCACTGACTCTTTTTTAATGACTCACTCATTTGACATTTATATGAAATCTATCGCGATCTCTTTAAAATGACTCTTAGCTGAATATTTTAAGCCCTCTAAATCGTTTAAATCTTTTAATGAATAGCTGTTATTCATTAAAGCCGCAAAAGTTTTAGCATTTGGTATCACATTTATTCCCTTATTAGGTTGTGCAATCGGAACAGGTATCTTATTTTCCGCTTTAGTTAAAGGAGCTGCCTACGCCCCTGAACAAACTGATGTATTATTTAATTATTCTATGTTAGGTTTTGCTTTTATTGAAACTTTCGCTTTCATGTTATTCGCTATTATGGGTATTATTTATACCTTTTAGTTGTAATTCTCTTCTTTTAGATAAACTCCAATTTTTAAAAATTTATCGGAAATGTTAGTAACCCATCGATTAACCGTTGAGGTATAAATACATTTTGATACAGATTTTGATATACTGATAAAACATATACCTTAAATGTAACTCAAGATCGTAATTTTACACAGCTCATAAACTTATATCTATATTACGGACTAAGTGTTCCTAAAAATCTATTCTATACACCTTATTGATATAAAACAAGTTGAAAAGCAAGCACTACCCCAAGTTATTTTCGATGAATTGCTCCAAAAAATAAAGTTTTGGGGTTTAAAACTTCATATCGTTTACGAACCCAGACAACTGATGTTTATCCTATGAAGTTGTGAATTCTAAGATATAATAATTGAATTTTATTAAATTTATATTGATTTCAACCTAATAAGTTTAAACGTAGAGGTTTACCTTTTCGGTGAAAATCTGCAGAATTAACCGAAACACAGTTCTCTAGAGGTGTAAGCAGTACACATAGTCGCCGTCTTAAGACGTTAATTAAGTACAACTTTTTTAAATCTTTCTTCTCAAAGCACTACTATTTATTTTAAGTAGTAGTTTAAAAATAATTTTGATTTTAAAATCACTGCGTAATAAAAGTATGTCGCGTAAAAGTAGAGTAAAATATCTTTTAACTGAAAGTCAACCATCTCCTTCCTGAAACCAGTATAACTTATCTCAAAAACAACTCGAAAGTGTTGAACCCACTTTTTACAAAAACACATTTTATTTAAATAGCGTCTCACCTGATCACTTAAGTTATGACCCTAAACATGTTGTACATAAGTACCTTTTTTTCCGAAAATCTACCATTACCTCATTCTTTTCAATTAACCTTATTGATATGCCAATTTGTTTTAAAAAGAGTAAATCTCTATATAATACAACTTTCGAAATACCACTTTTTAAATTCTTAAATTTATTAATGCGGCGAGGTCAACGTACCCAAGCTTTAAAATTTGTAACAAAGGGTTTCAATTATGTTTTTCTGCAGCTTTATAGTAAGTATAATACAACATTACTAAACTGATCCTTTTTATATAAAACACTTTATAATTTAAACTTCCAACAAAAAGATAGTATATTAGGGTTTTCGAATCAAACAGAGCTGTATTTAGATCAAAAAACTGAGTTAAATCGTAACAGATACTTAATTACCCCTCAGATAACAACGTTTGATATATTTTTAGCTTTACTTGAAAAATATTTCCCAGTTTTTAGTTTCTTAATAAAACGTGTTAATAAGGGGTTAAGAAAAAATTCACGAGGAAAGTCAGGTAAGTACACAGTTATGTGAAAATATGTTCCTGTATATAAGCGTATGTATACTACAATGCGATGATTCTTAAAAGATTTAAAATTTCAAAAGAATTCATCAATTGAATCAAGGTTTGCCCAAATACTCGAACAACTTTTTGTTAATCCTGAGCGTTCCTTTTTACATAACGTACGTTATTTTACCCACCGTTACGTTTTTAAACACTTTAGTAAAACGTTAGTACGATCACTTAAATCTGTTTAAGATTTTTGTATGTTGTGATATGGGCGAGGAGCTAAAACTACTTATAAAAAAACTTATAAAAAACGTCTACAACGATACCATCTTATGGTTAGAAGATTAGCCTTTAGTATAGAAAAAAACACAAATCTAGGTCATAAGGTTTATTATTTTCACATACCTGCCAATTGACATGTTGTAGCTTTACAAATGAAATTGTTAATACATAACCCAAATATTTTTTACCTAACATCTACTACCTACTTTTTTAAAGTAATTGTACCTTCTCACCAACTTAAATGATGGTATGATTTACAAACAAACACGATCCTTTTTAGTATACCTAAATCATCAAATTTTTTTAATATGTACTGAAAGTTACTTCAAGCATTATTATATAGTTTTAATAATTTTTATTTTTTAAAACTAAAGTTTAAAGGGAAGGGTTATTATTTATATAAAAATATACGAAATACAATAACACCCCAATTCGGCCATTCCCACAGAATCTATATTTACTCGTTTGCTATTACCGTAAAGTTTTTATCAAAAACTTCAGTAATGTTTTTTGGTTTATCAAAAAAAGATGTACTAAAAACTGGATATCAGTTACGGAAATCGCGGTCAGTAAATCTTTTTACAGGACGCGGGGTTCGGTTTAACCGCCAAATTTTATACCGTAAAACTGGAAAGGTTAGTACACATCGGTAGTAATTTATTTGCTTATTTGTGTTTTTTACTTGTTTTTTTGTGAATTTTTAACTAGATGACTAAAGCAACTAACTAAAATACCCTTCTCTTATTCTTCTTGACAGATCCACGACACTTTTTTAAAAAAAGTTACGCCTGTCCTATCTATCCTTCTTTATAGTAGTTTCCTTATTAGCTGTTTTTATTAAAATAGTATACCGTGACTAGTATATGCTCTAAATAGAACGTGTTTATTCACTAAAGAAGTAAAAACTAAGTGCAATTGAACTTACCAGACATATTATTTACTGCTAAATAAGCCTCATTTCTATTAAGTACAGAAGTAGCATGTTTTAAAGATTGGTAACTACCTATGATACTGATCCAATTTTTCCAATTTTTTAGGTTAATACTAAGTAAATTCCCTCAGTTAATTATCCATTTCCAAAAGATTTATATACACCCGTGAGTATTTTAACCTCTTCTATTGCTGCATCTGTATATAAAATAACTTAAGCCCCCCGCTTTTTACTAAAAAGTAGCAAGCCTTTTTGGTTTTGATTCGTGTGTATTTCTTTGCTGTCATACATAATTTCTATAATCCTATCCGACTCGTTTTGGCAAAACTACATGCGGCTAATAATTTATAACTTTATTTATATTATATTTTTTTTTATTTTTGCTTACCTAGCTCGCCATGATTCACATGATGAGCTAAGTGATTACTGATACTTTAGTCTCCTTTTTACGTGACCAGTCTGTTATCTTCTTCTTATGCATCAGTATTCTGTAATTGATTGTATTATACTTTTTTTCTTATGTTTAGGTTCTGTTATTTGGTATTTTGTGTTTTTTTGGGAGATTTTGAAATTTTTTTAGCTACTGTAACGACTCTAGTTTTAGGGTTTGTTGTTTATTTTATTGTCAATTCGTTATCCTTTCGTGACTTATTACGTCGTTTTGGTTTTTTAAAAAGCGCACGTCGTGATTTTTATGAATGTGGATTTAGACCTATGACTCAAAAACCTATCCGTTTACCAATTCAATTCCTTTTAATTTGCGTTTTTTTCCTACTTTACGATATTGAACTTATTTTCATCTTTCCCTTCGTATCAGGTATCACCTTTTTTGGGTTATACGATATACTTTTAATTATATTATTTTTCTCCCTATTCTTTTTAAGTCTTATTTTTGATTTCAATAGACATGCACTTTACTGACAATATTAATCTTATTACTGTAGATACGGTACTGATAAAGAACAAAAAACAAGTATGTTAGAAGGAAGATATTTTCGACGCGTTCAGTGAGGATATCACCCCATTTTTCAAAATATTGATGCAGTTACTAGTTGAGGATGAAATCTAGTTTCCCTCTCCGGTGTTATTTTCTCTTATTTAAATTTTTATGTAAATCGTTTAGTTTTACCATTTTCTAGTGTAACTTCTATTATCGGATTTATGCTTTTAGTTTGTATTTTATTCCAATTATTTTCTGGTTTCTTTTTAGCTTGATATTATATTCCTGAACCTGGTCTTGTAGTCGAGTTAAGAGAAGAGATGTTTAATGATACCCGTTTTGGGTTTGAAGTTTTCCATATGCATGTACGAGGAGTAGATGCTTTAATGGTTTTATCTTATATGCATATTTTAAAAAAAATATATTTAAAAAATTACGTAAGTTCTGAATCTGATGGATGATTATTAGGAGGGTATGCATTTTTTTGATTTCATTATATTATTGCCTTAGGAATTTCTCTTAGTGCAACTCATTTAAGTGACCTTACATTAACTATCGTCGCTAATATTTTCTGATCAGTATTAAATTTTACTTATAAAACTTATTATATTATTTTTACAAATAAACATTTAAATACTGATCAATTAACACGTTTAATGGTTTTACATTACTTCACTCCCTGATATTATCTTTATCTTGTAAAGTTACATGCTATGTTCTGTCATGAATCTTGAGATTCAGATAGTGGTGAAAATGTTTATGAAGATAAATCTGGAACTTATATTTCTTGATTTTATGATGCTATGCTCAAAGAGTTTCAAGATGCTTGATATTGAATTTTATATGTATTTTGTTATTTTATTATACATCATTTTAGCCCCAGTACGGTTAATTATTTTTTTTTTGAAAGATGAAATATCTCTGAATTAGATGAGATTCGATTTTACGGAGTTGCCCCTCATTGATATTTCCGCCCTTTAATGGGTTTATTAATTGTATCTCCCTCCCATTATGAAGGACTTATGTTTATGGGTCTCTGATTTATTTTATTAGCTGTATTACCTATTCTTTATAATTTTTATAATAGCCATAGTAGCTACCTACCTATTATTCCTATGCAACATTCTTATTTACAAACATCTGCCTTTTTATTATTTATGTTATCAATTTACTGTTGTTCTAGTATGTTACCCTGTGGTCGTTATTACTATGCTCCTGAAGGAGGATATGTAGGTAACCCTTGAGTTAAAATCTCTTACCAATACGCCTATATCTACTTAGCCTGAATTCTACATCACTTAGATTTAGTTGAGCATTACGGTTTTCGTTTCGCTAAAACATTCGTAAGAACTTGTTTTAGATTATATGATTCCGTTAAACGTAATTTTTACCGTCGTATAGTTACCGCTACAACTTTTAATAATTTCAACGATACAGGTGTTACTTCTAAATTAACCTTTACAAATAGTTATTATAAAACTGCAATTACTAATTCTTCAAATAAATTTGAAAATCACCAATATAACCACCGAACAATGAAGTTCGCTGTAAACTCTATTAATAAAACACGCTAGTAGTAGTTTAAGTTAAAAACTAAACTTAAAAAGTTGCATTGTTGTTTTATATACAACCTACTAGTAAATACTCACCACCCAATTTATACAATTTTATAACCGCTGCGTTTTTTATAAAACAGGTTTATGAAAAGAAGTTATTGACAGTTTTTTACAACAAACATTTTTTGTTAGACGCTACTATAAATTAAATGAGCTTCTATGACAAGACGGTTTTTTATTTGATTTTTTACAAAAAAAATTCATCGATAAATGATTACGTAAGTTCGTTATTTACTCAGGTTATATATATAGTGAACGCTTTATGTTTGACTGAGTAGTTAGATTTTACCTAGACTTGATTATCTGAACTGGTCAAAAAAAAACAATTTTTGAATTTACAAGTGTTGCTACAACTATTTTAGTTGTATTATTAATGGTTATTTTTTTATTCCTAACTTTTAGCCTAATTTACTTAGGACTAATTATGTAAATTTATGATTTAGTGAGCGATTTATCTTTAATAACCGCAATTTTATATATTTTAGTTTTGTTATTTGTAGCTCTTGGAGAGCGAAAAGTTTTAGCTTTTATTATGCGACGAGTAGGTCCCGTACTTATGGGTCGAAATGGTGCCTTTCAAATTTTAGTTGATTTAACAAAATTATTATCTAAAGAGGATTTTTTAATTCCTCGGCCAACCTCCTCTTCAACACCTATTTTTATTGCATTATTATTTGCCTGCCAATTAGTTTTTTCTCAAAATTTTGTTTGAGGACCTTCAATGTTCTTATTTGCTGGTGTAGAAGCAATGATTTTATATCATTTAATCTTAACACTATTTGGTAATATATTCTCCTCTGTAGTTGGTTTTTGAAGTCAATCACGATATGCTATTATAGGAACTGCCCGAGGTTTAGTACATGTCATATCTTTAGATATTTTCATTACTGTTGTTTACGGTATTCTAGTTTTAAATTCACAGTCGACTAATTTTCATGACGTAGTTGTTGCTCAAAAAGATTCTTGATACGCTATTAGTAACCCTATATTAGCTTCCAGTTTTTTAATTATTTTTATGCTAGAGTCTAAAAGAACTCCATTCGATCATGCTGAAACAGAATCAGAAGTTGTTGCTGGTTATGCAACTGAGTATAGTGGTTCCATGCTACTAATTATTTACTTAAGTGAGTACTTCCATTTAATTATTGCTTCAATCCACTACGTACTTTTCTTTTTAGGTGGGTGAATAGCTTTTTCCTGATTAACTTTATTACCTAGTATATTTACACCCATGCATGAAATGAACCACTGATCTAATATATTTTTTCTTGATTTTTTTGGAACTAACTAAATTTAACAGTTGCTTATATATTGATATTTTTTTTTTACCCTACGATCATTTAGTCTTATATAGTTTAAATTTTTTAACAAGCTACTACTAGTATGAGTTGAGTATAGATTAAACTATATGTAGGAATACTGTATACCTATACTTAAGTGAGCCTGTTTTATTATCTTCTTAAATAATTTTTTTTATTGACGACTGATAACCTTAGTAACTATGTGTATCTTTTATTTAAGTTTGTTTGATTATACCTTTTTAGGTATAACATGATTTTATGACTTTACGAGTCGTGTACTTTTGAATGACGTTTCGTTACATTTTAACCACTTTTACTGAACTAGTCTAACCTATCTAGGGCCATTCTTCCTTCTTCAGGTTTGTATAGGAATTTTTTCGATAAACTTGAACTTTTTAGTAATTGGGCTTATATCCCTCCATTTGTATTTAGTAGAAATTAACGACTTCTTAATTAGTAATTATACTTTTGGCACTGGTTTAATAGACTTCTTTAATTTCAATACCCTATTAACTAATAATTTAAATAAATATCACCCACACATATTTTACCTAAGTACAATTATTTTTATATCAGTTATTGCGGTAGAGTATAATTACTATTTAAATAGTATGGTAACATTTCGTGGCATATATAATTTTAAAGTTAAAAGCTGATTTTTATCGACTAGCAGCTATTTAAATGTATTTGCCTTGTTTCTTGGAAGTTGATGAGCTTTTCAAGAAGGGACTTGAGGAGGTTGATGAAATTGAGATCCATCAGAGGTTTTAGGCCTTTTAATTTTTTTAACAACCCTCTTAGTACTACACCAATCCAATAATAACCTTTTAATAGAAGCTTTATTTCTTAAGGTTAGAGTTGGAGTCTTTTTTTTTGTACTAACTTACTTCTTTACTCAGTTAAATTTTGACTTAGTCTCTCATAATTTTGGAAATCGATTTACATTTTTTTTTACAAACACGCTATTTTATTTTGAGTCTGCACTAGCGGCAATACTAGTATTAGTATCGATACTATGATTACACCATTATCGGGTATTACAATTTTCTTACGCCTATAATACTAGGTGACAACTTAAGTTTTCAACACTCTTTAGCAGCCTCTTAAGCCTATTGTGGGTATCTACTGTTCTTATAAGCTTTACTCCGCTATGTAATTATTTTTTATGACAGTATTTACATATTAATATGTTAAATAGTAATTTTACAACCTCACTAGTATTCTATTTAACTAGTTTACTTATATGGGTAGTATTTTATTTATTTAGAATAAGTGGGCATTATATAACTACAATGCTGTTAACAAGCCTGTTACCAACTCCTATAGTTCTACATTCCTTTATAACTTGAAATACGCCACCAGTTATTAATTTTTTACACCAAGTTCTAGTCATAGGATTAGTTTTAAATCTAGTCTTAAATCAATTAAGTCTAAGCACACTACTAATATTCGATGCAAAAAATCGAATTATTATAGAAGAAGTAATCCTTCAAATACCCATAAAAATTTATTTGTGTGAGAACAGTTGACGTGAGTTTTATTATTGTAATTTTTTAGTGAACGGTAGTAATAGCATGTCTTATAGTATTAGTAATCGACTAACAACTTTTGAAACAAGTGTATTTTCATTTTTTCAAAGTAATACTAATTTTATAAATATTTATAAGCTATTCGATACTTACGTCTCCGTTAATATTGTTCTTGATAATCCTTACTTTGCTATTTTATATGAAACCGTTTTAATTTTAGCCCTAGTCTATTTTTTATATATGTACTCAAAAATCTATAAACCCCTTAAATAAGCTATAAACTACTCAGTTTAACATATTACAGCTGCGGCAGTATTTATCATTAGCGTAAAGTGATCTTTAAACAAATGTTTAATTGATTAAAATTAAAAACAATCTCACCCCGTGCCTTATATCGTAACAGACTTTTTATTGAGCGTGACTCTAAAACTCGCCGTGTTATGTCAAATTTTGGTCTAACATTTCGTAATTCAAAATGATCAGATTATAGTTTAAATAATGTTAGTCGTAAGTCTGTTGACCAGGCTAAACGATTTTTATTAGGGTTTATTACTATCGTTTTAGCATTATTTCTAGTTAAATTAAACTTCTTTTATTACTCTAATATACAAATACTCAGCTTCTTATCTATGAAAGAATTTACATGACTATGGTATGACTACTCTACACTATCTTTAATATTACTTATAAGTTCTTATCAACTAACAATAACTAATGGTATCAATTTTTTTTATGAAAGTCTTTTAAGAAAGTTACTAGTTAATGACAGAAGTAAACCGTCTATAGTATCCCAACACGCTATCAGTACTACAACATTATTAGAAAAACAAATTGCAGTACCTACTTTATGACTTCAAGAGCTTATTACGACAGCATTAACTGTTTCGCCTAACTGTAAACCACTTTTAAATAACCAATTAATTCTCCAACTCTACTCAAATACTTTAGTTGATAAAAACAGTGTTAACTCATTATTTTTTTTTAAATCACTATTTACAGCAACTGAATTATTACTTAAAACTCAACGATCTAATCTATCCACTCAAGCATTGACTATAGCCGATAAGCAATCTAATTGAATTAAGTTGTTGATTACTATAGATTTTCAAGCACACACAAATCTTATTAGTAGTTACTTTACAAGTAAAATGTTTTCAACGAAAGTTATAAGTGTAAATAGTCTCGATACCATGAAGTGAGCTTTAGTAAGTACTGAGTTAGAATTAAGCAAGTATCAAACTAAAAAAAATCAAATTTTAGGTTTATTTTATTATTCTAGTTTAGATATGAGTAAACTAGGTAACTTTGAATCTAATACGAAACATTATAATTTATGAAACAACTCTATTAAGCAGCAAATTATGTTTTTTAAGTGAATGCGTTGATTATATCGCTATAATATCTTACATCGTAATATTATTAACTACTCACATAAAACTACAAACATCAAGAAGTTACTTTCAAATGGTTTCTTCTCATCTGATATCACAAAAAATAATTTATGAGTTTCAAATTTAACAAGCACAAGTGATAATAATAATTTTTTAGTTAACTCTTGAAAAACCCTTTATCGTGATATTTTTCAACCTAATTATAATGTAAATAGTAAACATTCTCTAGATCCACTGTCCCGAAATAATAAAATTATTAAAAATTTAAGTTTTTTTGAACAATCTTACTTTTTTTATATACAACGTTTTAAAAAATTTAATACACTACCACAATTATTAATTAGTTCTGACCTAGAATTAAATCATAAAGTAGTTAGACACTCACATAATTTAGAGTCATTTTCAAATACCACGTTTCTTAACTCAACTTTACGCTCTTACTCCTTTTTAAATAAACATTTTCTAACCTACAAACTAAATAAGTTCTGCTTAAATATACAAGACACTAATACGAATGTAAACCCTAATAACAAGGATATTTTTATGTTAGAAACGACAAAAAACTTTCTTAGCAACAATACAGATCTCGATATCCTAAATAATTTAACGGAGTTAAAAAGAGATGACGTCACTAGTTTAAAGTATTTTAGTCATAGTACCGCCCCATCAGTTAATAACAGCACTAATTTATGATCATGATCAACTGAAAAGTCTTCAAAAAAAAAACAAAACTTAGTTGTATTACCCTATTTAGATAGTATTTACACAAAAGATCTTAAAGCTAAATCAAAACTATTCCTTTAGTCTGTAGTTATAGACTAAACACCCCTGCTACTTGAATATGAGTTATGTAATACAAAATTTCACGACTGCTGTACCAACTCGTGTGTGTAATCAACGAAATCAACTTTTATTTATTATTAGAAATATCTATATCATTATATTTTGAATTGTAAAAAAGTTTAACTTCTTTTTAACACCCTCAATCAGTTACACTAACATCTCTTTACTTTACCATTTAGAGCTTAAGCTCTATTCTAAAGGATTTACCTCAATTTTTAGTAAAATTATTCAAAAATGAAAGTTTTTCCACACGATCAATATTAGTAGAAGTCTAGAATATTGAATATTTAAGAGTGGGAGTTTATTCTTTAGCTCCCACGAAACATACCCTTTAAGTAAAGCGTTATGTTTTAATGAAGATCAGTATTTTTTAAACCAGTACTATACTCCTTACCTACTATCTAATATATCTCTACACAAAAAACCCTTCAGAATTACACTCTTTAAGCATTTATCACATATATTATTGTTATGGCAAAGTTGAAATAGACACCATCAGCCAACCTTTCGCTTTTTATTAGGTAGTCAGGATTTTTACCTACTTTACTTTTTTAATATGTATATCTTTAAAGTATACCATCTATAACCATCTAATTTTAACTCAAAGTGTGTACTCTCCTTACAGTATTAAAAATTTTATACACACATTAGTTAGTATATTTTCGTTTTTTCCTTTTTTTCTTGTAACTCACTGCCTATTTATAATTTTTTTTAAAAAGTGAATTGGTCCTCTTGGAACATTTTACGGTTCCCTAATTACATTTTCTTTTTGTTTAGGGTTAGCTGTTAATGAACTCTTTATAATCCTCCGTACGGGACAATATTATTATGTTGATTTTGGTCGATGATTCTTTTGTTTAGATATAATAGATTCTCACCTTGTATTTTGTATCGATAGTTTAGCTTTAACAGCTGCTATATTAGTTTTGTTGTTAACTACATTTGCTTTATATTTTGGTGTTGAGTATATGTACCGCGAAGCTTTCATTAATCGACTACTCTACCTTTTAAATTTATTTGCTACAAGTGTCATTTTCTTATTTTTTTGTTATGACTACTTTTTAGTCATGTTTGCTTGAGAGTGTATCGGGTTATTTTCATTCCTACTCGTTAATTTCTACTCAACTCGTATTTATACCATCAAAGCTGCTCTAAAAACTTTTGTTTTCTCTCGTATAAGTGACATGTTTATGTTTACAAGTTTCTTATTAACACTCGTAGTTTTTAATACAACTGATCTGTCGTTAATTTTTTTACAAACACCCTTTATGGCTTTTCATTATTTATTTTTTGGAACAACAGCATTACATTTTTTAACTTTCTTTTCAACTTGTTTAGTATTATCAGGAGGAATTAAAGCAGCTCAATTTTTTGCACATGTATGATTACCTGATGCAATGGAAGCACCTACACCTGCTTCAGCTCTTATCCATTCATCGACTTTAGTTGTTGCAGGAGTATTCCTAATCATCAGATTTGGTGTTGTTTTAGAATTTACATTACTTACAAACCATCTACTTATAGTTTTAGGAGCTTTAACTTTGTCCTTTGGCTCAATTACAGCTATTTTCCAAAACGATATTAAAAAATTAGTCGCTTACTCAACTATTAGTCAGATTGGTTATCTAGTTTGTGGGTGTGGATTTGGGTGTTATGAAGAGGTATTAATTTATTTAATTATTCATGCCCTAAATAAAGCATTTTTATTTGTACTTGTTGGGTATACTGTACACTTTTTTAACGGTAATACCGATATGCGTCAAATGGGGGGTGCCTATCTCTATTCATTTGACATCGCAGTCCTGTTATTTGGAGTTTGTTTAAATCTTGCGGGACTACCATATAGTGCCGGTTTTTTAGGAAAAGAGTTTCTCCTATTTCAGGTTTTACGAGATGATTTTCTATCTTTATTTGTTCGGGGATGCTGAATTGTAAGTTTTTTTTTCACCCCTATTTATATGTTTATTTTAGTTTTTGTAGTATTTTTTGGTCCTAAAAAAGGAGTTTTAATGAGTTACTTACCTTATTGATTAACTTTCTTTAAAACAAATTTTTGACTTGTATTTAATACATTTACAAATAAAGTTAACCTTCAAAAAGCGGTCTACTTAAATCTTTACCAATTTCAATTTACTATTATTACCTCACGTACAACAATTTACGTCCTCTTCTTGTTTTGGTGTTTCTTTTTTTTTTTTGGAGAGTTTTTGTTACTAATTACTTTTAATATGAATACACTAAATGACCTTATACCGTCAAACTACTTTACTTTCTTTAAAACACATACTATCTTCTTGTTAGATAATAATAATAATTATTTAACTGAAATTATTATGTTTTATATATTGTTTTTTACTACAAGCTCATTTTTATTTTTATTTAATCTTAAGTATACATTTATTTATGAGTCTTTCTACCACCAACTAGCTTTAGACACTATATTTCTTGTTGTAATGTTACTACTATTTCAGTGAATATTAGTTTTATGTTTATACATTTTTATTATACTTAAGCGATTAAATTAATTACTAACTTATTATAAAAGAGGAGGGGGG
>TARA_B110001469_G_C9648799_1_pt1 | contig 14685 bp, 18 predicted proteins | sample TARA_B110001469 | Tara Oceans TARA_B110001469 (sample SAMEA4397034) | marine metagenome | biome: Polar Biome; feature: [SRF] surface water layer (ENVO:00010504); material: water (ENVO:00002006), including particulate matter (ENVO:01000060) such as... | depth 5 m
TAAAATGCTGAACAAGTCAAAGAAATAGTCATATTGTTATTTGATTTCTGTTTTGGTGACTGGGGCCTTAATTCATCTGATAGGGATTTTTTGGGCGGGGCCACACGTTTGCATGAGACAGGGTTAAGTGTTGTGCATACTCAATATAATAAACATGACCAGTACTTGGTCGAGCATTCTGACTTGCAAGGCTTTAATAGATCTGAACAGAAGTTCTTAGGATTGTTAGTTCGTGGCCACAGACAAAAATTCCCTATGGGGGAGTTTAAGAATTTTAGTAGTATGCACTCACTTCGACTAAAAGACTCTAATGGTATTAATTAAGTTAGCTGTGTTATTTAAACACATACTTCCAGCCGAAGGCGATCTGCCCTTTATGCCATTAGCAGAAAAATAAGGAACAGCCTTGCGTTTTTCTCAAGGCTGGTTGGCTGAAAATTCTTTAATGGCAACAGTACTGCAGATCGAACAACAATATTTAATAAATGCAGATTTTATGCTTACCCTTGTGGAAACCTAGTCGGGCACTAAAGTTTTATTTTTCAAAGAATGCCTCAAGTGTAGAATTTAAAAACATATGACCTTTTTTGGTGGGACAAATTTTTTCGCGTGAATTTTTTATTAGTTTTTGTTCTTTTAGTTTTCTTAAAACAGGTTCTATTTGATTGACAGATAGCCCTGTTCGGTCTTCATAAGTGCGGATATCAACGCCTTGACTAAGGCGCAGTGCATTCATCATAAACTCTAAAGACATTTCTTTTATATCAATATCTTTGGAGGCAGATACATAGGACCCTTCTCTGCGTAAATAATCTTCTGGCGACCTAGTTTTCTGTATTCGTATAACCCTATTCTCTTTTGGTAAAGAAATTTTTCCATGTGCGCCAGCGCCAATTGCGAGGTAGTCACCGAACTCCCAGTAGTTCATATTATGTACAGATTTTCTATTGTTCTTGCAATAGGCAGATACTTCATATTGCTCGTAACCAGCATCTAATAAAAGTTGCCCCCCTTTATTTTGGATAGACTCAAGAATGATATCTGTTGGTAATATAGGAGGCTTGTTGAAGAACACAGTGTTGGGCTCAATGGTAAGTTGGTACCAAGAAATATGAGTGGGATCCAACTTAATGGCACAAATTAAATCATTAAGCGCCTCAGCTGTATTCTGGCCTGACAATCCATGCATTAGATCGAGATTTATGTTGTCAAAACCAGCAATTCTTGCATTTTTAACAGCCTCGATAGCTTGCTCAGAGGAATGAATGCGCCCAAGGGATTTTAGCTGGTTATCATTAAAACTTTGTATTCCAATGGACAAACGATTAACTCCTTGGTTCCTATAGGCAGAAAATTTCTCTTGCTCAAATGTCCCTGGATTGGCCTCTAAGGTAATTTCTATCTCCGCATGAAAACCAATACGAAGCTTGGCTGCTTGAATAATTTTTCCAATAGTGTCGGCTGAAAATAAACTGGGAGTTCCTCCACCAAAAAAAATTGAGCTAAGCTGCCTTCCTTGGACGTGGTCTAATGTTGTGCCAAGGTCTTTGATTAGCGCTATCAGATATTCTTCTTCAGGGATTTTTTTGTCGGTAGTATGTGAGTTAAAATCGCAGTATGGACATTTTCGTATGCACCATGGAATATGGACATAAAGCGAAAGAGGTGGAAGAGATAGTTCGGCAAACTGCATGGATTTTAGTCCAATGTTCTGGACCCTATTACCTTAAATTAATTAAAAATGACTGTTTTGTTCTTATATAATAATACTCTATTTTCAATATGCCATCTCACGGCTCTAGAAAGAACAATTCGCTCTAAATCTTTCCCCCTTCGAACTAGGTCATCCACTTGGTCGCGATGAGAAACACGAGCAATATCTTGCTCAATAATTGGGCCTCCATCGAGCTCTTGCGTAACATAATGGCTGGTAGCTCCAATTAGTTTGACTCCGCGTTCATAGGCTCGATGATAGGGCTTTGCTCCAACAAATGCAGGTAAAAACGAATGATGAATATTAATAATTTGTTGTGGATATTTTTCTATAAATTTTGGCGATAGAATTTGCATATACCTAGCTAAAATTATTAGATCAACATCGAATTTTTTAAATAGTGTAAATTGTTCCTGCTCAGCTTCTTGTTTATTAGATTGATTGAGCTCAATATGATGAAAAGGGATCTCATAAAAACCTACCAATGCTTCAGTGTCTTTATGGTTGCTAATCACTACAGAAATTTCACAATTTAATTCTCCATTTTTATGTTTATACAATAGATCAGCCAAACAATGGTCGTATTTAGAGACCATAATGGCCAACTTGGTTTTAATTTGGCTTGATCGTAACTTCCATGTCATGCCATATTGGCTGGCAATTGATTGAAAATGCTGTTGAAATTCTTTTTCACATAACTGGAAATCGGTCACATCCCATTCCAGCCTCATCAGAAACAGATTGTTTTCTGTATCTAGATGCTGGTTGGCATGTAAGATATTGGCATTATGAGTTAAAAGAAAACTAGAAATTGAGGACACGATACCTTTTTTGTCCGGACAGCTAACCAGTAATGTTGCAGTTTTCTTCACAGCTTCTCCTTTCAGTACGCTTAATTATGTACGTTATACAATAGTATGTATTCAGTTGATTTTTTAAATTATGGGGATAATTGTTGTATCAATTTTGTCATTGCTATGCCTCGATGGCTTATCTTATTTTTTTCTTCTTGCCCCAATTCGGCTGAGGTACATTTAAGCTCTGGAAGATAAAATACAGGGTCATAACCAAAACCATGATCTCCTTGTGGGTTTAGAGCAACCAGCCCTTTCCAAGCCCCTTGGGCAATAACTGGGGTGGGGTCTTCGGGGTGTCGCATGTAAACTATAACGCACTGGAATCGAGCAATACGCTCAGACAAGGGTGTACTTACCAAGGCCGATAACAATTTCGAAATATTTTTCTCATCTGTTGAATTTTTTCCAGAAAAACGAGAGGAGTAAATTCCAGGAGCCCCGTTTAAGCAGTCTACTTCAAGACCAGAATCGTCTGCTATTGCAGGCAAACCGGTAAGTTTCGATGCATGACGAGCCTTGATTAACGCATTTTCAATAAAACTTAGACCATCTTCGACAGCATCAGGAACATTAAATTTTGATTGTGGCTCTACGTCAAAATCCAAATTTAAAAATAATCTTTTAAATTCCTTTAGTTTACCTTCGTTGCTAGTTGCGAGTATTACTTTCATGCTGCAGGATTCTTTGGTTGTAAAAATGTAAGGAGCAGGCACTATTTTTCATAGTAAAATTTATTTTGAAATGACACTAAGAGGCTTGGTTTATTAGGCTCCGTCATAATTTCAATTTTAAATGTCAAAAAATCTTCGTTGTAGTACTCAAATGGAGCCAAATAGTAGGTGGCCTCACCTTCCTTAATTTCAATAAAGCTTAATTTTTGCTGCTGCTGGAGCATATTGGTAGCAGTTCCAGAAACAAAGGCTTTCTTGCCTCCTATTTGGTCAGATTTTGTGATGGCAATGGTTACCAATCCTTTGTCCTTGCCTCGCGCAATACTGTAAATACTAGCGATTTCCGGAAGAATAAAGCTGCTGTTGAAGGAGCTATAAAAAACCCTATATTCCCCAATATCTTTATAGGGCTTTTCTTCCGCAGAGGCACTAAACGTCGATAACGCTATTAGAAAAAAAATCAATAAATGTTTAAAATTAGTCATTGTTAGGTCCGATATGTTTGCTTAGCATATAAATAGCAGTGTCAGAAAATAAATTAGGCCACAAAGTTTTTAACCAGGCACCAGGAAAACGGTCAGCAGTAAACTTCTTGTTATCTATATGGATACCTTTATCAGCGCAGAGAGCTTCAAAGTCTGAGACAGTGCAGAAGTGAATATTTGGGGTGTTATACCACTGGTAGCTTAGCTTTTTGGTTACAGGCATTTGCCCCTGAGTCGCCAGAAAAATCCTTGTTTGCCAATTTCCAAAATTTGGAAAAGTTACAATACAATTTTCTCCGATCCTCAGCATTTCATCTAGGACAAGATCTGGATTCCGCATAGCCTGAAGGGCTTCGGTCATTACCACAGTGTCAAAACTGTTATCTGAAAATTGTGATAACCCTGAATCGAGATCAGCTTCGATTACATTTACATTGTTTGATATTGCTTCAGTAATTTTTTCTGGATCAATCTCTAGCCCATAGCCTTCAATTTGACTGGATGCTTTTAGACTTTGAAGCAATGTTCCGTCACCGCAGGCTAGATCTAAAATCCTGCTGTTCGGCGCAATCCAGGTTTGAATAAATTCAAGATCGGTGCGTAGGCTCATAGCACTGCCTCTGGCGTATTGACGCTGTGTTTGGGTTTTTCTGGATCCTTGAGCAGGCGACTCATATAGGCTGCAAGAATTTTTTCATAACGTTCATTTCGCAGCAAAAACGCATCATGTCCAAGATCGGAGGTAATGGCAGCATATGAAACGTTCTTTTTTGCGTCTATTAGCGCACTAACAATTTCCTCTGAACGCTCTGAGGAAAACCGCCAATCGGACAAAAAAGACACTATTAAAAAATCGCATTTAGAGTGACTAAACGCTTTGACGGGATCATTGTCATACTCGCGAGCCAAATCAAAATAGTCTAAGACTTTTGTCATCAAAATATAAGTATTAGCGTCAAAATTCTCAGAAAAAGTATCACCTTTGTGGCGCAAGTAACTTTCTACTTGAAATTCAACAGGCGTATATTGTCCCTGTTGAAAGGAGCCGGCACTGAGTGTGCGGCCAAATTTATTTCCCATTTCTTCATCAGAAAGATAGGTGATGTGACCAATCATTCTTGCTAATGCTAGCCCGTTTCGTGGTTGGGTGTTTTCTTTGATAAAACTTCCATTTTTAAAATCAGGGTCTGACTTGATAGCATTTCTAGCCATTTCATTGAAGGCAATATTTTGCGCACTGAGTTTCATTGCTGCGGCAATGACTACTACATGTCTGACACGATCTGGAAACTCAAGAGCCCAACGCATAGCTTGCATGCCTCCCAAGCTTCCGCCGATAACAGCAGCCCATTGATTAATGCCTAGTTTATCTGCAAGCCTTGCTTGACTATTGACCCAATCCCGAGCCCTTAGCGGAGGAAAATTGACACCCCAGGCTTCATTTGTTTCTGGATTGATCGAGCTTGGACCTGTACTGCCATGGCATCCTCCTAGATTGTTTGGACATACCACAAAGAATTGATTTGTATCAATTGGTTTTCCTGGGCCAATATGGTTATTCCACCAGCCTGGTTTTTGGTCATCTTCAGAATGATAGCCAGCAGCATGGTGGTACCCACTAAGGGCATGGCATATCAAAATAGCGTTACTCTTGTCGCTATTAAGCTCCCCATAGGTTTCTATGACAAGCTGATAACTGACTAGCGCCCGCCCGCATGCTAACTCTAAAGGCTCATCAAAATTTATTGTTTCTGGGACTATAATCCCTATAGAATTTTCTGGAATAATATCTGGCATTGGTGTTTAAGTTTCTCCATAAAAACTGGTTTAATGCGGAGCTTAAGAGCTAATATTTAGCGCAGGGCTTCTGCTTCTGATGGCTTTGCTTTATTTTGGCTGCGAATCTTCAAACTTTAATCAAATATCTTGGCATGGTACATCAGAACTCTAAAATCTTCTTTGCATTAAGCTTGTAGCTATGTCGGATCTCGGAAAAAACCAACCATAGCGATTGACCATTGTTCTTGCCAGTTCTCGGTAGGCAAACGACTGAATCCACTGCGCACAAACTGACTCATGCGCCCTTCTGCTAGAGCTAAAATCATATTGACTGATGCTCCTATAGTGCAGGTTGTGCGAACATTTTCAGCAATCTCTGCTTCTCGCAAAATTTGTTTTAATTGAATCTCTAGTCGATCAAAGAGTTGTTTTATGCGCACATGAAGCTTATCTGTTTCGCCAGTCAAGACATCGCCAGTTAACAGCCTGGTGATTCCTGGATTACGTTCAGAAAAGGTCAGCATTAGTGTAAGAATTCTGTAACAACGATCCGCGGCATCGGACTCTTCTGTCAGAATTATGCGTATTCGACTAAACAAAGTGTCCTCAATAAAGTCAATTAAGCTCTCGTACATTTTAGTTTTACTAGCAAAATGACGATAAAGAGCCGCTTCTGAGACACCAACCTTTGATGCTAATTTGGCAGTAGTTATTTTTCCGCCTGGTGTTTCCTCCAGCATTAGAGCCAAGGATTGCAGAATTTGTTGTTTTCTTGAATTTTTTTCAGCGGCCATAGGGACCTCAGTCTCTGCTTCTTTGGTCTGTAATTTTTGTACCAACACCCTGATCGGTGAAAACCTCCAATAAAGATGCATGATTCACTCGACCATCAATGATATGGGCACTTTTTGTGCCACCTTTCACTGCATTCAGTGCGCACTGGATCTTGGGAAGCATGCCTCCGTAAATAGTGCCGTCAGCAATCAATGCATCCACCTGTTTTATGGATAGGCCGGTTAGCACCACACCATCTTTATCTTGCAGGCCGGCGACGTTAGTTAGGAGCATTAATTTTTCTGCTTGAAGAACCTCAGCAATTTTGCCAGCAACTAAGTCAGCATTAATGTTATACGAGTTTCCTTCGTTATCTACACCAATAGGTGCAATAACAGGGATAAAATTACTGGCAGTTAGCATGTCGATAACATCGGTATTAATTGATACCACCTCGCCTACTTGCCCTATGTCAATAATTTCTGGTTCTTGCAGCTCAGGTGTCTTTTGCCCCGAAGGTTTTTTAGACACTTTTAACTTGCGAGCCCTGATCAGCTGACCATCTTTGCCGGTAATCCCCACAGCTTTTCCGCGAGCTTGATTAATAAGTTGAACTATTTCTTTGTTAACAGCTCCACCCAAAACCATCTCAACCACATCCATTGTTTTGCTATCTGTAACTCTCATGCCGTTTACAAAATGTGAATCAATGCCTAGTTCTGATAATAAGTTTCCGATTTGAGGTCCTCCACCATGAACTATGACTGGATTCATTCCAACTAGCTTCATCATCACTACATCTCGCGCAAAACTAGCTTTTAGTTTTTCGTCTACCATCGCATTCCCCCCGAACTTAATAACAATAGTTTTACCGGTAAATTGCTGAATATAGGGCAACGATTCTGACAGAACCTTTGCTACGTTTTTTGCTTCTGCGATGGTTAGTGACATGTCTGGATCCTGATCAAGGGCTGAAGATTTAAAACTATCATTTATAGCGAGGAGCCATTATAACGTTTTATTGGTAATTTTTAGCATCTGTGCAATTTTTGCAATTAACTGCCGCGACAAAATAGTTTTGCTTGTTTTTGGTATCGCTTCTGAACTGCTTGTCTCGACTACCAGAACAGCATTGTCATCACTATCAAAGCCCATAGTTCGACCTGAAACATCGTTTGCAATAACAAGGTCAAGATTTTTTCTTTCTAATTTTTCACGCGCATAAATTTCTAGACAGTCTTTTGTCTGTGGGGTTTCAGCGGCAAATCCTACAGTAAAGGGACGATTAGTAAGGGCAGCAATATCAGCCACAATGTCTGGATTCTTGATCAGATTAATAGTTATCTCATCCTTAGATTTTTTAATTTTTTGTTCTGATTGATTCACTGGGCGATAATCTGCTACCGCAGCACAGGCAATAAACAGCTGGCAATCAACGGCCTCCTCGAGTGCAGCAATATGCATTTCTCTAGCACTTGTGACATAGACGGTCTTTGCTCGACTAGGCGGCTTTAAATTTACGGGACCGCTTATTAATATAGTTTCTGCGCCCGCTTCACTAGCTGCTTCAGCTAAAGCATAGCCCATTTTCCCAGAGCTGTTGTTGCTAATATAGCGAACGGGATCTATAGCTTCACGCGTAGGGCCTGCGGTAATGACTACCTTAATCCCTGCTAGGGAGCCTGTTTCAAACAAATCAGCGGTAAGCTCTGCGATATCTTTCGGTTCTATCATTCGTCCTGGGCCTGTATCCCCGCATGCTTGAGAGCCTTCTGCTGGGCCAAAAATATGAATTCCGCGACTTCGCAAATACCCAATATTTTTTTGAGTGCTTGGGTTTTTCCACATACCTTGGTTCATGGCTGGAGCAACAGCCAGCAAGGAGCGACTAGCCAGGCATAATGTAGAAAGAAGATCGCTGGCTTCCCCGCTAGCAAGTTTAGCCATGAAGTTGGCTGATATAGGGGCAATTAGTATTACGTCAGCCCATTTTGCTAATTCAATATGACCCATAGCAGCTTCTGCTTTAGTATCTAGTAGTTTTGTATGGACAGGATTTCCAGATAGCGCTTGCAAAGTAAGTGGGGTAATAAAATCTGTGGCTGCTGCAGTCATTACGACTCTAACTGTGGCACCCAAATCTTGCAGACGCCGAACAACCTCGGCACTTTTGTATGCAGCTATGCCGCCAGAGACGCCTAGCAAAACACGCTTGTTGGCTAAGGAATACATCAATAATTTACCTGAAATTTTTATCTTAGGTGTATAAGATACCATCGAGAAAGTCATTTGCGTAGTCAGTACTTGCTATACCATCACAAAACAGACATGAAATCTTACATTCAGGTTAATCTATGGAATTTTTGTTGCTTCGGGCGGCGGCTTCTGGTATAAAATGCGGCTCTTTATGTGGGCGTACAACTCAGCTGGAAAGCGTTCTCACCTTCAGAAGATTTTTTAATAAAAATTTACTAACAAATTTGATTGAGTGGCCGCTGAGCTGGCGGCATAATCATTAGAGGCGATACAATGTCTAAGGTATGTCAGGTCACCGGCAAGCGGCCGATGTCGGGAAATAATGTTTCACACGCAAAAAATAGGACTCGTCGTCGATTTGAGCCGAATCTACATTCTCATCGTTTTTGGGTTGAAGAAGAAAAGCGCTTTGTGAAGCTGCGTCTTTCTGCAAAGGGAATACGTGTTATTGATAAGTTGGGAATTCAGCAGGTACTTGCAGATATTCGCCAGCGTGGCGAGAAGGTTTAAGGGGAAGAATAATGGCTAAATCGGGTCGTGATAAAATTAAATTAGTTTCCAGTGCTGGCACTGGACACTATTACACTACGGATAAAAACAAACGCACTAAGCCTGATAAGCTAGAGTTTAGTAAATACGATCCAGTGGTTCGAAAGCATGTTCCTTACAAAGAAGCAAAAATTAAGTAAGCTTTGTTGTAGGCTGTAAAATAAAAAAACCCTGAGAGATCGGGGTTTTTTTATTATTTTTGATAATGAAGCTTATGACAGCATAATGAATTAATTTTCAGTTTACCTTCGCAAGGAGTCGATATGCCCGAATTGCCAGAGGTTGTTGTTACTTTAAAAGGAGTGTTGCCTCATATCGAAGGAAAACAAGTAGCTGGTATTATCATTCGAAACCCCAATCTTCGTTGGCCAGTTCCAGGTAACTTGTTTGAATTGCTGAATGGGCAGTTACTAAAATCTGCACGACAGCGTGCAAAATATATGTTGTTTGAGTTTTTGAACGGACATCTGATGGTGCATTTAGGCATGTCTGGCAATCTCAAAGTTTTGCTAGAGAAAAGTCCTCCCGAAAGACATGATCATGTAGATATCGTTTTTAATGATGGAACTATACTTCGTTATACAGACCCTAGAAGATTTGGTTCTATCTTATGGATAGAAGGAGACCCCGAACAGCATAGGCTACTTAAGCATTTGGGTCCCGAGCCATTTGAACCAAAATTTGATGCGGAACGTTTGTATTGTTTGTCTCGCGGCAAGACCACTTCGATAAAACAGTTTTTAATGGATAACAAGATTGTTGTGGGGGTGGGTAATATTTATGCTAATGAGACATTATTTCTTAGCGGGATCAGGCCAAAAAAACCAGCTGGCCGAATTACGCTTGATAGATATAAAATTTTAGTTGAAAACGTCAGAGAGGTCTTGTTAAAAGCGATCGATCAGGGAGGAACAACCTTAAAAGATTTTTCAGGCAATGAGGGTAAGTCGGGTTATTTTAAGCAAGAGCTTTTTGTTTATGGTCGAGGAGGAAAGGCTTGCGTTCTCTGTAAATCGATACTAAAAGAAATAAGGTTAGGTCAGCGTTCCTCGGTGTATTGTTCTTGCTGCCAAAAATAATTTATCTTTAAGGGTACTATTAGGCAATATTAAACTTTACTGCTAAAGCATCCCGCACACATGGCGGAACAAAAGCATTAATGTCTCCACCAAGTAAGCCGATTTCTTTGACTAAAGAAGATGAGATGTAGGATAATTTTTCTGAAGGCGTAAGGAAAATACTTTCTATTTCAGGAGACAGTGCACGGTTCATATTAGCTAGCTGGAACTCATATTCAAAGTCTGATACCGCACGGAGACCCCGAAGAATTGCATCTGCATTTTGATCTTTTACAAAATTAACCAGGAGATAGTCGAACCCAATAACCTCTACATTATTAAAATGCGATAGGGCCTTGCGAGCTAGATCAATGCGTTCGTCCATATCAAATAATGGCGCCTTTCTTTTGCTGCTCGCGATAGCAACGATTACATGATCAAAAAGCCTGCTAGCACGCTCTACGAGATCAGCATGGCCATTGGTGATTGGATCAAATGTTCCCGGGTAGACGATTGTTTTCACATTTTTTGCTCGAAAGTTGGAATTATTTATATAAGCAACATGCTTTAGCTTATAGCCTTAATCTCGGCAGTATAACTTATAGGCCACTTGCCCTGATATTTTTTCTTTAAGCAGCTTCCAGTCAGTCGGAATGATTGGGGCTAAACGGTTTTGATCTGTTTCGACATAAATGTATGATTTTTTTGCTAGAAGACCATTTTCTTCTAGCAAGCTACAGCAGGCTGTTAACAGATTAGAGTCAAAGGGGGGGTCCAGAAATACCACATCAAAAGGCCTTGAATCATTTTTTTCAGTTAACCATTTTAGTGCATCGACTTGAATGATGGTTACGTTTTCCATATCCAAGAAGGAGCAACTGCTTTTTAGAGCCGTAAATGCAGAATGATTTTTTTCAATCATTGTTACACTAAAAGCTCCTCGAGATACAGATTCAACTCCTAGAGAACCTGACCCAGCAAACAGATCTAGACAGTTCGAGCCTACAATAATAGAAGGAGTGAGCCAGTTAAAAAGAGTTTCCTTTATACGGCTTCCGGTTGGCCTTAGCCCTTCAATATCAGCAAAATTTAGATTTTGGCCACGCAGTTTTCCTCCGATAATTCGAACCTTATTGTTAGATTTTTTTGACAAAAATTTCTGATTACCTGAATGTTTCAAAGCGTTTTTCTCGTTCTAAAGTGATAGCATGCATTAATCAGTTTTCATAGAGTTAGAATAATGTCTTCAACAGATACAACAAATATTTCTGCAAAAGAAAAAAATAGCGTATTAAAGTCTGCCAAAAAGCAGACATTTTTCCAGCGTTTGCGCCGTCAGAAAAATGTAGAATCTAGCATAGAACGAGAGCTACAAGCTAATGAAAAAACAACAAATACTCATGAGCCAAATAACAATAAATCTTTAGATCAAGCCTCCGATGACCCTGAAAAAATTAATATAGGTGTTGGAATACAGGAACGATTTCGTCGTGCGCTATCGAAAACAGGACGTAGTTTTAGTGACCTCTTTCTTATTGGGCGGGAGATTGATGTTGAGTTCTTGGAAGATTTGGAGACGCGCTTGTTATTGGCGGATGTAGGCGTAGAAACAACAGTCGAAATAATGCAAGAATTAACCAGTCAGCTAAAACGTAAAAAGCTGATCGACGGACATGGGTTGTTGGTGGCATTACAGGATATTTTGATTAATAAAATCGTTGGTTGTCAAAAGTCGTTAGAGATATGTTCTCAGAAATCTCCGTTTGTCATACTTGTGGTTGGCGTTAATGGCGTTGGCAAAACAACCACTATTGGAAAAATTGCCAAATATTATGGCAAGCAGGATAAGATAGTTATGCTTGCTGCTGGAGATACCTTTAGGGCAGCTGCTGTTGAGCAGCTGCAAGATTGGGGAAACAGAAATGACATACCTGTGATTGCCCAAGGAGAGGGTGCAGACAGCGCCTCTGTCATTTTTGATGCTATAGAGTCAGCTAAATCTAATAGTGTCGATATATTGATTGCCGATACAGCAGGACGACTTCATACAAAAAATTATCTAATGGAGGAGCTGAAAAAAATTAGACGCGTTATCACCAAGCTCGATGACTCTGCCCCCCATGAAGTGCTGCTAGTTATTGATGCTGGTACTGGACAGAATGCTATGAATCAAATGCAAGAATTTAGCGATGCGGTTGCTGTGACTGGTTTAGTGTTAACTAAACTTGACGGTACCGCTAAAGGTGGAATGATCTTTTCTTTATATAAGCGTTTTGGTGTTCCTGTGCGTTTTGTGGGGCTGGGAGAAAATCTTGAAGATTTGCAGCCTTTTGATGCGCGCAATTATGTGGAAGCGGTACTTAGTAGTGACAATAAGAATGCCTGATAGATATGATTCAGTTCAATAAAGTAAGCAAAATTTATCCATCTGGATATGAAGCTTTAAGCAATTTGAGTTTTGATCTAGATCTTGGTGAGATGGTTTTTTTGACGGGCCACTCTGGAGCAGGCAAAAGCACTCTTTTGAAGCTTATTATGCTTATGGAGAGGCCGACTAGCGGGGACTTGCTTGTCGATGGCCAAAATTTAAATCGTATATATCACAGCCAAATGCCATATTATCGGCGAAATATAGGGGTTGTTTTTCAAAATCATCAACTGCTCTTTGATCGTAGTGTGTTTGATAATGTTGCGTTGCCTCTTTTAGTCTCGGGATTACAGCATCGTGAAGTTGGGCGAAGGGTTAGAGCTGCTCTCGATAAAGTTGGATTATTAGATAAAGAAAAAATGAATCCAATGATTTTATCTGGGGGGGAGCAACAACGTCTAGGCATTGCTCGAGCTGTTGTGCATAAACCACGAATCTTGCTAGCTGACGAGCCTACTGGCAATCTTGACCCAAGGTTGTCTAGGGAAATTATGCGCTTATTCCATAATTTTTGTGAGGTTGGCGTCACAGTATTGATTGCTACACATGATGTAGATCTAATTTCCTCTATGGGATTGCGTTTATTGAAGCTGGATCACGGACAGCTATTAGAGGACGGAAAGTCTCAATGAAGCGTAATTACCGTCGCAAGCCTGAAGCTAAAAACCGCCCAGGTTTATTGATTTCTAAAGAACGAAAACAGAGATTTTCAGATCAATTTAAAGGTTATTTCCGGAGCCATTATCAGTCGTTCGCCAGCACAATTCGTCGATTGTGCGCCGAACCACTCCAGACGCTAATGACGTCCCTTGTTGTAGCAATAGCTTTGGGTTTACCTTTAACTTTATATGTCGGTGTTATTAACCTTAAAGAACTAGGCAGCCATGCGGAGTCCACAACTCAAATCACTGTATTTTTAAAGATGACAGCCTCTCAACTGAAAGCCGAGAAACTAAAGAAAAGTTTATTGTCAGATATCGATATAACTGCTGTGAAATATATTTCCAGCCAGCAAGGACTTGACGAATTTCGTTTAGAGTCAAATTTTGGAAGCGTTTTAGAAATGCTGGATGAAAACCCATTGCCAGCAGTCCTTCTTATTCAACCGAAGGAAGACATCAAGCATGATTCTGAGGCTATCGGAACCCTAGTAAGAAAATTACAGGAAGAGACTCTTGTTGATAGTGTTCAGGTCGACATGCAATGGCTGCAAAGGTTGCAAGCAATGCTGGAGGTTTGCGAGAAGTTGGCCTTGATGCTTGGGGTGATTCTAGCTTTTAGTGTTTTGTTGATTATTGGAAATACTGTTAGGCTTGCTCTTGAAAATCGTCGCAATGAAGTGATTGTTGTGAAGCTTGTAGGTGGAACCGACAGCTATGTTCGGCGACCATTTTTGTATACTGGTGCTTGGTATGGCTTTATAGGTGGGGCTCTGGCATGGATTTTAGTTACTGTGTTTGTACACTGGATGTCTGCGCCTGTGGCACACTTAGCTGATCTTTATCAGAGTGTATTCCAATTAGAAGGCTTGGGATCTTCTGGTTTAATGTGGCTTTTACTTATTGGTGCTGGTTTGGGGTTTTTGGGGGCTTGGTTGGCGATTGTAAGACAGCTGGCCTCTATCGAACCAAAATAATTTTTATTGATTCAAAACAGCGAGTTATGATATTTTATATTGGTATGGTAATCTAATTTTAAGCTGTTAAAATATCTGTCCCGAGTTTTCGGGGTTTATATGAGGTTTATATGAGTCAAAATTTACAACCTTTGGATTGGATGACCCCTGGAGCAAATATTGCCGCTTACATACAGGGCGCTAATGCAATTGCCATTCTCTCCGCCGAGGAAGAGCGTGCTCTCGCCGAAGATCTTTATTACCATGAGGATTTAGACGCCGCACGGCGCTTAGTTTTATCTCATCTTCGTTTTGTTGTTTATATTGCACGCTCTTATAACGGTTATGGATTGCCTTTGGGCGATCTAATTCAAGAAGGTAATGTTGGATTAATGAAAGCCGTTAAGCGTTTCAATCCTGAAAAAGGTGTTCGCTTAGTGTCTTTTGCCGTGCACTGGGTTAGAGCTGAAATACATGAATATGTGTTAAGAAACTGGCG